>Ga0255777_10003621_pt1 | contig 13100 bp, 6 predicted proteins | sample 101ome_15_FD_179975 | JGI IMG/M metagenome (GOLD analysis project Ga0255777, IMG submission 179975) | Coastal salt marsh microbial communities from the Groves Creek Marsh, Skidaway Island, Georgia - 101402AT metaG (version 2) | ecosystem: Environmental > Aquatic > Marine > Intertidal zone > Salt...
GAATATCGTCTGGTGTGGCTGCCAGGGAAAACCAGCGAGCCGCCGCCTCTTCACATTCTTTGTCCCGCGCAGAATTTGTTTGAATAACATCAATCGTGCACATACGAACATCATGAGGACAATTGGCAGCTGGTACACCAAACGCCATATGCTCCTTAAAAATCTCAGGTAAATCTTTGATATCAATATGACGAACGCATTCCTGGCTGGAAAAAGCATTTGCTTGCGAATTGAAAGAGTTCAAACCTGATTTTTTCCTCAGTTTCTCCATACCAGCCGCATTTATCATAGCCAATATTTGCTTTCCTGCACGCAAATGAGTGTCGTAAAACACAGGTTCATCATCACTTGTATTGACAATGACAGCGCCAACGCCTTTCAATTCGTTATTTCGTGACAGCACTTGCTTTTGAATATTGCTCAAAATATTCATCGCGTCTTTCAAAGGCACTTTTTGCCGATTTAAACTTTGCACTTTTGTTTGCAGACTTTGAACATCAGAACCAATTTGGTTCATAGTCATGTTTTTTGGTATGGCACTTGCTTCCACATTGAATTGCACATCACATTTTGCTTGCATGTTTTTAGACAGGGTGAGCTTTTCGGCTGTGGATTCCATCACTTTTATACCTTTTACCTCCTTGATTTGGACTTTGCAACCGGTCTCAGGGCAAACTGCTGTAAAAGTGGGAGTATTTTTATCTTGCACAAGTTGTGTGCCGTAACAGTGCCCTCCCACGCCTCCACCTTCTGCCTTAAGCATAAGTTGCTCACAATATTGTTTCATATAAGCAGTACTATTTTCTGGAATATTTTCGGACACAGCTTTATGCACATCCTGCTTCAGATCAATAGCGTTGGCGGCACCAGCAAACCCAATTGTTGTAGCTACCGTGTGCTTGGTCATGACTTGGGCAAGTGTCCTTACAACATCTGCATTTTTCAACTGTGCATAAATTTCATTACCAATACTAGTCAATTCTGTGTTTTTGCGATCAATCTGTGCATTTGTAGCGAATGCTATTTGCTTCATGCCTTTATCCAAGAGCTTGTGCCCTGCTGTGCCGTCTTCGCAATCCCCTATAATTGTTCTTACAGTGGACAACATATTACCGCAAGTCAACCAACAAATTTTCTCCTTACCCAATTCGTCACGTAGCACATTACCATCTTTGTCATATTGCAAATACTCCTTGTTCTTTATTTGAGCCATGACGATGTCAAAATCACGCAAGGCCGCTGGCAAATCTTTGATAGTTGCCTTTTGATGGTCACAATTTGCGCTCAAACCAAATTCGACACCGTCTTGTGATATGATCTGTTTATTGGGGTCAGGTGCAGCGTCAAAACGATACATCATCTGCGTATTGAGCTGTCTGCCAAGTAAAGTACGTGCCTCCACTTCATTTGCATTTGCTTGTATCCAGTTTATCATATTTTTTGTTGACATGTTGTGCAGATTGTGTTTATTGATGAGTTGTGTGCCAATATCCAGCACAAGCATGTAAGCTCTTGTATTGAACTCAGAGGCTGTTTGCATTTCGTTTACTTTATCATTGATTATGGTGACTGTGGAGGGCAAGAGACTTTGCATGTTTATCTTGTCTTCCATTGAAATTTTCAAATTTATACCCAGTGTAAAAATGCCTTTTATGTCTTCTGGATTGATATGTGGATTTTTCTGCATAAATTCGTTCAACTCGTCCTGGGTTTGTGGAATAAGTGTACTGCCTGTCACAAGAGCAAATAAAGTTTGTAGTTCACGCTCCTCAGCTTTCCGAATACCTGGATATGTGTGTTGTGATGTAATGTTTATGTTTAAGCCCATAGGTATGGTGCTTCTGCTTGCATTCTGTGCATGGCATTGTGCTCCCACTTGCTGTTGCTTCATGTCACTGATGCTGAGCACAACATAACAATTCTTACTCAAAGCAAACTTTTTGCAGCACCCATGCATGAATTCGTCAGTCGAGACTTCGAAACATTTTAAGCGTTCTTGCGTCCATGCTTTACCCAAGATACCTTCAATTGGGCCATCTACCTTTGAGTTTAAATCTATCTGCTTGGACTTTGTTTTGAGCAAGGCACTTACATCAACGCATGCCTGCCCATTTTCATCCAACGTAAAAGGTTGTCTCAATACAACCCCGTCCTCTTGCCTCACACCAGTAAGCATGTGATACACTTTACCTTGCTCGTCGCCTTGCACGTTTTTGAAAACGCCTTGTATTATTTGGTTTGGGTTGATTGGATTTGGTTCTATCAAACATACTTTTATCAGCCGCATCTCCCTTTGCATCTCCATGCTTCTTTTGCATCTTGCATCTCGTAAATAAAGATATAACTTGAAAAACAAGCTGTCACTCTACGTCACTCTACGTCAAACTTGCGCTTTTTGCTCTCTATTTTTGGTAAGTTGAACTTGCGCGGACGATACGCAACGAGCACATGGGTGTGTGTCAAACGTGCTGAGTAACCCTGTCCTAGCACGACCTCAGCTTGTATGTGACTTTGTATTTGATCAGATTGTGTGAAGTTGAAATGTTTGATATACTGCCAGCACTCATGCTTGAACTTGCAGTAGCTGGCCGTCATGAAGGCATGGCATTGAATCCCGTCGTGTGCTTTGAATACATCCCGCACCACGGCATCCAGTTCTTGCAAGCAGGTGCTGGATGCCACGGGAATTTGGCACAAGACTATTTCTGTGGGTTTGTTGGGTGAGTTGGGTGAAGTGGGTGAATTGGGTAAATTGGGTGCGGTAACTGAAGGGGATGTGTTCATTACAGGTATGCAAAAACAAATCTTTTGTACTGTCACACATGCACAGTATCAGATCATGCACGTAGAAGAAAAAAAAATTATCCTTGTTGAATATATAACAATTGCCCACTTACAAGCATCCCGAAACCCAACCATGTTTGCTATGATTTTTGAAAAATGTGCAGGAGATGTAAATAGATGTGTGAGAGATTCATTAGAGATTTACAATACAGACTGACAAGATACATCACTTAACAACTTCACTTCAACACAACTGAAACATCTGACACTCCAACATTCCAAATCAAGTAGACTTACCCATAGCAAGACAGTTGTGAGGATACTCTGTATATTTGCAGCTGTGCTACTGACAAACACAGGTGTCTTTCTTCGCCATATACATCACCGCCTCGGCTACTTCCACAACACGCCGCATCTCACCACGCACCAGGTGCGTTTTTTGATCTCTGAGCGTAAAGCGCTTACACACGCATGCGTGTGCCAGGTTCATACCCTGGAGAGATTGTATTTGTTGTCTTATCGTGCTCATCATCATTGTGTTGATTATGATGCTTATCGTAATTATCGTGATTGTTATGATTATCGTAATTATCGTGAACATTATCAGGCAAATCACTTGAAGCCGCCATATTGTGATGCTGCCGCCTCAAGTCTTGCTCACTGGCAAGGCGTTCTGACAACTGCACGTCACGTTGGTATGCTTGATACGATTTGATGGCTTTCCACAGCATTAAGGAAAAGAAAAGAACACAGAGTACAATGACAGAAATAACAATAGCAGGACTAACATGCATTCCTTGAAGAGTGAGTTCTGTTTTAATAGTCTGCTATGATACAAACAACAAATATACACGTGTATGGTTTTTGCATAATAAAAAATAGATGAATTGAAAAAAAACAAAGATAAAGTTGATGATGAAACAATATGTTACACCCCTAACCCTCTTTCAGAAATGCTGTGTTGTGAATCTGATGTCCAGAAACTGCATTCCCCTCATACACACAAGCGCAAATTGAATATCGCCTTCAACTTGGAAGGTAGCTCAAGCTCGAAAGTTAGCTCAAGTTCAAGAGAAAGTATAAAGTCCAAAAAAAGCACGAAGTTAAAACAGTTAAAAGCTTCAAAAACCGCAAAACTTTTGAAACGTGTAAAACCATTACCTCAGAAAACGCGTGTTGCAGCGGCACAAACACAAGAAATGAAGTATACTCTGGATGCACAAGATGCAGAATATACACAAGATGCAGAATATACACAAGATACAGAATATACACAAGATTCGCAAGCTTTACCATATGCACCCATTTCACAAGAGCATGTAAATACACCTTGCACAACACATACATCCGAAACCAAATACAAACAATTACTACAAAACGAGAAATTTTCCGAACTATTTCGGAACTATGTAGAAACCCTACTCTGTAAAACAGTGGGTGATGCAAACGCGTATATGAAGCACTTAATGCACGAAAAGAATGCATCAAATACGTCGGCACTTGCGCAATTGCAGGCTATTCAGTATTTTGACAGGCTGCGCGATGCGCTACGCGAAATTTACGAAAAGTTTGAGATGCTTGGATACGAGCGTATTGTGAGCATGTGCACGAGCCTGCAACAGACTACGTCGTTGCCACAAACATACGACAACTTTTGGAGCATCTGCACGTTCACGGGGATGCCGTGCAACAAACTACTGCACATTGCCAACAGCGTCAAAATACATAACAAGTTTCACGCATTTGTGACTGCTTTATGGCTTTGTCAGCACATGCAGAGTCTGGAGCAGCATCGCATTGAGAGATTCTTGGCACAGCAACAAGATAACAGCTTTATTGCAGATAGCATCCAAACCTATTTGCGCTCTAATGACGCATTTTGCATGCAAGAAGTTTACAAGTGGGCATTCTGTAAATGCTTTACGACGTTTGATGTGACGCTGGAAAATTTCACTGAACTACTGCAGTGTGTGAAAGATATTGATGCATGCTGATGCATGCTGAGCATTGTTGGCTCGAATCTATTTTTTTTTGGATTAAAATATATGAAAAATAAGAATATGGCTTTATTTGGACATAAACATGCAAGATTTTTTACCCTCAGAAAAAAGTGACGTGATGTCTTGCACCACGCCTAGCCTTTTTTCTCAACTACCTAACTTTCATGAGTATGTAAACAAGCCATTGACGAAATACGAACGAAAGCTGCAGCACGGTTTACAAGAACATGATAATTTGAAGCAAAACGAAATCCAGGCGTTGATGCATGATATGCGCTACTTGCGATATTCTACAATCAAGCGAAGGGGAAGTTTGAGGCTGTATGGAGAGAGAAAACCGACTGTCTTTCTTTCTCTATGTGGATTCAGTCCGTTTATTCAGCGGGATAATTTTCTGCGCGCCTTTCGATATGCCTTCCAGCCGCAACTAATTTACGCCAGCCAAAACAAAAACGAGAACGGAAACTCGCAGTGGGAAGCGGTCATTGTGATGCACATGCACACAAAGAACCTACACCTCACCATCCATGGCCGGGACGCGTTTGTGACACACGTCGAAAACTTTTGCGAGCTCTTCAAAATGTCCACGTGCGTCATAGAACTCCCCTCATGGCAAGATGCTACCTCCGTTACGGCTATCCAACGCGTGCGAAAAGGAAACCGTTTCTGGGGAAATTGGTTCAAGGACCAAAACACAGAGCTCCGCTTGCAATTTGAAATTGCTGAAGAGCACAAACTACAGGTAGAGAGGAATGAGCATGTGCGCCGAGAAACGCATGTTGATTTCACCACAGGAAATACAATTCAACTCTACCATGAGCTGCGCAACACATTGGCACGGGAAGCTGCTCTTATGGACGCCAACGTTATTTTTGCAAACAGGGTACGGGACATGACAACACGTGTTGTGCACGCGCAACGTATGCTGCGCCAAGAAACAGAGCAAGTACAACACGTCGTGGTTGCATTTTACGCCTCACAGCCAAATTTGGCGCAACCTATTCACAACATCAATACCAACCTTGACAACATCAATACCAACCTTAACAACATCAATACCAACCGAGAAAGCAACCTCGACAACAACAGGAATATCAACAGTAACCACTTCTTGCGTAACATATCCAACAACATGTCAACATACACAAGTATTCTACAAGATGTGCAGCGCCAGCACGGAGATATACAAGACCTCTTGCAGCAGTTGCAACGGACTTTGCACATGTTGATGTTGGAAATACAAGCCACACAACACAATGGCCGAGGACACACACAAGAACAGGGCATGAATCAACATGATATGCAACGAAACACGTCAGCTCAGCGCTCCTTATCCCCACTTCCTGTTTTTTCATCACCCCCCTCGTTTTTATCTGCGTCCACGCTGCCTTCACCCCCCAACGGGCCTTCCCCACCAACATTATCAACGTCTTCCTTTACGTCTCCCTTCACCGGCACAAACCAATCTGCGTCCCCGTCACTCCCGACCCTTCGCGTGCAGCCCGTTGAAGTAGTGGACCTTACGCAAGACACCGAAATAAGAGAAAATACAGAAAATACCAACACAACGGCCCACAGACCGTCAAGCTTCAGAACATGGGCTCGACGCCACATGAGATTAAATCTGCAGGAGAGAGCAAGAAGGCACATAGAATAGAAAGAGGCAAAATATACTATATTTTATTATAAAGTTAACAGAAAATTGTTTTTACAGGACATATTGTTTCCCCAAACAATTGATTGAGGTATTGCTTTGTTTTGTTTGTTCTTATGCCACAAATCTTTGTGCATAAGTTGATAATTGGGCAAATCAGATAGTTTTGGTGCTTTAACACACATGCTCCATGCATGGGACGCTCTTATTTTTGCAACAAAGTTCGCTTCGTCTGAAACCCGTATGCCATATTTTGCGACCCAAGGTATTGGTAAGTGCCAAAAAGATTTCTCTAACACGGGTTTTGATGCCTTGTCTTTGTTGTCAAACCATGCTCTGAGATCTTGTTGATATTTTTGATATTCTTCTCTTTTTTCTTGCAATATGCTCCATACATTTGTAATAATTTTGCGCTTCTTCTTTTCATCTTTCGATGCATTTTTATCCCATGCAAATTGCAAAAGATTGAAACTATAATCAGTTAGTAAATAATTGTACCTTGCTTCTCGAAACAACATATCAAAAAACATTGTGATAATCCATATTTTCAAATATTTAGACAAGTTTGTGAACATATTTAGTTCACGCTGCAGCCAAGTGTTTACTACGTTATACCTTTCTTCCTCATCAACGTCAAAATCATCATTGCTTTCATTTATTGCAAATTTTGAGCATATGTGAAGCCAAACTTGCTTTTCTATCATGATTTTTTGCCATTTGAGCTCAGCCAGCTTTGTTACATGTTCTATTAAAGGCTTTGCATTTTGTGACAATTTGTTCGTTATCATTTGCGTACAATACTCTATTTTCCTATTTATCAGAACATGTTGCTGATCAGGTTGCATGTAGCCAAATTGATCATCGAATGTTAAGCAAAAAATATTTTTTTGCAACATATTGTTTCCATAAATAATTGATGCAGGTATTTTTTTCTTATTTTTCCCGATTTCTATCCACTCATTTTCAGGCAGAAGTTTGTAATTTGGCAATTCCGATACGTTTTCTGCTTTAATACACGTGCTCCATAAATGCGACGCTCTTGTTCTTTCAACCAGATTATCTCTACCTGACGTACGTATATGGTAATAATCGATCCAAGGTGAGGGTATGTTCCAAAATTCTTTGGGCAAAGTATTTGGTTTTGGCCCTGTTTCATTACTTGCAAGCCATGCTTCAAGTTTTTCCTTATATTCTTGATATATCTTTCGTTTATCTTTTAATATGCTCCACACGTTTCTTTTGATCTTGGGTTTCTGCTTGTTTGTTGGTGCATTTTTATCCCATTCGAATTCTCTGACATTAAAACTATACTCAACAAATAAATATCGATAATATTTTGATCTCATTAATGTATCAAAAAACAATGTAATTATCCATATTTTTAAAGTGTTGGATAATGATTTGAAGTTATTAAGTTCATTCTGTAGCCATACGTTCAGGGCATGGTATTTGTCATGATCATTCATGTCGTACCAGATAGAATGCATTTTGGCCTCTTCCATTTCAAAGTTTGAGCGTATCTGATTCCAAATTTTTTTCTCTAATACAAGTTTTTCCAATTTTAGCGCAGCCACTTTCACTGAATTTTTGATAGCAGAATCTTCAACATCTATCAATTTTGTTATTTTTTTTTTAAACTCTTTGATTTCTTCATCCACCGCTTTATCATTGTAGCCTGAGGCCCAGGCCTTTTCCACTTCATCTTCCTCATCTTCCTCCTCTTCCTCTCCTTCTTCCTCCTCTGACTCTCCTTCTTCCTCCTCTGACTCTCCTTCTTCCTCCTCTGACTCTCCTTCTTCCTCCTCTGACTCTCCTTCTTCCTCCTCTGACTCTCCTTCTTCCTCCTCTGACTCTCCTTCTTCCTCCTCTGACTCTCCTTCTTCCTCCTCTGACCTCTGCTCTGACTTTGAACTCTCTCCTGCATCGTCTTCATCTTTTGAACTCTCCCCTGAGTCTAAATTGAATGAGTCAGACAGCTTACTTTTGATCATGTCCAGCATAAATTGACCCATACAATCCGTTACATATGAGTATCTTCTGTTACATATTTTCCATTGATTCCATTTCTCCAAGCAGAGCCAAATGTTCAATTCCATTTGAACAATACTTTTGAAATTTGAATCAACATCTTTCAACATATCTTCAAATGTATCTAACATTGCTTCTACCATAATATTTTTGTTATCCTTATCTCTATACTTTGTCCAATAACGCAACCATTTGCGTTTTTGGATCCAATTGAGTTCGTTGAAACTGTGCTCGTGTTCAATGTAGTCAAATATTGATAACCACACCTTCTCCTTAAAACAATAAGGAAAAAGTAATACAATTTTCTCTCTGCAAAATGTATGCACATCATCAAACCACTTTTTGCTTTTTGATTTTTTGAGAATGTTTTCTGTTGTCTCTTCAAATAATGTTTTCATGTCATCATCAGACCAATTAACGAAACTTTGTTTACTTCTATGTCCTGCAAAAGAATCTTGCCAAATCTTTATGCTTGCATTCATGGCTTCTTCTATTTTTTTACTTATTTTATTCATATTGTCATCCGCGGAAGAATCAAAAGAAGATTTTGCATTTCTGCGTTGGCAAATTATTGGAAGTTTTGCAGGCAGTAAATTCTCATCTTCACTTACCCAATAAAAGTCGTCTTCGTCTAATTGCGCATCCTCGTCTTCGCCTGCTTGCGCATCCTCGTCTTCGCCTGCTTGCGCATCCTCGTCTTCGCCTGCTTGCGCATCCTCGTCTTCGCCTGCTTGCGCATCCTTGTCTTTACCTGCTTGCGCATCATCGTCATCTGTATTTGATTCTTCATCCCCCCCTTCCTCGAGAAGAAAGAAATCAGGCAACTCGTTTTCTGCATCTGGATGTTCAGTACGCAACCCCATTAACATTTCATGATAAATGAAACGGGCCATTATATCTGTTACATAAGAGTAATGTCTTGTACTTATTTTCCATGCATTCCATTTTTCTAGACAAAGCCAAATCTTCAATCTAAGACGCATTGCTGATTCATCAGGAAATAAGTTTATTTCCTTTAACATTTTGTCCACGAAATTATTGTTTATATCATTTGTGTATTGCCTGACGTCGAAGGTCTGAGTTTTGAAGTATTTGTTCTTAATAAAGCCAAAGATTCTGAGCCAAATGTTAGTATAGTATCTCTGTTCGAAACAAAATGGGAAAAGTTGTCTGAATCTGAGTTCACAAACAGTATTTACAAGGTCTCGTGACGAAAAATCTTCTCGCATTGTTTGGTTAAATATGTCGTTAATCTTTGATGCAAAAACTTCATCAATTTCTTTTTCTTTCAACTTAGCCACTTCTTTTGTTTCCAAATCAGTTTGAGACAGCATCCAGGCAAATTTGAATTTCAAAGCACGGTTTAAATTTTCGTTAGAACTTGGCTCCAATTGCAAGGATAATTTTTCTCCAAATGTAAGATTTTCATCTACTATTTTTGCATCGCTCAAAAAGGATTCTAGGGGTAGCAGATTGTGCTCTTCACTTACCCATATTTTTTTTAAGTTTGCTTCTTTTGCTAACATTGTTTCACATGCTAACCCAATTACATCGATGCAATATTGGTTTATTTTAAAATTCTCAAGATGAAGCCAAATGCCAAACAACAGTCTGTAAGTTTGATCTTTCCTGATTTTGTCAAGCATTAAAATAAGCAAATGAGAGCTGGTTTCATTATCGATTTCGATTTGCTGTGAAGATATTGCATGTGGTAAAGCATTAAGTATTGTTTGGAAAAATTTCCTGGTATTAAACCAAGCTTTGAATAAAAGTCGTATTCGTTCAATAAAGAATTCTCGGACTTGTTTTAACATTTCCGCTTCTTCAATTTCTTCCAACGAATTGAGGCATACAGTTGTGTATCTTGTTAAATGCACAAAATCAGGTGTATAACTCGGGTTTATGAAACGAGCAACGTTGTCGTAGACATGTAAGATCGTTTTTTTGAGCTTCTGCACACTATTGTCTTTAAATCGCAAATCGCAGAAATCGCGAAAGGGTAGCAACTGTGATTTAGGTTCAATTGCGGCATAGATATTTGAAAGCATACTACTACCCCATGTATATCGATAATAGATTGACACCAGATCATCCATTGCTAATAAAAGAAATCCTATTACGAAGTTGTGCATACGCCAATCAGACCAATGTTCATCAGACCAATGTTCCAGCAGAAGCCAAACTCCAAACATGAGCTCGGCCTCTTTGTCAGGTTTCAACAATGTCGACGCATACTCGAAAAAAAACACCCCTTTGTAAAAATTGAAAAAATTTTGGTAACTTACATGCGGAAATACATTATTTTTCATACCTGTAATGCTTTCAAATAGCGCCAAATGCAATTGTTTTAGGTTAAAACAATTATGAAGCAGATACTCAATGCGATCTACAAGCACATCTTGAATATATCTGCGTTCATACATTTTTTCATTAAACTTTTGTACAAACTTTTGTGTCTGTTGATGCCATTTTTCGTTCAAGTTTCCCGATATCGCAGTATCTTCTTTCATATCATGCCACGTATTGAGAATCCAATCTTTGAAGTCTGTCCGGACTCTACTTTTGTTTCGAACTTGGTTTTGCCACCAGTTTTTCCAATTGTAACGATTTTGATGCAATATTCCAAATTTTTCATCTGGTCTTTCTGTAAGCTCATTTGCCAATTTTACTACTCTTTCAAAACACGGTGTGTGTTCTTGCATTACCACATTGAATATATAGCTTAAATATTGCGTGTCTGCGTAACGAGTACATCGTCCAGTGATTTGTAAGGTGTGTTCTGACGTGTGTTGCCGGGTGTGTTGTAAGCTTTGTTGTAATCCTGTGTAGACGACCACGAGCGCAGCGCGATGGTGAAGAGCATGCAGAGCAAAAAGAGGTTGATGAGCATGGTGATGTAGGAGAAGAGCGTGAGCCTGACTAGCTGGAGCTGTGAGAGTGGGTTGCGTTGGTTGGCGGGGAAGAATGCGAGAATGTGGCGGGACGCGCGGTTGAGCATGTAGTGACGCGATTCATGGCTTTCTGTTCTCGTGTTCGTGCCGTTGATGCAATTTGTGTGTGCTGTGTTTGTCTCTGGCAATTCCCGCCACTCGTATATTTCGTCAAACTGTGCCGGGGAAAGCAGCAGCTTCCGGCAAAACGGGCAGTCTGCATTCTGCACTTGCGTGCGCTTCTGCACACACCACTTCACCAAACACTGTGTGTGCACAAGGTTCAAGTGGTTGCAGCAAAACATTGGTATCGCGTCCTCAGCGGGACCCACTTGCTCATAGCAGATGCCACAGCCGTGGTTGGCCTGGAAGAAGAGACGGGCTTGCACAAGATTGGGTACGTCCTGCACAGCGTGTGTATCTTGTTGGCGGTCTTCGTGGGTGTGATTTTGATTGTCGTGTGTGTAATTTTGATTGTAACTGGGCACGCTGTCCTGTATCATGTTTTGCATCACGTTTTGCATTCTATTTCTCCCAGCCTCCCTGCTTAATACGACTGTGAAAAATATTTTGTCTTTCTTAGTTTGCATGCATATGACTCTGAGCATATAAAAGCCAGCTTCCTGTCAACTCTAATGACAGATTTCTTCAGCAATCTTGGCTCAGGAATTCGTTTTCCCGATGCACGTATTGGCGGCAGCAACCCACTCCCCACCTCCCTCTCCGGACCCGCCGGCATCAACGGAGACCCAGACGGCCGTTATAACTTTAACGGAAATTTGCTAGACGGCATTTCCCCCTACGCCGGGCCCGACGGCGGCCGCATGGGCAGTGACCGCAACTATCAGCAAGTCCCGCACCGCATTCAGCACATTGTCCCCAAGCTCTACCTCCCCAAGGCACAATTCCTGGAGGGAAAACAGACGCTGGAGCTTTCGCATGCTGTGGACCAGGGTGACATTGCTTTCGTTATCGTCTCTGAACGCATACAGCACCTCGTCACGCCCAACGCGCAAATCAACGGCCCCCGATTGCAGCTGCCAGCTAGAAACGCGTTTGTTAACCTCCCTACCGTCAACTACCTCCTCGCAGGTTTGCAGCGCCTTGACAAATCGCATGATAAGCGCGGCAAAGACCGCGGTGCATGGGCCCAATTGGCAGACGACTTGCAGTATAATTTTACCAACCCAAACCGTCTCGCAGAGCTTTTACGTCTCGTCTCCACCCGCTTGCTTCCCTACGGCATCTGCGCCGGCTCCGAGCACCAGGGAGGAAAGCACGAGACGGGGATAGCACCGGTGCAGGCCGCCGCCAACCACGTCACCACCATGACCGTGGACGGTCAAAACCGCGACCTTGTCAATTACTGGCGCGCGTCCAACATCAGTGCAGGAGACACACTTATCTTCCGTCTCGAGCGCGTCCCCACGAAACAATTCACCCTCAACCATTATTACAAACAGATGGCATTCGAGGACTTTGGAACCAAAGAGGTGTGCTATCAACTCGTTCCCGATGTCTTCCGCATGAGCTACAACCCAAAACTCAATTTGGATCAAAACATGCCACAGGATGCTCTTACGCACGCCAATCTTGAAACTTCAAAAATTGTGAAAGATGACATTTTGTACGATTACCGTCTGCATGGCTACTGGCGCATCGGACAGATGTTCCACCACAGAAACAAGCACGATATGGAGTGCA
>Ga0255777_10003630_pt1 | contig 13082 bp, 9 predicted proteins | sample 101ome_15_FD_179975 | JGI IMG/M metagenome (GOLD analysis project Ga0255777, IMG submission 179975) | Coastal salt marsh microbial communities from the Groves Creek Marsh, Skidaway Island, Georgia - 101402AT metaG (version 2) | ecosystem: Environmental > Aquatic > Marine > Intertidal zone > Salt...
GCCACAATTGTCGCATCTTTGCCCCATGGAACACAAAAGTGGCTTTGTCAATATCATCGGGAATCCCAACGTAGGGAAAAGTACCTTGATGAATGCATTAGTAGGGGAGCGCTTGAGCATTATCACGCCCAAAGCGCAGACGACTCGCCACCGTATTTTCGGTATCCTAAACGAGCCGGAATACCAGATTGTATTTTCCGACACCCCTGGGGTCATTCAGCCGGCATATAAGATGCAGGAGCACATGATGAAATTTGTGTCGGATGCCTTTGAAGATGCGGATGTATTCTTGTATTTGGTAGAGCCCGGTGATCGTGCCCTCAAAGACGAGGGATTTTTCCAAAAGCTGCTCAACACCAAAGTGCCTGTGCTGCTGATCATCAATAAAATTGATACGACGAATCAAGAGAAGTTGGAGGAGGAAGTAGGCTATTGGGCCGAGCATTTGCCAAACGCTGAAATCATTCCTATCTCTGCCCTAGAGCAGGCGAATACGACCTATTTATTGGACCGATTAATTGCGCTCATCCCACCTTCACCTCCCTATTTTGATAAGGACGCCCTTACGGACAAAACCGAACGCTTCTTTGTGAGTGAAATCGTGCGTGAGCAGATCCTACTCAACTACAAGAAAGAGGTGCCCTACAGCGTCGAGGTGGACGTGGAGGAATTCAAAGAAGAAGAAGAAATTATCCGCATTCGCACCGTCATTTACGTGGCCCGCGATACCCAGAAGGGAATCATCATTGGACACAAAGGATCGAAACTCAAGCAGGTGGGTATAGGTGCACGCAAGCAATTAGAATCCTTTTTTGCCAAGCAAGTACATTTAGAAACCTTTGTCAAGGTCAAAAAGAATTGGCGAGACAGTGACCTGCACTTGAAGAGGTTCGGTTATAAGAATTGATTATCTTTAAGGATAACTATTAAACCTCTATTTAGTGCCACGCTTCCTTCTGGCTTTTACGCTACTCCTTTCTACCTGCTCTTTCGCCCAAACACAAGATTCATTAATTCTCCAGCCCGGTCCATTGGACGGTAAAGATGCCATTGTTTGGAGTATAACCCCGGACTCTACTTGGGGTTGGAACCAAGAGGCGACTTTGACCGCATGGACCTACGGTGGTGATCCGTCTTACAAGCGATTTTACATAGAGTTCGATTATTCTAGCATGCCGGCTGGTGCCATTATCGACAGTGCCTACTTATTTTATTACAACAATCCATCTGCCCCGTCACACAATGGGTTGCACAGCGGATCGAACAACTTTTGGATACGCCGCGTGACCTCCTCATGGGATGAAGATTCCATTACTTGGAACAACGTTCCATCGGTGACGACAACAAACCAAGTGCAAGTGGGCGTCTCGGGTTCCAGTACATCGGATTATAAAATTGATGTAAAAAATCTCGTGGAGGACCAGTTGCAATACGGGAATCACGGATTCTTTATGCGATTAGTCACTGAAGCAACTTGGCGTGCCGTGGTCTGTGCTTCGAGCAATGCTGTAGATTCCACGAATCATCCCGCCATCAAAATTTATTACACGGAATGTAATCCGCCAGTAGCCGCCTATACCTACACTGCCACGGGCAATACGGTAAACTTTATTCCACTTTTTAATGCGCCCACCGGGGTAAGCCATCTATGGGATTTTGGCAATGGCAACTTCTCCATTGCGGATACGCCTACCTATACCTTTCCCATAGGCGGAGTGCATACGGTGTGTCATACCGTCACTACTGCGTGTAGCGCGGATACCGTATGTCAACAGGTCGTACTTTGTTCGCCGCCCACCGCATCCTATACGCATTCCGTAGACTCGAATCAGGTATGGACTTTTGTGCCTCAGGATACCACTGCAAGCTCTTATTGGTGGGACTTCGGAGACGGTACGTTCTCGAACAATATGGTAGGAGTCCATTCGTACTCCGTCGCGGGTCTGTACCCGGTGTGCTTGTCCATCACTAATCCTTGTGGTGTCGATACTACTTGCCTAATCTTTGAAGTAACCATGGTGGGGATGGACGAACATTGGAATCCTGAATTAAAGGTTTATCCTAATCCGGTCAATAGCGTATTACACATTGAAAATACTGGTACGGACCCACTACAGCGCTACGAGATATATGATATGAGAGGGGTATTGGTCCAATTCGATTCACATCCCGCCCCCCAAATCAACCTCGAAAAGCTATCCTCAGGTACCTACCTTTTGAAAATAATTCAGAGGAATAGTACTTCTATGGTGCGTATTGTCAAGAGTTAACGACCTTTGCGCCAAGATTGAAATCGACTTATGAGTAACATCGTTGCCATCGTGGGCCGCCCAAATGTGGGTAAGAGCACACTATTTAATCGTCTGATCCAGCGTCGTGATGCTATTGTAGATAGCGTTGCGGGGGTGACACGCGACCGTCATTATGGAAAGAGTGATTGGAATGGGAAGGAGTTCTCAGTCATCGATACCGGAGGGTATATCGAAGGTTCGGAAGATGTATTTGAAGCAGAGATCCGTCGCCAAGTAGAATTGGCCCTTGAAGAAGCCACCGTTATCCTATTCGTACTCGACCTTCAAGCGGGGTTGACGGAATTTGATAAGATCATTGCGGGCATGTTGCGCAAAACCGAGAAGCCTGTGGTGTACGCGGTGAATAAGGTCGACAACAGCATGCTGGAATTAGAGGCCGCTGAATTCTATGGCTTGGGCATCGAAAAATACCACACCATCTCTGCCGTGAATGGCGGGGGTACTGGAGACTTGTTGGACGAGCTCGTGGAGAACATGGATGAAAATCCTGTGGACGACTACGAAGATCTTCCGAAGATGGCCATTGTAGGTCGCCCGAACGCTGGAAAGAGTTCTATTGTCAATGCTTTGTTTGACGAGGAGCGCAACATCGTTACTGAGGTGGCAGGTACGACTAGAGATACGGTAAACACGCGTTTCAACAAGTTTGGTTTTGACTTTATGTTGCTCGATACTGCGGGACTTCGCAAGAAGGGCAAGACTATGGAGAACCTAGAATTCTATTCTAATATGCGCTCTATTCGCGCCATCGAGCATGCGGATGTATGTATGATGGTGGTGGATGCCACGCGTGGGTTTGAAGCGCAGGATCTCGCCATTGTTTCATTGGTGGAGAAGAACAAGAAGGGCTTGGTGGTCGTAGTGAACAAATGGGACTTGGTGGAGAAAGAAACCAACACCATTCGCGATGCTGAAGCGTACATCAGAAAGAAATTGGAACCGTTTACAGATTTCCCTATCATCTTCACCAGTGCTTTGACCAAGCAACGTGTACTGAAAGCTTTTGAGGAAGGCGTGAAGGTTTACGAGCGTCGCAAGCAGCGTATTTCGACGAGCAAGCTCAACGATACAATGTTGGACATCATCAAGGGATATCCGCCGCCGGCAGTGAAAGGAAAGTACGTGAAGATTAAGTTCTGTACACAGTTGCCTACGCGTACCCCGCAGTTTGCCTTCTTTGCAAACATGCCTCAATACATCAAAGAGCCCTATAAGCGCTTCCTAGAAAACAAGATGCGCAAGGCGTTCGACTTCCACGGTGCCCCGATCGAAATTTTCTTCCGCAAGAAGTAACTACAATTGGTAACAGATTACCGCGTTGCCCTGCACGAGTACTAGAACCGGTGCTCCGGCTGGGGTCAATCGCCCTGCCTCTGCCTCGGATCCTTCAAATACAGTAATCGGCGCAGTGGCTTCTTTCAACTGAGTCACGTGAACGGTACCTTCTATGTCGTAAATGAGCCCCGTGCCGCCTGGGTAGGATTCTACTCGGTCAATACTTGCCGGGAAAGTAATAGTGTGGGTAGAGGTTTCTCCACGTACGCTGAGCTCATCTTCTGACCAATACAATCTACCGTAGCTCATGGCCTCCATACCTTGAAGGTTGTTTAGGTCGTGCTCTAAAATGTCCGTAGTGCCGTCGAAGCGCTGTTCTTGAATCTCACCTTCTTCACCTACACGCATGATGCTTGGGGGATTCCCGCCGGTAACTACCCAAGGGTGTTTGGCTGCAGTGAGGGCTGAGGTTTTAATGCGCTCCTCTCCACGTCTGTTGAGCACATGGGCACGATCGAGGGTAGATATGATCACATAATCCTTTCCGCCTCGTTGGTACAACAGTGGACTTTGGGTAATGGTCCCGCTTGCCGCGTCGATTTTCCAGCCGTCAATGCGCTGTCCTTCCACGCTGTAATTATAAATTTTCGATCCGGCGGGCACGAGTATGCGGTAGTTGCGGTTCTTGTCGTAATCCAAAACGGTAGCCCCCAAAGTGGTCGCTTCGGGTAAGCTCACTGGGAACCCTTCCACTTCACGTCCTAAGATGTCCAAGCAATGCAAGCGGTCATTGGTGGCAAAGATCATCTGGAATTTGGCATTCTTGAACATGTCTATCTGCTGCACATTGCCCTGGATGGGGCCGTCTAAGGAGATGCTCCACAATTCCTCCCCATTTTCGTCGAGTAGGAAACATTGGTTGCTTTCGTCCTGTACGAGTATGTTGGTCATGCCGCTGCGGTGGTTCTTGATCAAGAACGGTCCGCTGATGGCTTGCTGCGGCAGGGCATGGGACCATAGGTAAGCACTCACGGCCACTTCCTCACCGCGTTGTTGTACGGTGGCGTTTCCGTAGGCAATGCCGTTATTCACCTCCAAGTGTCCGGCGAGAAAAGCCCGGTCTAAAGCGTCCGGAAGGGTTTCGAAGAAGGGCCCCTCCTCCAAGCTGTTGAAGTTGAAGGCGGCGGTAAAGTGCTCATTGCGGTCCATGGCCTCTCCCAATGCTTCCAGAGATTCCAGAGCATGCCAGTTTTTATTCATGTCCAATTCGCTGCTGTACACCTCCAATAATTGGGCACTTGTTCCGACTAAAAGCCATTGATCCCAGAGCATCCATGAAGCGCTGCTCATATCTGAATATACCCAACCAAAGGCCGCGCTAAACAAAAAGCGGTGTGATTCTGTAAGTGTTCCGCGTGCATGGCCCTGGTACACGGAGTTTTGTGCACTCAACGCGGTTAAGGCATCCTGAACGGCCATTTCTCCATCTAGTTTTGCCGCGACTACCACTCCATCACCGTAACCCACGCGTACAAAGCTGCCCTCAAAACTATTGGCGAAAGTCATCGGCGATACACCGGCATCTTCCAGGGTTTTTTGGGCTTGCTTGAGCCTTTGTTTCTTGCCGCGGTAGGGGTTAAAGGCGCGCAGCCATTCGACCGGATCTCCGGTGTTGATTCCCACGGCGTATTTCGATGAGGCTGCAATAATTGGGCTCAGATCCGTACCCGTAGGACGCTCGGTGAAGGTGCTCAAATAAGTGTTGGTGGAATCTGCACACAAGGCCACCGCCGTAGCAATGGTCTTGTTCTTCTTCCAATCCAGATCAATGGCAGACCACTGTGCGAAGTGCTCCAGCCAGCTCCAATCTTGTTCAAAGTAATGTGTGCCCAATCTGGCCACTTCCTTGTGCTGAATAAAAACGTTTGCATCATCAGATTTGGACGCGTTGTCCCACAAGGTTTTAAATCCGCCATCGTCCATTAAGGAATAGCCAGCGGTGCGTTGGTTGATGATATCCTGAAGTAGGCCTTCACTGACACTGATGACCCAGCTTGGCCCGTCGTTATACGCATACATCGAATCCAAGGTGAAGACCTCGTAATTTCCTAAGGTGGTGGGAGCGCCGACGAAGGGGGTGAGGTCGTGCTCGGTGGTCCATACCCAATCCAAACTGCTGGCACCCGAGGGGAGGAGCGCTCCCGTCCAACGCCCTGCATTCCACTGTTCCAAGGTCTTTGTTGGAATGGCGCTGAGGTAGGAAATGGAAAGGGTGTCGCTGGTCTCGCCGAACTGATGCATATCATTGATACGCACATACAAAGGAGCATCCATGGGTAGCAAAGAAGTCGCCTTGGCAGGAGGGGCAGGTTGGCCACATTGTACCAAAAGGGCAGATGCTAAAATGAGGGCGCTTAGGGAGGCGAGACGCATAGCTAAATTTTTGATTAAAGCTACATTTTTACCACGCCAAGAAGTGAGTTAGTGAGGGGCAGTTTTTCACAAATCGAAGAGGTTCAATTGGCTCGGAAGCAACTGAAAACTTTTGCGGTGGTGGGGCGATGCACCATGGGCTCTAATGCCGTCTCTGTGGGCCTTCGTAGGGTAGCCCGCATTGCGCTCCCACTGGTAATGGGGGTGTTGGGTGGCCAATTCTCTCATCAGCTCATCCCTATACGTTTTCGCCAAGACCGACGCGGCCGCGATATTTTGATAGGTAGCATCCCCTTTGACCTGACAGTGGTATGGAATCTCCCCATAGGGTTTGAACCTATTGCCGTCCACAGCAATGAATTGGGGCACCACATCCAATTTCTCAATGGCCCTATGCATGCCCAAGATGCTGGCATTTAAAATATTGATCTCGTCAATCTCCTCGGGTCCGACATGCACCACGGCCCAAGCCACGGCTTCCTTCTCGATCAAGGGTCGTAAAAGGTTGCGCTGCTTTTCGGTGAGCTGCTTGGAATCGTTCAATAAATCGTTCTTAAAATCCGGCGGCAAGATCACCGCTGCTGCCGTTACGGGCCCGGCCAAACAACCGCGTCCCGCCTCATCAGTGCCGGCTTCCACGACCCCTATGGGACTGTGTTGAAGCTTCATTCGCTGGCAGATTTTAGCACTTCGAGCCAAGGAGCGGCGCTCGCGGACCAAGTGAATTGGCCCCCGCGAATCAAGCCTTTTTCAGACCAATTTTGCTCCCCACCAGCTTCCGACCCGCCGGCCATCGCCTCGAGCCCATCGGCCCAAGCTTCGACATCGAAGGTGGGCAGCAACATCCCAGCATCTCCAACCACCTCCGTTAAGGCGCTGTTGTTTGAGGCCATCACGGGCGTGCCACATTGCATGGCTTCCACGACGGGTATGCCAAATCCTTCCATTGCACTCGGCATACAGAAAGCTATGGCCCCGCGGTAGAGTTGTTCAAGCGCATCGTCTTCCAACCTTCCCAACCATTTGACCGTGTCCAAGTGTTTCAGCCCGCCCATGACACTTTCGAAAATTGGATCCTTAAAATGAGCGTTTCCCGCAATGTTCAAATGGAAGCCTCGGCGCTCCGGATATCTATCCAACCACAGGTCCCAAGCCTTCAAAAGAGTAATCAAATTCTTGCGGGGGGTGAGGGCGCCTACGGCACAAAAATAATTTTCTTTAAAGCGAGACTCCCCAGGTGACATGGGTCGCTGAGGAGCATTCGGCGTCACCACAATCTTCCCGGCAGCGACCCCATAGGTCTCCACCAAATCCTTCGCGCTCCACTCACTCACCGTAAAGAGCTGCTCCGCCATGCGGGCGCCGCGTCGGATGTGCGTCCGGTAATAACGTCCCACATGGGGAGGAACCCATTCCGGGTGGTGCTCAAAATTCAGGTCGTGGATGGTGAGCCATTGCTTGATTTTGGTGCGGGCGGGCAAGCCGTCCGGTGACCAATAACGCGCGGCGCCCCAACGCTTTAGGGCGGCCGGCACACCTATGCTGTTCCAATACCACCACAACCACGGGTGGCGGGCAGGAGGGAGGACCAGCTTGTGGGTGATGTTGGGGGCGTTTAGAAAAGAGAATTGGTCCCTCATTCCTTTCATCGCAGAAGGGCGGTCCCACAACAGCAGAAACTCGTGTTCCATTGCGGCGGGTAGGATTTGCTCGAGCATGCGCAAGGTGTATATACCCGTGCCTTCGAGCTTGTTTGGCAAAAGCCACCGTACGTTCACCGCAATTTTCATGGCTTAAATGTACAAAAGTGCGCCGCTGTAGCGTTAGATAAGCGGTATATTCGCACCCAACTCGCTATACAACCATGATTCAGCGTATCCTTCAATTCTTAAAGGATCCCACGGCTGCCACTTTAGCCAAGGGAAGCAGCGTCGTGCTCATCTTCAAAATCATTGGCGCCCTTGGGGGCTATGTATTGCTGTGGTCCTTAGGCCAGGCGGGAGGTGAGAAGGCCGTGGGCGTGTATGAGGTGGCCTTCACTCTGATCCTGATTGCCTCGACGGTGGGGCGCTGGGGATTGGATACGGTGTTGGTGAAGGAATTGGGCAAAACTGAGCTTGGGGATGCCCCATCGCGCGGACTCTATGGACACATATTTGTACGCGTGCTGGCCATTACCTCCGCCCTGTCCATCTTGACCTTCTTCGCCGCCGAAGCGCTGACCGAACTCTTTTTCAATCAAACTCCCGTGGGTGTCTTGCGCACCGCATCGCTGACCGCCCTGCCGTTCACTCTCATGCTGCTGAATGCGGAGGCCTACCGCGGATTGCACAAGCCGGTATTGTTTAGCATCAATCAGCACGGGACTGTATACCTCATCCTCGCCGCCTTGCTCTGGTGGGTGCCGATGCAGAGCGCCGGTTTTGATGCTCAAGGCAGTGCCCAATTCGCTTTGTTCCTCCTCCTCGGCATTAGTAGCGCTTTTGCCCTGCTCTCGACCGTGCACGTGATTTCTTTGTGCGAGCGCAAGCCGTGGCGCGGCGCAGCGCTCGCAGGAAACCTCATGAAAGTGGCCACCCCAATGTTGGTCTCTTCCGCCCTGTTCCTGGTCATGAGCTGGTCCGATACCCTCATGCTCAGTTATTTCCTCGAGGAGGATGAAGTGGGCGTGTACCGCATTGTCTTTAAAATTGCCACCCTCATCACCTTTGCCCAATTCGCCCTCAACACCGTCGTCGCCCCAATGATTTCGGGGCTGCACAATGGCGGTTCGAACATGTCGCTCCTCGCACAACGCATCGCCACATTGAATTTGGTCACCGCCGGCCCCATTTTCCTCGGCATCATCGCCCTCGGGCCATTCCTTATCGGCCTTTTTGGCGTTAATGATCCCTGGACCGCCTATCCTTGGTTGGTGATTTTAGCATGTGGTCAATTAGCCAATGCCTTCGCCGGACCCGTACTCAACATTTTGAACATGACTGGCCACGAGAAAAGTGCGCAAAACACCATGCTCGTCGTCGCCACCCTCAACATTATCCTTAACGCCGTGCTCATTCCTGCCTTTGGGCCGGGAGGGGCAGCCGTCGCCACGGCTATGACCATGGTGGGTTGGAATATTTGGGCGGGGGTGCTGGTCTATCGTTTCCATGGAATTATCACCGTGCCGTTCTTGGCGAAAAGAAGTCGATCATGAGTGCTGTAGCGAACATATTTCTCATTGGCGCCGCCAAAGCTGGCACCACCGCTTTGGCAGAGATGTTGGCCCAGCACCCCCAGATCGCCGGCATGCCCATTAAGGAGCCCGGACACTTCTGCACGGACCTGCGTCCCGAAGTATTTTCCAAATCCTATAAGCGATTGATTCAATGGGACGAGGCGAATTATTTTGCCGAGGCCGAATTGAAGGAACGTCATATTGGCTTTGTCGAGGAGCGCAGTCATTACCACCGTTTGTGTCAACAAGCCCAAGCAGCAAAGCCCGAAGCCACACATATTCTGGATGCGTCCACGGCGTATTTGTATAGTGCGCCGGCCGTGAAAGAATTGGCCCATTACAATAACAAAGCAAAAATCATTGTCCTATTGCGCAATCCCATCGACCGAGCTTGGAGTCATTACACGATGGCACTGAAGTACGGCATGGAAAGCGAGGCGCCATTAGCGGCATTCAAGCGTGAGGCGGCGCTCGAGCAAGCGCAATGGGGAAGGGATGAGTGCTATTTGGAGTTGGGCAATTATGCTCAGCAGCTCAAGCGTTGGAAGGAGAAATTTGGCGAGAAGCATCTGTTGGTGGTCTTTCACGAAGATTTGAAAAACACGCCACAGAAGGTGCTTAACCGCATTACAGAGTTCTTGGACTTGCCTACTTTTGTGGCAACCAAAGCGAAGGCGACGAATGAAGGTTCCGTGCCAAAATACCCGAAGATGAATGCCCTTGGTATGCGGGTGGTGGCGCCCATTCGTGAGAAGCTGCCGAAGGAGATGATCAGCGCGATGAAAAAAGTGCTGCAGGCCAAGGCGCCGGATTTGGACGACGATGTCGCCCGCTGGTTGAAACAACATTATAATGAGGAGATGGCAGCATTGGCCACCCTACTAAATTTGAATTTAACTCACTGGAAATAAGCTATGGAATACAGTAGTGCCAATTTGATTTCGTTTTTCTACACCCATTGGAAGAAACTGATGGTCGTGCCGTTTTTGGCCATGGTAGTGGCGGTCGTATTCAGCGGTCCCCAATTCATCAAACCCCTGTTCGAATCTCAGGTCATCCTTTTCCCATCGACCACAAACTCGGTATCTAAGGCCCTCTTGCCACAAACCAACGGCTATGGCGATGAGGATATCTTCGAGTACGGCGATGAACAACAGGCCGAGCAGTTGCTGCAAATTCTGAGCTCCGGAGAAATCCGCGACAGTGTGATTCAGAAGTTCGATTTGATGAACCACTATGACATCGATCCAGATTCGGATTACCCACGCACGAAGCTGTTTAAGGAGTATGAGAACAAAATTGAGTTCCAACGTACTCAATTCATGTCTGTTGAAATCAATGTCTTAGATACTGACCCGCAGGTAGCCGCTGATATTGCCAACTATATTTCAAAACTCGTCGACAAGGTGAAGCGCCGCGTAGCCCGTGGCCGTGCCGAAATGGGATTGGAAATCGTTAAGAACGAATACCACAGCTTGCAAGGGGAAATCCAAACCATGGAGGATAAGATTACCGAACTGCGCTACAAAGGGGTGCACGACTACGAAAGTCAAAGCGCCGTCTTTAACGAGCAATACGCCATCGCCCTGGCTGAAGGTGCTCCGCAGAGCCGCATCAAGGAATTGGAACGTCGCCTAGATACCCTCGCCAAATACGGGGGTAAATATGTAGCCATCCGCGATGAGCTCCAATTGCTCAAAGAGGAAGAGGTGAAGTTGAAAACGAAATTTGACCAAGCGAAAGTGGATGTCAACCAAAACCTTCCTGCCACTTTTAAGGTTGATGCCGCACGTCCTGCAGAGCGTAAGACATACCCAAAACGCAGTATCCTAATCTTGGCAGTGGGCTTCGCAACCTTCATCTTGATGTCGTTCTTCTTGATGGTTCAAGGCACCCTAAACGAACTTCGCGGCAAGTCCTAAACCGTGTTGGGCATAAGCCAAATATCAAATCGTTGGCTCGCCATCATAGCTTTGGTAACCTTGCCGTTGGTGGGGCTGGCCGTGGCCTATGAATTTTGGTACGCCTTCCTAGTGCCGCCAGCTTTGTTGGTGGTATGGATGACCTTGTACCGATTAGATTGGGCCATGTGGTTCATCGTTTTTGCCACCCCCATTTCCATCAACCTCACGGATCTAACAGGAGGTGCCGGCCTCTCATTGCCGACCGAGCCCATGCTCGTGCTGGTCACTTTCATCGCCCTGATCAAAATGGCCCTACTTGGGGAGTTTGACCGCAAAATCATACAGCACCCCATCTCCATCGCCATATACATCTATTTGGCTTGGATGCTCTTTACAGCCATCACCTCCCAATTGCCTTTGGTATCACTGAAGCAATTGGCCACACGCATATGGTTCATTGTGCCTTATTACTTCGTATTGGCCCACCTGTTCTTAAAGAGCGATCGCAACAAGCTCACTTTCTTGTGGCTCTTCCTGATCACCCTTACCGTCGCGGCCATCTACACCCTGGTCATTCACAGCCAATACGGCTTCACTAAGAAGACCTCCACTTGGGTCATGTTCCCGCTGTTCAAAGAGCACACCTCCTACGGCGCCGTCTTGGCCATGATGTATCCGGCAGCCCTCTACCTAACCTTTAGAAAGAGCAGTTGGGGATTCAACGCCGTAGCCGGCGCGATGCTCGCCATCCTAACCTTGGCTACCGTATTGAGTTATACTCGCGCCGCATGGCTATCATTAGTGGGAGCCGGTGCTGTGTATTTGGTCTACCTCTTTCGCTGGTCCAAAACCACCGTTTGGTCCCTCGCAGGTATTGTACTGTTGATAGCTGTGTTGAATTTTTCTTGGATCTCTTCGAAGTTTGAAAGAAATACGACCGATTCGTCCGACGATCTCAACGAACACGTGGCCTCAGTGACCAACGTAAGTACCGATGCCTCCAACCTTGAGCGGATCAATAGATGGAATTCTGCTATACGCATGTTCAAGGACCGACCCGTCCTAGGTCACGGACCGGGAACGTACATGTTCCTTTACGCTCCCTATCAAAAGCCGTCGGAGAAAACCATCATTTCTACCAATGCTGGAAATCGCGGCAATGCACACAGTGAATACCTCGGACCCCTCGCCGAATCTGGCGTTTTGGGTCTGCTTACTTTCTTAGGTCTCATCATCACAGTGATTGCCGTAGCAGTCAATTCCTATTCGAGAGCATCTTCCCCATTTTTAAAATCCCTGATCCGAGTCGCATTCTTAGGCCTCATTACCTACTTCCTACACGGATTCCTCAACAACTTCTTGGACATGGACAAAGCCAGTGCGCCTTTCTGGGGGTTCTTCGCGCTACTTTCTGCAATTTCTATCGATTCGAGAACAGAAGCGAGCGATTTACGTTAATTATATGATGCTAAATTTTCGCTGATCTCAAGAAAAGTCTCATACGAGACACACTCTTTCTTAAGGAATTCGAAAAAAAATGAGATAAAACCTTATTTATTGCGGTTAACACTTGCATAATATTGGGAATAGTCTCAATTTTAGCGTTGCTTAACATACGTTTAACAGAAAAACAGGTACAATGAAGAACAAATTGTCACTGTGGTCAGTGTTGGCTTTCATGCTTACTGTAAACTTTGCGATCGCGCAATCAGTTTCAGGGGTAGTTAGCGACGCTGGTTCAGGAGAGCCACTACCAGGGGTAGCGGTTTCAGAAAAGGGTTCTAACAATGCGACTCTAACTGACTTTGATGGTAAGTTTACCATCAACGTTGGCGAAGGTGCTACGTTGGTATTCTCTTCTATGGGTATGGAAACTAAAGAAGTTGCTGCAACTTCTGATTTCCTACAAGTTTCACTTAATGGTACAAGCCAAAACCTCGA
>Ga0255777_10003633_pt1 | contig 13080 bp, 20 predicted proteins | sample 101ome_15_FD_179975 | JGI IMG/M metagenome (GOLD analysis project Ga0255777, IMG submission 179975) | Coastal salt marsh microbial communities from the Groves Creek Marsh, Skidaway Island, Georgia - 101402AT metaG (version 2) | ecosystem: Environmental > Aquatic > Marine > Intertidal zone >...
ATTGGCCGCAACGGCAAACAACAAAACGATCGATACAATCGCGCAATATTGCCAAGTACACCGCACAACGGTAAACCGTTGGTTGCAACATACATACACAATGCCGTATTACCGTATTTACGAATTGGCGGCGGCGTTGGCAACCGATCCGGTGCATTACGATCAATTGTTATTGCAATTTCTAAAGGCACACTATGATTACGAATTTCACAAACGCAAAACGAGGGGTACAACATGATTAATTTGTATTTGGGTGATTCATTGGAGGCAATGCGCGCAATGGATGATAACACATACGATATTGCCATTGTGGATCCGCCGTATGGTATCAACATCGTAAAACACATGGTACACGATCAACAATCAACCAGTATGTACGGCCAATCATGGCAAAACAACAACAACGCGTTGTGGGATAGTGAGATCCCACCCCCCGAATACTTTACGGAATTGCGGCGCGTATCCCGTAACCAAATCATTTGGGGCGGTAATTACTTTATTGATTACCTGAGTAATACCAAATGCATGTTGGTATGGAATAAACACAACGGCGGCAACCCGTTGGCCGATTGTGAATTGGCTTGGACATCGTACAACAAACCCGTGCGCATGTTCACAATGCATCATTTTGCGGCCGGATACGGTAAAAAAATCCACCCAACACAAAAACCGGTGGCGTTGTACCAATGGATATTGGATTTATATGCCAAACCCGGCGATCGCATACTCGATACCCATCTAGGATCGGGATCAATTGCGATCGCATGCCACAATGCCGGGTATGCCTTGGATGCGTGGGAAATATCGCCGGAATACCACGCAAACGCGGTTGCCAGATTTAACGAACACACGCGCCAATTACGTTTATTTTGAAAAATGTTTATTATTTTGTTTGCATACATATATAAACCGGTGTATACTTAAGTATACCCAATGGGTAATAACTGATAAACCAAAACAACCGAGGCAACAAAATGACCCAACAAGAAGCAACAAATCTCATCCTTTCTCAAGTAAACAACAAAGCAGAATCATACAAATTTGATTCGGTAATCATTGAGCCAATCACTGAAGCAACAACAGGCGAAATCACTGGATACTGTGTAACAGCACAATTCACAGCACAGTATAGCAATTACAGTTCAAAATACAATTGCAAAATCATTACTCTAAATGATGGATCAATCTTTAAGATATAAACAACCAACCGGCCACAAACGGGGCCACCCACCAACCGAGGCAACAACCATGTACAAACGAACCAAGATCCAACCAGTAACCAACCCACAAACCCACACCCGCCCCAATGGGCAAACCGTAACCCGTACACATGCCGTATTGGTATACGTTGCGGGTGAATGGGCCGAATTGGGCGCATACGAATCGTTAGCGATTGCGCAACATTGGGCCAACAAATACCAAACCAACAACGAAATGTTTAACAGTTTTGCACGTTTGGTTTTACATTACCGTAAATACCCAATTGCAAACGAATTTTAATTAACCACCAATCGGCCCCAAACGGGGCCATTAACCAACAACCGAGGCAACAACCAATGCAACCAACAATAATAGAACAGGAAATAACCGCACAACAGGCGGCCGCGTTGTTTGCTATGATCCAAAGTAGCACACAAACCCATGTGGTAATAATATTTGCCAACGTGATCACCGATAACGGACGCGAACAATTAAAAGTGTACCATAACCACATGGTGGGTTGGTGCATCCAAACATACGAGGGTGCACAATGACCTTTTACGAATGGTTAAATTCTAAATTACAGAATATGCAATTAACCCGTACCGAGTTTGCCGCCGCCGCAAATGTTGGGTACCAAACGTTGCACCCGTGGCGTTTGAATCAATACGATCCCAATATGTTAACCATGTTGCGCATTGTACATGCCGTGGCAACCATAACCAAACAACCGTTTAACGATGTATTGGCCGATGCGGTACAATACACCAATGCATACAAACAGGTAAATGAACAATGAGTAAAGTATTAGAGATCGCCCAATCGTTGGGCCACAAAATCGATCGCACCCATTGCCCACCATCGGGCCATTTAGATACATGGGTAAAACTGACACGCACCCCCGCAAAACATGATGATTTGGGCAACGTGGTTAAACTACCCACCGCCGTTTGTAGCCGGCACAATTTAGCAATAATATTAGAAAACGATCCGAAATACGAATCGTTGCAATATTGCGTACAATCCGATCGTGTGTTGTATAACGGGGCCATGATTGAACCATGCGATATTGAACAAATCGCGTTGGATCTCGAGCGCGATTACAGATTAAAAACTAAAGATACATTTTTGGTTGGGTGCATTATTCGCGTTGCCAACCAAAACCGTGTTGAACCCATACGCGAATGGTTGGAATCGTTGCCACCGTGGGATGCACAAACGGATACACCGCGCATTTCGGGCATGTTTGGCACCCGTTGGGGGGTTGAGATTCCACACGGCACAAAACCGTTTTACGATATGTTGGCGGTGCGGTTTATGGTATCGTTGGTTGCCCGTATCATGCAACCCGGTTGCGATGTACACACGGTGTTAACGTTGGTTGGGGCTAAAGGTTTGGGCAAATCGCGCGTGTTGCGTGCGTTGGCCGGCCAAACATGGTTCAGTGATTCCAATATCAACATTACCAATAAAAGCGCATACGAGTTAATACACCAATCGTTGGTGTGGGTTTGGGAATTGGCCGAAATGCACGCGTTGCACGGCCGATCCGCCAACAATGCCAAAATGTTTTTAACATCCCCCGCCGATCGGTACCGCCCAACGTGGGGTAAAACCCCCGTGTTGCGTAAACGGCGTACGGTATTCGTTGCCACAACCAACGATATGCAATTTTTAACCGATGGCCCCGAACGGCGATTTTGGCCATTACAGATTGTGCGCCCCGTTGATGTTGATTGGGTAGCACAAAACCGTGTTGATCTATTTCGCGAGGCTGTACACCATTACAACACCGGCATGCAATGGCATTTAACACCAACCGAGGCGGCCGAATTGGAGCGCATCCAACACGCATACATTGTTGCCGATCCGTGGGCGGTTACCGCACAACATGTATTACAGGCGGCAAACGGGCCAAATGCCAATCCCGATCAGCCGGCCACAACGGATACAATATTGGATGCGTTGGATGTACCAATGGCACAACGGCATGTTGGGCATAACCGCCGGATATCTCAGGTTTGCCGCGATCTAGGGTATCGAATCAAACAAACCAAAACGGGCCGGGTGTGGGTGCCAAACGACTAACATAACCGCCGGAATATAATAGCGTGCATAATTTGGCTATAGTATACCCACCAACACACATTGGGGGTATATTATGGCCAAACTAGTATTTATAGATACAGAAACCACCGGGTTAGATTCGAGCCGGCACGAACTATTAGAGATTGCAATTATTATTGTAAACGATGATGGCACCAAACAATGGTGGCATAAACGCATTGCCCCAAAACACATTGCCACCGCCGATCCCGTGGCATTAGAAATAAACGGATACACGCCCGATAAATGGGCCGATGCACCAACGTTTGCGGATATTGCCGAGGTATTGGGCATAATGTTGGATGGCGGCGTATTGGTGGGCCATAACGTGGCGTTTGATATTGATTACGTGCAACGGGCATTTAAACGTTGCAACCATCGGGTACCACGTTTGCGGGGTGTGGATACTATCGCATTGGTGCACGAACATTTAACACCGTTGGGTTGCCCCGGTTTATCAATGGATACCGTGCGTAAATATTTGGGATGGGTACGGCCAACCGCCCACACGGCAAGCACGGATGTTTACGATGTTTACACGTTGTACAATCTATTGGTGCGTGCCTCGGTATGGCGGCGGTTGCATATATTGGTGTGCCATTTGTACCGGCGGTGGGTTAAATCAACAGATAAAAACACATGAAAACAGATAGAATAAGATAACCGATCCGGCCACGTTGCCCAACGGTTGGCGGTTATATATATATTTTTACTAAATCAACAGATAAATTATAAATTTATTATGAAATTGAAATAATAATAATTTAAGAAGATGAAACACAGAAAACGGCCCAATGTTTTACATACACGGGCCGTTGGGTATTATCGGTAAAAACCTATGTGTTTTTATCTGTTTTTATCCGTTTCTATCTGTTTATTGAGGCGGTTAACCCATCGTTGGGCCGGTGTACCACCCCATAATGCCCACGCGATCGCCGCCTTTGATGATTGATCGCGCCGTGTATCCTGATTGGCGGCCCCGTGACGTGCAAACCACGCGGCCATCAATTGTATTTGTTCATCATCCACACGGCCCGATGCCAACCGGCGGGCGGTTCGCATACCCGTACCCGGTACCCGTTTGTTTCCATCATCTTTATACGCGGCCCGTTGTGATTGTGGTAACGATCTGTTTTTCTCCAATGCATTGTATGCAATGGTTCGTATGTTGCGTGGCACGCGATAGGTAGCCATATCCCCCCCCGTTGTGGTATATTGATATTATGATTGTAACCGATATTGGCGGGTATTATGGATCTTAAAGAGTATGCGATATCGCGCAAAATTGTTATGTTAATGCGTGAGGGTTACCCCAACAACCAAGCCACGGCGATCGCGTATCGGATGTGGAGAGATGGCGAATTAAAACCACCAACACCAACCCAACGTAAAGCAAAACGAGATACCCGCAAACGACGTTGGCAACGTGAACGATACCGAGGCCGTTAACATGATACACGTTAAACACATTATTGCACCGTATGAATCCAACAACCGCCATTGGGCGCAACGCGTTGCATGGATGCATAAACAATTGTTAGATACGATTTGCAACGAACCGATCGTAATATCATCGTTGCATACCAACATTGTAACGGGTTTATTTGGCATGCCCGAACATGAACGCGATCATGATCGGGGCCAACGATCGATTATGGCGGCCACCTGTTATTATGCAATCGAACCCGATAACGAATTGTATGTATTGTTAAACGATGATGGCGAACCGGCACCCGAGGTTGCCGCACAGGCGCGCGCATGGCAAACGGTACGCACGGAAACGGGTAACGAATTAAATATATTTGTGGGCACATGGCAACAATGGATTAAACGATTCATATAACCCCGTGTGCGTGGGCCATACCCCCCCCGCACTACGTGTACCACGACATTTTTTTGATATGGGTAAATTTTTCCAAAAAAAACTAGATAATAGAGGCGTTAAAATGATTAAAAGAATATGGGCAATGCCTAACAAATCCACATTTACAATAAAACCCATACGGGAATTGTTAGATCAATATGTACACAACGGTTTATGGGTAGATCCGTTTGCCGGTTGGAATAGCCCGGCACAAATTACAAATGATCTAAATCCAGAAAGAGATACAACCTATCATATGGATGCGTTGGAATTTTTACAATCATTACCCAACAATTATTGCGATGGTGTATTATACGATCCGCCGTATTCAATCAGACAAGCCCGGGAATGTTATAACGGGTTCGGGTTCGAACAATTACAAATTAAACCGACGCGCATGGATTATTGGGCAAAATGTAAAAATGAAATTCAACGAATTGTAAAAGATGATGGGATCGTAATTTCGTTTGGTTGGAATAGCATGGGAATGGGTAAAAATAGGCAATTCGAGATTGTACAAATTTTATTGGTACCACATGGCGGTGCGCGTAATGATACAATTTGCACAGTTGAACGAACAAAACGAGGTGTAACAAATGAGCGGTAACAAAACCCCCAAACCGAAAAAGGCCACCAAAACCACGGCCAAACGCAAAACCAAAACGGGCAAATTTGAAAAGGTGGCACCGTTGATTGTACAAGCGGTTGGCCGTGGATCAACGTACCGCATGGCATGCAATATTGCCGGGATCCATGAATCAACATTTTACATGTGGATGAAAAAAGGCCAAACGGCACCGCATGGCAAATTTGTGGATTTTCGGCGGGATGTGTTGCAAGCAGAGGCGGCCAACGGCGATCGTATGTTGGCGTTGATTCAAGATCACGCAAACAAGGATTGGAAATGTGCCGCGTGGGTATTGGAACGGCGGCACGGATTCGTAAAGGATGGCCGGATCGAAACCGAACAGGCCGAACGGGTGGAAATGCCAACCGATACATACCAATTATTGCGCAAACAGGCGGCCGATTTAAACGATGCAATCAACCAAGCACAGGCGGCCCAATCATGGCAAGCATACGCGGCGTTGCAACGGCAATTGTTGCACGTGGTTGCAAACATACGACAAATTGAGGCCGAGCAAAATATGGGTGATGAATTCGAGGGGTTAACCGATCAACAATTGATCACCGAAATCACAAATGCAATCATTACATTACCACCCGTTTTACGGCAACAAATCGAACAAAATGTACAACAGTTGGCAAACGTTATACCAATCCAAGGGGGTAAAATATGAATATTATACAGGCGGTGGCGTTGGGCGCATTTGGTGGCGTAATGGGTACCGTTGCGGTTGTGTTGTGGATTAACAACCGGCAAACCGATGCCGATCCAAATGCCGGATTAACCGAACAAATAAACATGTTGCGATCTAGCCTGGACGCGCGCAACGATGTGGCCAAAAATTTAACGGCCACGGATATGTTAACCGTATCATGCGGTGCCGATTGGATGAACACACACGGGCCGATGTTGTGCCGTGAAATGTTTTGCAGATTGCAAACAAACGGTGCCGGCGCGGCCCAATCCGAGTGTGAAGAAATCGCCAACGTGGCAAACAGTGTTGCAATATTCGGTGTGTGCAATGCCGATAATGTGGATTATAATACATGTGTGGATCTGGTATTACGGCGCAAATAATGGGTTATTGTGAGTGTTGCGAGTGCGATCCATGTGATTGCCACGGGGTAAATGATGGGAACGAAACGAATGGCCAATTTTGGCGAATGGGTGCGCCGCAATCTAACGGCACACGGCAAATCAATGCAATGGTTGGCCGATCAATTGGGATCCAATCCAACCATGATATTAAAATGGCGTACCGGTACGGAACCGCGCGCCGTGAATTACATTATGACGTGCCAAGCATTGGCCAAATTGCGGGGCGATCCCGTTGCCATAGTATTGTGCGAGGGTGCCGCGCATTTGGGGGTGCCTGTTGAGTATTCGGGCAATAACTGGCAAGATCCGCAAAATTAAACGGCGGGCCGATGTAAACCCGTTGGCATATTTCCGGCCAACGCCACCACAACACGCATGGATGCGGGATGATTCCAAAATCAAATTGTTGTTGGGTGGCAATCAGGTGGGCAAAACAATGGCCGCGTGTGCCGAATTGATACACCGTTGTTTGGGTACGCATCCATACATACAAACCGATCCGCCGCCAATACAAGCATTTTTGATCACACATAGCCACCAACAAAGCATTACGATCCAAGAAAAATTATACAATATGTGTCCAAAAAATGAATTACATCCTGATTGCGAATTTGTACCGGGGCGTGGGTTCCGTGGCATCCATCCCGTTATACGATTCCGCAACGGTTCGTTGATTATGGTAAAAACCGCCAACCAAGGTTTGGGCCTTGCATCTTCTACGATCTCGTATGTTGCGATAGATGAGCCGGTTGGCCAAGAGGTTTGGGGGGAATTGGCCGCCCGTGTTTTACGCGGCGGTGCCGGGGGCAAAACGGGTACAATCGGAATTACAATGACCCCCGTTGGTCAGGATGTATCGTATTTAAAAAAATTGGTGGATGAGGGTACCGTAACATGCCACCATGCGCCGTTGACCGTTGAACAAACCACACCGATCGGGTTGGCACCGTTGATTGCACAATCAACCATTGATCGCATTGCCCAAACGTATTTGCCAATTGATCGGGCCGCCCGTTTAAATGGCGATTGGGCCGTTGGCGTACCCGAGGGCCGCGTATTCGATCAATTCGATGAAAATATGATTTCAAGTTTACCGGCACCGCCCGGTGGCCAATATGAATTTGGGATCGGTGTTGATCACGGTTCGCAACCAAATGCACAGGTTGCCATATTGGCGGCGATCAACATGGCGGATCCAGAAAAACCGATCGTGTATGTATTGGATGAATATACGAGCGGGGCCGCAACACCCGAGGCCCACGCACGGGCAATATTGGAAATGTGCCAACGTAATCAGATCGATCCGGCCGCGTGCCGTTGGACGGGCGATAATATCCATTATGGCGGATCGGGCGGTGCCGGTAAAATGTCCAATTCCTTGTTGATGCGGGCATTTGAAAAAATATTACAATACCCACCCAACGGTTTACCGTGGCGTATTCGAACGGTGCGCAAACCCCGTTACAGTGTGTACCACGGGGCGGCGTTGATTCATTCAATACAAGCACGCAAAAACTTTTTTATACACCCCCGTTGCCAACGTACTATAATGAGTTTGCAACGGTGGACGATGAAACGCAACCAATCATTACGATCGCGCGATGAATACGGGCATTGTATCGATGCGTTGCGGTATACATTGGTGCCAACCATCGATGTAAAATATAAACCACCCACCGCCCAAATTAGATTTTATTAGAGTACAGGATCCAACATGCAATACCCAATACCAGTTACACCATTTGCGCCCACATCCGAGTGCCAAAACCGATGGCAACACACGGCATTGCGCCGCCGCCTGATTATTGGCGCGTGGGAAGATGATTTGGAAGATGAATTAAGCCGCCATTTGCCCGCGGATCGGCGTGAATCATGGGGGCCGGCCGATCTCAGTTCTAACCCATTTGAACAAATCACCCGCCAATTATCCGTGTTGTACCATGAAACGCCCACCGTTTCCAACATGAACGGCAACATAGAGGCGTTAACATCGCGCGAGGGCCTTGTAACTAAAGCGGGGTTGTGGCCGTTGATGCAACGAACCCAACAAATGGTTATTGGGTTGCGTGAATCGTTTATACGCATCGATGTAAACCCACACACGGATGCGCAAACGGATTACCCTGGCATCCAATACCGATTGGTTACACCGGATTACGTTTATTGCGAATCCGATCCAGATCGGCCGGATGTGCCAACGTACTATCGTGAAATGCGATTACGGAAACACCCCGAAACGGGCAAATATAATTGGGTTGCCGATGTGTTGGATATTCGAGATCTGAATAACCCAATGTTTGGTATGTTTGAATTAAACAACGATGGTACATTGGGTGCCGATGTATCACAAATCTATATGGGCCACCCAACCCACACGGGCGCAAATTATCCGTACCGAGATCAACAGGGCCGGCCATTTTTGCCCGTGGTATTGTACCATGCAGAAAAAACCGGATTTCTATGGGATGCGTTTAACGCCTCGCAAATGGTGTACGGTTCGTTAACATCGGCCGTATTATATTCTATGTGGGTACATTGCGTGCGTGATTGTGCATGGGCGCAAAAATACGTGGCCGGCCTCAGTGTTGCGGGGCTATCCCAAATGGATCAAAATGAGATTGCACGCCGATCCAGTATTGCCACCGATCCGAGTTCGATCTTGGTATTTACTCAAGATCCCGATGCACAGGGCCAACCGTTGGTGGGTAGTTTTACCAACCCAACCGATCCGGCCTCGTTATTGGATTCCATCAGCAAATACGAAATGCGTGTTGGATTGGCCGCCGGTTTATCCCCATCGGATATATCTCGCCAATCAGGCGATCCGCGATCGGGGTATGCGTTGGCCGTATCCAGATCGGGCCAACGGGATGCGCAAAAAAAGTTTGCGCCGGTATTCCGTATGGGTGATGAGGAATTATTACAAAAAACGGCAATGTTGGCCAACCGGTATTTGGGTAAGAATTTACCTGAAGATGGTTATCGCGTTAGTTACCATTCGATGCCATTAACACCGGATGAAATGCGCGCACAACGTGAGGATATAACCGCCAAATTAACGGCCGGGTTGATATCCCCCGTAACCGCCGTAATGATGATGTTCGATGATATGGATGAAAAGGAGGCACGCGAATATTTGCGCCAAATCCGAATCGAACGGGCCGAATTTCAATAATTGCCAATAGGCATTATTTATATTACAATAACCAAAAATACAACGGGGTAACATTATGCGAACCAAAGAAATTGAGGGCGTCGAATACGTGGTAAAATCTGATATCGAGGCGGCGATCCAAGATCGGATCTCCAAATTGAGCGCACGCGCGGTACAGGCTGAAGAACAGGCGGCGGCGTTGCAAACAAAATTAGATGATACATCGGGCCGTTTGGCATCGTTGGATACATTGCAAGGCAAGATCAACGAATTAGAAACGCAATTAACCGATGCCAACACACGATACGATCGCCACAATGCAATGGCACAAAACGGGTTTACCGATCCCGAATTGCGGGATGCCGTTGAATGGGCATACAACAAGGCAATGCAAGGTGCCGAAACACAAACACCGTTGGCCGATTGGTTGGCCGGTATAAAAGCCGATCCAACCAACGCCCCGTTGGTGTTGCGCCCACACTTGCAAAACGAATCCACACCCGCACCGGCAAACGATGCGCCGGCCGCCCAGGCAAACCCCGATCCGCAAAATCAGGCCGCGCCGCAAATGGATGTTGCCCCGGCGTTGTTGCCACCAAAAACGAACATGGGCGCACAACCGGCACCAACCCAACATGGCGATTTGTTAAAACGGGGTGCCTCAGATATCGAATTTTATCGGGCAAATCGTGATGCGATCCGCAAAGCGTGGCAAAACCGGTAACCATACAAACCAATACCGGCCCCAACCGGTAAAACATACGAGGCGATACAATGAGCGTTGATCTAACAGGCGTTAAACAGTTCCCGCACATTCGGGCCGTTAGCGCAACCACCAATAACACCCAAGTAATTTTACCCCCCCGTACCAAGGTTGTAACCGTTGGCACAAAAACGGGTGAATGTGTATTTGCATACGAGGGTGTGGACAATGGCACACCATCCAATAACGCGGCGTTTGTTGCCAATTACGGATACGTTGCAACCAAGTATGGGCGCGGTAAAGATCGGCCCACATCGTTGTATGTTGCAATGGCCAATGGCACCGGCACGATAATTATCATATTAGAGGATGAATAAATCATGGCAAACGCGGTATTTTTTCAACGCCCACCGATACAAACCGAATTTGTAAACGTGGCAACGGTTACCATTGATCACAATTTGGGATATGTGCCAAACATAACGATCGTTATTGGTGGGTATACGGTGGCCGCAAACGTACAACACGTAACGTTAAATCGTTTGGTTATAACATTCCACAATTCAGTTACAGGCACCGTTTATTTGCGCTAATATAAACGCGTGGCAAACGGTGCCACGTTGCAACATAAACACCCCCCCATAGGATTTAAAATCATGGAATTTTTTAGCCCACAAAACGTATTTAAAGGCCAAGTATCAATCGAGGGCGCGATCAGCGCAGATAATCACGCGGTTACCAAACAATATTTAGAGGCCAACGCCGTTGTTGGAATCGCAACCGATAGTGCAAATTATGCCGAATTGGTAACGGTAAATGGTGAGAAACAATTAAAGTTAAAGCCACTTACAATTACCGATGTTGCCGTTGATACCACCGCCGCAAACATTGGCGCATGGATTACCGCCAATTACACAAATGGCGATGAAAAACAGGAAGGGGATATCATTATCCTAACGAATGTATCAGGCCGTGCGGAAACATGGATCCACAATGGCGGATCGGCCGGCGATGCAAACGATTTTACAGAAATCGAGGGTGTGGACGTTTCCGATTCTGAGATCCGCGCCGCGCTTAGTGCATCATCCGGTGTTAATTTCAACGCATCCACCGGCGAATTTACGGCAGATCAAGCCGAGATCCGCGGGTTTTTTGCGGCCGGTACTGGATTGGCATACGATAATGCCAACGGTTCATTTTCACTTGATACGGATACGGACGGAATTTCCGAGGGATCCGTAAATCTCTACCATACCGCCGCCCGCGTACGATCTAGTATTAGCGTATCCGGCGATGGTATCGATTACGATAGTGCAACCGGTGTTATTGATTTGGCCGTTGATACCGATCACGTTACCGAGCAAGCCGGCGCCGTAAACCTATGGTACACCGATGCACGCGCACGCGGCGCAATCAGTGTTACCGGATCGGGCCTTAGTTACACATCCGGTACCGGTGTATTGGAATTGGTAGCCGATACAAGCATGATCACAGAAAGCGGTAACCTGTATTACACGGATGCCAGATCACGCGGTGCCGTATCGGTTGCAAGTGTTGGCGGCCCCGATGTACAATTGTTGCAATACAACAGTACCACCGGTGTATTTAGTGTTCAATTAAGTGATGTATTTGATGAATTTGTAGCCGGCCAAGGTTTATCGTATTCCAATGGCGAATATGCATTGGATGCAAACACTGATGATATTGTTGAGGCCGACGGCGCAACAAATCAATTCTTTACCCAGGCAAGATCACGCGGTGCAATTAGTGCCGATCCGGCCGCGGGTAACTTGGCACAATACGATGATGCAACCGGTGAAATTTTGGTGGATATTGCCGATTTCCGTACCGAGTTTGCACCGCAATCGTTGACCGCAAACACATTTGCAACGTTGAACCACGGGTTGGGCAAAAAGATCGTACATGTTAGTGCGTATGATTCTAGCGGCAATCTAATCCAATTGGATGTGCAATTAGTGGATGCGAACAATTGCAAGGTAAAAAGCGTTGTAAACGTTTCCAATGCTGAGATCGTTATATCGTTGTAATCTGATTTCCCTAAAATCTCTCAAAAAAAACAATTTGCCTCGGTTGTTTCCCCCTTTCTACAAGGGGGTTTTTTTTGTGTTGCAAACGGGGTTTTATTCGTTTATAATTTGTGTGGGTAGGGTCGCGCCCGCAACAGCAGTAAAACCCATTACACACACAAACACACATTACACACACACCATTGGGGTTTACCATGGCAAATATTACAAATCATTCATTGGTTGGCGATCTACGTTTGCAACAAATGATTAGCCAAGAATTGAAATTACTTATTACTG
>Ga0255777_10003652_pt1 | contig 13026 bp, 13 predicted proteins | sample 101ome_15_FD_179975 | JGI IMG/M metagenome (GOLD analysis project Ga0255777, IMG submission 179975) | Coastal salt marsh microbial communities from the Groves Creek Marsh, Skidaway Island, Georgia - 101402AT metaG (version 2) | ecosystem: Environmental > Aquatic > Marine > Intertidal zone >...
GCTGTAGCAAGACTAAAAACTATTCAAAAATTACGCAAAAACCAGTAAGGTATCTATTTAACCTTATATAACTGTGAACATTCATACTATAGTTCTTGCAGCCGGAGAGGGCTCAAGAATGAAATCAAATAGAGCAAAATCTCTCCAAAGGATTGGAGGAACATCTATGCTTGAGAAAATATGTTCAACAGCTGGATCAATAAGCCCAAAAATTACATTAGTTGTAGGCTTTGACAAAGATTCAGTTATAAAAGAATCTAAAACATATAATCTTGAAATTTCAACAGCAGTGCAACCAAAACCAATTGGGACAGGAGATGCTGTGAAGTGTGGAATCACCAAGGTTAAGGATGGCGCTAAAGTTTTAGTTCTCTATGGAGATGTACCTTTTATAAAAAAAGAGACCCTTATAGAGTTAATAAATAGCTCAGATGGGGGACTATCGATATTAACCACCACACTCGATGATCCCTATGGATACGGCAGGGTAAAAAAAGATGACTTAGGCAATGCCTTGGCAATAGTTGAAGAAAAAGATGCATCTGTTGACGAAAAAAATATAAAAGAAATTTTCACCGGAGTGCTTTGTGGGCAAAAAGAGCTTATAGATGAAGGATTAGCCAAACTAGATGACAATAATGCTGCAGGAGAATTTTATTTAACCGATTTAGTTTCTATAATAAGTAAGAAAGGATTTAAAATTAAAACATACAAAGCATCTAACAACGAAGTTATGGGTGAAAATAGTAAAGCTGAGCTAGCTCAGTTAGAAGGAATATATAGGACAATGAAATCAAAAGAGCTTATTGATAAGGGTGTTACAGTCGCTGACCCAGCCAGGCTTGATATAAGAGGAGAGGTTGTAGCAGGCAAAGACTGTCTAGTTGATGTAAATGTTATATTTGAGGGAAATGTTGCTTTGGGCGACAACGTTCATATTGGCCCAAATACAATATTAAAGAACGTTACCATTGGGAATAATTCTAAAATAGAAGCTTTTTCTCACCTCGATAGCGCCAAAGTGGGTGATGATTGTGTAATAGGACCTTATGCAAGACTAAGAGAAGGAAGCAATATTGAAAACTCAGCCAAAGTAGGCAATTTTGTAGAAACTAAGAATACAACATTGGGAAATAGCTCAAAGGCTAATCATTTTACCTATCTTGGTGACACGGAAGTTGGGGCATCAACAAATATTGGAGCTGGCACAATAACTTGTAATTATGATGGAGCCAATAAACATAAAACCATTATTGGCAATGAAAGCTTTATAGGAAGTAACACATCACTAGTTGCTCCAGTTACAGTTGGCTCAAATGCAACAGTTGCTGCTGGATCTGTTATAACCAAAGATGTTCCAGACAATGCACTTGGTGTTGGAAGATCACAACAAGACAATAAAGAAAACTGGTCTAAGAAAAAGGATTAATCATGTGTGGAATTATAGCTGCTGCTTCAAATAGAAATGTTGGCAAGCTTTTGGTCCAAGGACTCCACAAAATGGAATATAGAGGATATGACTCTGCAGGCATTGCTCTTCATCAGGATGATGGCATAGCCCACCTTAGAACCCTGGGAAAAGTTCAGCTTCTTGAAGAAAAGATGATTGCTGAAAAACCAAAAAGTAAATTAGGCATTGCACATACAAGATGGGCAACGCATGGAGAGCCATCAGAAATTAATGCTCATCCTCATAAATCCAAAGACTCAGTTTATATCGTTCATAATGGCATTATTGAAAACTATGTTGAGCTTAGAGAAGGTCTTAAGGAAGATGGCTATAAATTTATATCTCAAACAGACTCAGAACTAATAGCCCACTTGCTTGATTTATATATTAATAAAGGTCAATCAATGATAGATGCAATGTATTCAGCAAAACAAAAACTTGAAGGAGCATATGCAATTGCAGCTATTGATATAAAAGATAACACGAATTTGGTTATAGCAAGAAATAAGTCACCTCTTTTAATAGGAATTGGAACAGATGAAATGTTTGCAGCCTCAGACCCGCTTGCGATAGCACAACAAACCAATGATTTTATTTTTTTAGAAGACGGTGATGTGGCAGAGATTTCTGCTAATAACTATAAAATTTTTGATGAATCTAAAATTGAAGCCAAAAGAGAAATCACTCATATAGATATATCAGCTCAAGCCACTTCAAAAGGTGACTACAGGCACTATATGGAAAAAGAAATATACGAACAACCTGAGGCTGTTTTAAAAACAATAGATGGAAGAATTGGCGGTGAAGATGTTTTAGATAATATTTTTGGTCTAGGCTCCACTGACTTATTTTCAAAAGTAAAACGCATCCAAATAGTTGCATGTGGAACAAGCCTTCATGCAGGAAGAGTTGCTGCCAATTGGCTTTCATCAATAGCAGAACTGCCGTGTCAGATTGATTATGCTAGTGAATATAGATACAGAAACCCGCATGTAGATGAAAACTCGTTATTAATTACAATCTCTCAATCAGGAGAAACAGCTGATACGCTGGCTGCATTAAACTATGCAAAAGAAAAACAGTATCTTTCTACACTTACAATATGCAACGTTCCCACGAGCTCTTTGGCCAGAGAGTCAGATTTTTCACTATTTACTAATGCCGGCCCTGAAATAGGTGTTGCCTCAACTAAAGCTTTCACGACTCAATTGGCAGGATTAATGTTGCTTGCATTGTCACTAGCAAAAAGCAGGGGACTAAATCCAAAACTTAGGGGTAGAATTGTTCAAGCATTAAGACTGCTGCCTGAAACTATTGCAGAAGCCTTAAACTCAAAAGATCAAATGATTGAGATAGCCCCAAATATTGCCAATAAAGATAATGCTTTATTTTTGGGTAGAGGTATTTTTTATCCTATTGCCAAAGAGGGCGCACTAAAACTTAAAGAGATTTCATACATTCATGCTGAAGCTTACCCAGCTGGTGAGCTAAAACATGGACCGCTTGCACTAATTGATAAAAACATGCCAGTAATAGCATTGGCTCCAGAGAGTGAAATTGCAGAAAAGCTAATTTCCAATTTAGAAGAGGTTAAGGCAAGGGGTGGAACTCTTTATGTTTTTGCAAGTCCATCTGTGAATATGGATGTAAAGTCTGGAAAATTAGTTCATATGCCTCAATGCGACTTTTTCATGACACCAATTGTTTACAACATCCCACTCCAAATTCTTTCATACGAAGTAGCTCTTTTAAGAGGAACTGATATTGATCAACCAAGAAATCTAGCCAAATCAGTGACGGTGGAGTAAGTTCAACCAGTCTTTCATTTAAACCTCGCATTCTGCCGGGGTTTTAAAAATCTCTAAAAGTTAACCCCGGTAAAAACTACCTTAAAAATTTCACCTATTTTTTCGTGTTAGTGGAAGTCATAGGGAGTTGATATGACTTGTTGCGATCTCTTACGTGTAATGATGGGACATTTAATTATTGTTATGGCAGAATATTCTAATGAAATTCTTTATATTATTTGTGTTTTTTTTACCTATTAATCTATTTGCACACGAAGATGGGGGAGAAAAAGATATTAGATGTTCTGTATCTTATGGGACTGAGCCAGAAATGGACATTTATGGACTGAATAAAATCGAAGGAGGAGAGACTCTTTACACCATAACAATACAACCAGCGATTAGCCCGACATTTTTAAATAACCATATTAATATTGGTGTTTTGCCGAAAACAGTTTGTACTCCAGTTATGGATAGTGAGTTTTGTCTGCCATGGGAAACAGCAAACGTAGATTTGGCACCATCTATAGAATTTATTGCTGAAACCAAAAACGGCATACAACATACAGGAAAATACGCAATATTAAACTACGAAGACCCACCCAAAATAAAACCACATCCAATTAATCATCCAAATACCTGGTATATAAATAAAGAACAATACGATGAAGCAGAAAGAGGATTAAATTATTGTGTTTTAATCTATTGATAGTTTTAGATAAATCAAATAGTCCTAAGCTAGCGATACAAGAAATACAAAGTAATTCATAAGTCATTCATGCAAACAAATCTCAATCCTTTCAAACACCGCAGAAATAGTGGAGAATGAAAGATCGGTTCACCTTACTCCGTTACAGTGGAGTAGATTTGAAATCACTTTCATAAACTACTGACTCTGTGGGGTTCTCATGAATCCTCTTAATTTTTTCAACTAAAAATTCACCCTAAAAAATCTTAATGACTTTTTGTTTTATAAGAACTTATAAGAGTTGATGTGAAATATTGAGGACGTCAACCAGAACCAATAAGACATTTATAAGGACTTGTGGCAAAATATTTTTATGAATAAAAATGTTTTAATTTTATTTATATTACTTTTTGTTGTCTCTTGTGGAGACAATGAACCAACAAATAAAGGACCTTCATACGGCTATCATGTTGATCGTATTGCAAGAGTCAACGAAGGAGCGACTGATATAGGAACTTATCCTGCAACAGACATTGAAGGCGATGAAATATCTTATTCAATATCAAATATAGATATGACCATTTCTGATGAAGGGGTAGTTACATTCAATATCATTCCAGACTTTGAAATAAAAGAAATACATACGGCAACAATAACTGCTTCTAATGATAATGGTTCTGATGAAATTAATTTGACAGTATATATCAACGATAGTGATTGTGAATTTAATACTTCAGCGGTTTTTAATAGTTGTAGGTTTCATTAAAAAAATAGGAGTTTAAGATGAATAAATTATTTTGTATGGCCTTAATTTTCACCTCTTTTTCTTTTGCAGATCTTGATATTGGCGAAGATTTTGAATCGGGCGATCTTGTTATAGCTGATGAATTTAATGAAAAGTTTAGCAAATTAAAAAAAGTTGTAGGTGAAATAAAAGACACAGATCTTTTAGGTTCTTGGGATTGTACTACTTATCAGTCTGCACCCAGTGGAGAGGTCGGCCTTGAATTTAGATTAGAAAGTGGCGGAAATGGCCAAATTGGTGATGGTTATTTTTACTCCACGAGTGGAACATTAACATTTTCTGAGATAGACACAGATCTTAGCCTTAACTCACCAAAGCAATGGACAACTAATAGAATCTATATTTTGGGTCCACCTGAATTATATGCTACAGAAGGTTCATACACGCTATTGCTTAATACGATTTATTTCTATATTCCTGACACAAACAACCCTTCACACTTATATAGTGTTGTTTATGATGTTGAGTTTATGGATATAAATAAATTATTACTCAAGAGATCTGTTTCATCTCATAGAGGTGTTAGTGGTGATCTAATTCTCTGTGAAAAAATTTAAATAACTAAAAGTGATTTCAAATACAATCGGTTACAGTCGAATGATGGGGTTGTGTGGATTTTAGGAGATAATTATTGAGTAGAAATATTGTAAAAATTCTAGATAAAGGGTTTTCCGATATTTCTGCTGGCGAGAAAATGCTTATCTCTTCGCCAGAGAAAATTTCAGAGTTTATTTTTACGATACCCAAGGGTTCTTATTTAAGTATTAAAGAACTTAGGCGTAGACTAGCATTAAAAGCGGGGGCAGATAATACTTGTCCAGTAACAACTGGGATATTTCTAAGAATGGCAATTGAACAGCATAAAGATGATGAAAATTTTCCTTACTGGAGGGTTGTTGATGAAAAACACCCTGTAGTGAAGAAGTTAAACCTTGATGGGAATCAAATAAAAATGAGGAGAGTTGATGAGGGAATTCCGTACTAAGAAAAACCCACACAACCCCACAAATCGTTCACAGTGGAATAAGGCAAACCGAATTACCTTCTAAAACCGGCATTCTGCGGTTATTTTAAAAATCAATTTAAATATATCCCGGCGAAAAATACCTTAAAAATATCACTTATTTCTTCGCCTTAGAGGAAGCAATAAGAGATTCATAAGAAAGTTTGTATAAATTTTAAACATATTATAAGATTTATACTTATATATAAATCGAGAAAAATCTATGAAAAAATTTCTTATATTAACTTTACTTGCTCCCTTCACAGCATTTGCAGCGATTGGGGGAGGGGTATCATTCCACAATTTAACAGATGTTGATTCAGGATACGGTGACTTAGACTTTAGTCTTAATTCTATTAATGGGGTCTGGGAGTCATCAAGAAATGAAAATCTTGCATTACAAATTAAAGTTGGCCTAGGAATGGGAGAAGATTCTGACAAAGATGAAGATGGAGATCGTTATGATCTTGAGGTAAATCATCTTGTTCAACTAAAAGGAATGTACTTCTTAAATGAAAATGTTTACGCCGCAGCTACTTATACAAACTACGATATAGATACATATATTGAATACAATGATGAAACAGATGGCGGAACAGAAAATGACCTTGGTTTTATGTTGGGATGGAGAAAAGATAATTTAGATCTTTATTTTGGACCAACCTATGATGAAGGTAGTGAAGGAAAAATAATGGAATTTGGTTTTACATACTTTTTTGATTAAAAATTTTAGAATTAAAATGTGAAGTTTGACTCAAACTAAATCTGAAGACATTATCTTGTGTATAATAAAAACATAAATTAAGGAAATAATATGAATTCTTCAATCAAATTTTTTTCAATAACTTCTTTTGTTTTAGCGTTTAATCTTGCTGCGCATGAAGACATACAGAACATTGAAATCGATTGCAGCACAGAGATTATCGATGGAGTAATCCTTGATGAAAATTATAATCAGGTGACGGTCCCTCAAAGGAGAACCAATTTTGCTGTGCCCTTGAATTTCATAGACAAGCACATGAATTTACCAGAAGGCACTGGATTTCAAGCGCCTAAAATTACTGTAATTGCAGAAGGCAAGGGTAATTATAAATTTAAAGATGTTGTTACGATTACAGTTTATAACGATGGCACTTCTTTAAAAATTGTTGATTATTTTGGTGTGCCCTGGAAACAAGTGCCTGAATCCGATAAAGATATAAATATTACAGGCGTTGCGTGCTCTTTAGTTCTCTAAATCTAGAAACCTAATTCACTGTTTAAACTTAAACAGTGACGGTGGAGTAAGTTTATAAGAACTTTCATTTTAATCCCGCAATCTGCGGGGGTTTCAAGAATCACCAAGCATTAACCCCGGTAAAAATAACCCTAAAAATTTCACCTAATTTTTCGTATTAGCGGAAGTTATAAGAGGATGACAAGAACGAATACAATTATTAATGTGTCTTAATAAGACATTTATGAGAAATTATGAAAAGATATTAAGAGATAACTATAACTTTACGAATAAAATTATGAAAAAAATATATGCAACATTTATACTAATGCTTTCAGTAGCTTCTCATGCAGAATCAAATTTAGAAATAAGAAACACGATTCAAGCTGATGTAATAAATCTCTCTACTTTCCCACAAGATTTGGGGGATGGCGTAACAACACTTTCTAACATAACTACAAGTACAAGAGGAATTGTTTATATTTACAATTTAAGTTTAGACCAGGATGAGTTATCAAATTTGTCTGCACTTTCATCAAATTTATATAAACAAAACCTAAACAATCTCTGCACAAACAATATTCTTAGTTGGTACAAAAATAATAATGTTGAAATGAGCTATATTTATTATGATCAATCAGATAACTTAGTCACACTCTTTAAAATAAGTTCTATTGATTGTTAGGAACTATTCATAACATATAGTTATTGATGAGGATATTTTAATTATTTCAGCGCCATCAAATATGAAAAAAGTGTCTGACTATAGTTTTATTGGTGAGAGAGAATCATATTGTACGGATGCCGAAATTCAAATTACACCATCAATGTAAATATTTGTTCTCTATAGTAATAGTTTTTGTGTTGGTGGAAGTCATAAGGAGTTGATATGACTTATTGCAGCCAATTATGTGTATTGATTAAACATATAGTTATTGATACGATAAAATCTCAATTAAATGGGGGAAATAATCTAATTGGATGTAAAACAGTTTAATGAACATACTTCTTTCAAAGTTATTTAGTGTAATAAATATACTAATAGGTATTAGTATAGTTAGTGCCTCCTTTTTTTATGGCCTTTATGGACCACCGCTAATATCCGCTTTAATTAGTTCTTTTTCAACATATGATTTTGATATGGTCGAAGATGTGCTAAGCAGTCCTTCATTAAAAGGTGGATTAATTGGCCTAGGTCTTGGAATGCTTTATGCAGCATTTGTTTGTGGGTTTTTTGCAACCATTCTTCTCATAAGAAAAAAACTGGCAAAGGTAGATAAAAACCTTGATAGGCTTTACACAGTAATAAAAAAAAATAATAAGAATGATATAGAAGAGCTAACCCATATTTTAAAATCTATAGATAGTAAAGTGGCCAATCAACCTTCTAAACAAACGGATAGCCAAAAATCAAGCATAAAAAATAATGAATAATACTAATTTGGTTGACCTTGATTTGCTGAGGTAAACTAAAGTTAATTTCTTAGTAATTGATGATGGAAATAAATTGGATAGCGGTTGGTTGGATTATAGACATGGCTCTTAATGGTTTTGTGTGGCTTATCATCGCAGCAATTTCTTTATTATTAATTGATGTGACTGATAAGTGGACAAGAAAAGCTATCAAATGGATGGACAAGGTTGATATATGGATAAGAAAATTTATAGAAGACTCATTTGAATGGATTCAAAAAAAGAATCTTCAAATACTTTCTAGCGTTATATTATTGATTGTTTTTGGTATTCTTGCTCAACTAGGAATAATTCCGAAGCTTATAACTTAAAAACAGAAATAAATGGAATGCATAAAAAAAATATTAAGTTAATTGCAGAAAAAAACACTCCAAGCATATCTCCTGAAAAAATACCTGGATCAGCAAGATATGATGTTGTAAAAAATTTGAGTGGCACAAACAATATTGGTATTGAGTTGGGGGTTGCAAGGGGCGATTTCTCAAAAAAAATGATACAAACAAATAAATTTAGTAAATTTTATGGAGTAGATGTTTATAACGATATTCATGATGTAAATGAATATAAATACGCTTTAAGCAATGTCGGCATACATGAAAACTACCATTTGTTAAGGATGACTTTTGATGATGCATATGATTTGTTTGAAGATAATTATTTTGATTTTATATACATAGATGGTTACGCACATACTGGCGAAGAAGGTGGAGAAACTATCTTACGATGGTATAAAAAATGTAAAGTTGGAGGAGTAATCGCTGGAGATGATTATCATGATGATTGGCCCTTGGTTAAGTGGGCTGTAAATGATTTTATCAAGCAAAGCAATCTTAAACTTTTTATTACTGATAAAACTGAGCCAACAGGTTTTTGTAAATATCCCAGCTGGTTTGCAATAAAAGATGATACCGATATTAACTTTAAAATTTCTGAGGACTTAAAAAAAATTAGTGAAATTGAAAAAAGTAAAATAAGTAAAAAAAGATATTGGAGAGTAAAGATTAGAAATTTAGAAAGGCTATATAAGAAAAAATTTAAAGGCGAAAACTATGAATAATAAATTAATTATTTCTCAATCAATTATGTGGGCGGCCGCGATAATTATGAGTGCATTAGTCGATGAAAAACAACTTTCTATACTTTTGCTAGTTATTTTGGCCTCATCATCAATAATGATGCTTAAAAAAATAAAGTAATAATTTCCCTTCAAATTAATGGTATTATTTATCTGAAGTCAAACCACAACTTTTTAATTCTATAAAATGAAAAATTTCTCTTATATTTTTTTTATTATTTTTTTTGTTGTATCTTGTGGGGGAGGCGGTGGAGCTGGCCAAGGCAATTCGCCAATAGCCAGCCCTAACCCAACTATAAATTCTTTTGCGTCATCACTTCAATCAGTAACTGTAGGAGAGTCGGTCACTTTAACTTGGTCGTCTATTAATGCAAGCGCATGCCAAGCAAGTGGAGACTGGTCTAACTCAATATCAACTAATGGTTCATTAGAGTTAACATTAAATGAGGTTAAGGTTTATAACTTTACTCTTACATGTTCAGGATCGGCCGGAACAACGAGCGCAGTATCAGAAGTATCTGTGGAAGTTGTATCAGCTCAATCACCAAGCATTGATTCTTTTGAAGCATCATCATCAAGTATTGTCGTAAATGAATCTGTGACTTTAACTTGGACTACTTCAGCCACTACAATATGTAGTGCAAAAGGAGACTGGGAGGGTTCAAAAGCACTCAATGGCAGTGAAACTTTGCAATTAAATTCAATAAGAACTTATGAATTTATATTGGAATGCACTGGTGTTCAAGAAGTCTTGGTAACAGATTCTGTGACTGTCCTTGTAAATGAAGAGACAAATAAAGATCTCGATGTTCATATCATCAATGATGGCAAAGTTGCTGATATTTGGGGTGGAGATGACAATCTTTTCTTTTTTGATGAATTAAATAATTATCAGTCATGCAAATCAAATGTGTGTCCAAGTGTTGATTGGTCTTTTGAAGATTCTGGGACAGAAAGAGGAGAGGTTTTAGAAGTGGTCTATACAGCAGATGCTGGTCATGCTGGCTTGGTTGTTGGCCCAACACCTGCTGTTAATTTAAGTGATTATTCTGGGGGCTCTTTATCTTTTGATATAAAAGTTATTAATAAGGGATCAGAAGATTTAAGAGAAGGGTTCAAATTAAAAGTTGAAACAACACAAGCATTAAATTCAGGTGAATTATCAATTGATGGAATTGACGGTGATGGGTCATGGGAAGAAGTAAATTTTCCTGTTTCAAAATTAACTGAAGGCGGTGACCTTGAGTTAAGCAGTATTACCGTCCCTATAGTTCTTTTTCCGTCACCATCAACTGCAAAAGGCGTAGTCTATCAACTTGATAATGTTCGTTATACTGGAATTAAAGATGGGGCTATTCCTCCATCGGGTCCAAATGATGAAGATGGATCTGGTGGAGGTACAAATACAGAGTATGAAATTATAAAATATGGTGCGGGCACTGTTTCAACTGCAATTAATTCTGAAAGCTATAGGTGTGGAAGCAACGATAGTGCAACTTGGGTTTGGAATGCTGGAATTGTCAATGACTTTATTGATAGCTGTAATAATGATACTAGTAAACCTATAAGCACCCCTACAAAGAAAATACCTCAGATAGTTGAACCTGCAGCTAGCAAAAAATTAGCTACTCATAGATGGTGGGGCTCAATACCATTTATTGGAGAAACAGAAATTAGCGACAATCCAGATAATGTCTCTCCGGCTCATATTTCTGCTGATCCGATTCGAGCAAGAGTAAGTAATGTTGGAGTTAGATTAATGGGAATTCCAGGAGGCTTTAGGCTTGCAGGAGGTTTATGTGCAAATTGCTATCCACAATATTCAGCCCCTTCATGGTCAACTGAAGTTTTTGATGGTATCGCAATTGCAAACTCTGCTCATAGAAACTTAAATGCATTCCTTAAAGATTATAGTGATGGGTCTGTTACAGTTTTGTGGAAATCTGACGATATAGATGTCATGGAGGCTACATTTGTTCATGGTTCTCCCTACATCTATTTCAAGGTTTATGATGGAACTCCTATTATTAAAACACTTCGTGAGGATGGTGGAGAAAAAGGAATTTTTTATGAACAAGGAGATAGCCTTGGTATTTGGACAAATGTTTCTGGCAATAACAATAATTTTATCGTTACTGGTGAAGGAGTCACCACTTATACAGATATTTCTACAAATGAAATTGGGATTTCAAACGCAACAGGCGAATTTACAGTAACATATATACCAAAAATAGATGGTCAGCCTGGAGATGTTTTTTCAGATTATTTTGTTAGCAAGTCAAGAAATGTTATTGCTTCTGTTAATATCGATTACCAAGTTGATAGATCAGATAATTCAGTAACAGTTACACATAATTATTTAGATAAAAATGGATCGTTAATTAATACTATTATTGGCTTACATCCAATGCACTGGAAGTTTTCAGACAACAAACAGACATCTGATTATAAGATTAGAAGTGCAAGAGGAATTATAAAATTTGCTGAAAGAAATTCATTTAATTACTCAATGCCATTTGTTGGGGTGTTACCATCATTGCCATCTATAGAAAACACTTTTGATCAAACAAAATTAGAACAGCTTGTTAAAGATTTTGTGAATACAGGGCCATCATCATGGTTGGATAGAAATATCACAAATGATACTTACTGGTCTGGTAAGGCTTATGGAAAAGTAGCCGAACTTATTGCAATTTCTAAATCTATTGGCCTGAACAATGAGGCAAATCAATTAACAGTCTGGCTTAAATCTGAGTTAGAAGACTGGTTTACAGCAGAGACCAATGGTGTTTTAGACGAGCAAAGATATTTTGTTTATGACGATCAGTGGGATACTTTGCTTGGGATGGAAGAGGCTTATGGTTCTCATACAAGGCTTGCCGATCATCATTTTCATTACGGCTATTTTGTAAGAGCTGCTGCTGAAATTTGTAGAACAGATAAGTCTTGGTGCTCCTCAGATCAGTATGGCCCTATGATAGAGCTATTGATTAGGGACTATGCAGCAGGAGAAGATGACGATGAGCTATTTCCTGCGTATAGAAATTTTGATCCAGCCAATGGCTTTTCCTGGGCAGACGGCAAAGCAGATGCTCTTCAAGGAAATAATAATGAATCAACATCAGAAGCTGCTAACTCATATGGCTCAATTATTCTTTATGGATTAATTACTGGAAATGATCAATTGGTTAATAAAGGCATATATTTGCATGCATCTACATCAACCGCATATTGGCAATATTGGAATGATATTGACGGCTATAACAACATAGGTGATGATTACAAAAACTTTATTCCTGGTTATCCAAATGTAACTACATCAATAATATGGAGTAGTGGAGCTGATTTTTCAACATGGTTTAGCCCAAAATATGCTCACATATTAGGTATCCAGGGATTGCCCTCAAATCCACTAATAATGCACGTAAGCCAATACAAAGATTACATGATGGATTATATAGATTTGGGCATTGGCGAATCTAATGAGCCATCTGATTTAGATGATGATTCGTGGCGTGACTTATGGTGG
>Ga0255777_10003659_pt1 | contig 13009 bp, 6 predicted proteins | sample 101ome_15_FD_179975 | JGI IMG/M metagenome (GOLD analysis project Ga0255777, IMG submission 179975) | Coastal salt marsh microbial communities from the Groves Creek Marsh, Skidaway Island, Georgia - 101402AT metaG (version 2) | ecosystem: Environmental > Aquatic > Marine > Intertidal zone > Salt...
GTATTACCGTCTTCTAAAAAAACTCTTGTCATACCGCATTTGCGGCCAACTAATCCTAAACTCATTTTTATCCTCTATTTATCCGCTCTTACTTCGTTGGGTAAGTGCTTCAGCCCTTTATTTATAAAAAAGGCAACTTAATATCACATCTGAATATTCAGAAAGTGGCACAGTTTATCAACTAAACTGCAATAATCAAACTAATTTAATTTAATTTGAGCGTCTACACCTGCAGGCAACTCAAGCTTCATAAGGGCATCGACCGTCTTATCAGTCGGTTGCACAATGTCCATCAACCTCTTATGTGTAAGTATTTCATACTGGTCTCTCGCGTCTTTATCAACGTGTGGAGAAATTAGTACAGTAAATCTCTCTATTTTTGTAGGTAGTGGGATAGGACCCCTAACAGTAGCGCCTGTTCTTTTAGCTGTATCGACAATTTCCTTAGCGGATTTATCAATCAAACCATGATCAAAGGATTTAAGTCTAATTCTAATTTTTTGATTATCTGCCATGTTTTCTCGCTTACTCTATAATTTTTGAGACCACACCTGCACCTACGGTTCTACCGCCTTCACGGATAGCAAAACGTAAGCCCTCTTCCATTGCGATTGGTGCAATCAGTTCTACCTTCATTTTTATGTTATCACCTGGCATTACCATCTCGGTTCCTTCAGGCAGTTCACAAGCTCCGGTCACATCAGTTGTTCTAAAGTAAAACTGAGGTCTGTATCCTTTAAAGAATGGCGTATGTCTTCCGCCTTCTTCTTTGGTTAGGATGTATATCTCAGCTTCGAACGTAGTATGTGGGTTAATGGATCCTGGTTTTGCCAAGACCTGGCCACGCTCGATGTCTTCACGTTTTGTTCCTCTTAATAGGATACCAACGTTATCTCCGGCTTGACCTTGATCAAGTAACTTACGGAACATCTCAACGCCTGTACAAGTTGTTTTTTCTGTCGCTTTAATACCGACGATCTCGATTTCTTCACCTACTTTGATGACTCCTCTTTCGATACGTCCGGTTGCTACAGTACCACGACCAGAGATGGAGAAAACGTCTTCAACAGGCATCAGGAAGTCACCGTCAACAGGTCTTTCTGGCAAAGGAACATAATCATCGATGGCAGCCACGAGCTTCTCAATAGCAGGTACACCGATATCAGATGTATCGCCTTCTAGTGCTTTAAGCGCACTGCCTGTAACGATAGGTGTATCGTCTCCTGGGAACTCATAGCTTGATAATAGGTCACGTACTTCCATCTCAACAAGATCAAGAAGTTCTGCATCATCAACCATATCGGCTTTGTTTAGGAAGACAACGATATAAGGAACACCGACCTGTCTTGCTAGCAAGATGTGCTCTCGTGTTTGAGGCATCGGTCCGTCTGCAGCTGATACTACAAGGATCGCGCCGTCCATTTGTGCGGCACCGGTAATCATGTTCTTCACATAGTCAGCGTGTCCTGGGCAGTCAACGTGAGCATAGTGACGACTGTCACTCTCATACTCCACGTGAGCTGTTGCTATGGTAATACCACGTGCACGCTCTTCAGGGGCTTTATCGATATTGGCAAAGTCAACAGCCTCACCACCGAACTTGTCAGCCATACATTTTGTTAAAGCCGCAGTTAAGGTAGTTTTACCGTGGTCGACATGACCGATGGTACCCACATTTACGTGAGGCTTATTACGTTCAAATTTTTCTTTTGCCATTTTATTGACTCCTTCTTAAGCTCTAGACTCAACTATTTCTTGTGCAACATTATTTGGCACGATCGAATAGTGACTAAATTCCATAGTGTAAGCTGCTCGACCTTGGCTCATTGAGCGAACATCGGTTGCATAACCAAACATTTCCGATAATGGAACCTCTGCTCGGACGATCTTGCCAAGTGGCGCGTCCTCAAGGCCTTGTAATACACCTCTTCTTCTATTGAGATCGCCATTAATATCACCCATATAATCTTCAGGTGTTGATACTTCAACTTTCATAATGGGCTCTAGTAATACAGGCTTAGCTTTTTTGGCCCCATCTTTAAAGGCCATCGATCCTGCGATCTTAAAAGCAATTTCGCTTGAGTCTACATCATGGTAAGAGCCGTCATATAAGGTGACTTTGCAATCCACAACCGGATAGCCAGCAATCACGCCATTTGCCATTTGCTCTTGAATTCCTTTATCAACTGCAGGGATGTATTCACGCGGTACGACCCCTCCAACAATAGCATTAACAAATTCATAGCCTGAGCCAGGCTCAAGCGGTTCAATTTTTATGTTGACATGCCCATACTGACCACGACCACCGCTTTGTCTCACAAATTTGCCTTCTTGCTCTACTGAGGCTTGTATAGTTTCACGGTAGGCTACCTGAGGTTTGCCCACATTAGCCTCTACTTTAAATTCTCTCTTTAGCCTATCTACGATAATCTCTAGATGAAGCTCGCCCATACCAGAGATAATGGTTTGGTTTGATTCTGGGTCCGTATGTACTCTAAATGATGGGTCTTCTTTAGCTAGCTTACCAAGAGCAATTCCCATCTTTTCTTGGTCGGGCTTCGTCTTAGGCTCAACGGCCACTGAAATGACGGGCTCAGGAAACTCCATTCTCTCAAGAGTTATGATCTCTTTTAAGTCACAGAGCGTGTCACCTGTAGTTGCATCTTTCAATCCAACTGCGGCAGCAATATCACCAGCAAGAACTTCTTTTATTTCCTCACGATCATTAGCATGCATTTGTAAAATTCTGCCAATTCTCTCCTTATTGCCCTTAATAGGGTTGTAAACCGTATCTCCAGATTTCAAGGTACCAGAGTACACTCTAAAGAAAGTCAAATTACCTACAAAAGGATCGTTAGCAATCTTAAACGCTAGGGCAGCAAATGGCCCTTTGTCCTCTGGTCCACGAAAGGCCTCGGATTCGTCCTCTAAAATACCTTTTATAGCAGGCACATCAGTCGGTGCTGGCATGAATAATATCACCGCATCTAACATGGCCTGTACACCTTTATTTTTAAAGGCTGAGCCACAAATCACTGGAGTGATCTCACCATCTATACAACGCTTCCTGATTGCTTTAATTATTTCAGCCTCACCTAAGGTACCATTTTCTAAGTATTTATCTAAAAGCGCTTCATCGGTCTCTGCTGCCGCCTCTAATAATTTCTCTCGGTACTCATCTGCTTTTAATTGAAGGTCACTTGGGATATCAACAAGCTCAAAATTTAGACCTTGCGTTGAATCATCCCATTCGATGAATTTCATTTTGATAAGATCAATAACGCCCTTAAAATTTTCCTCTGCACCGACAGGTATTTGAAGGGCAACCGGATTTCCTTTAAGTCGAGAATCAATCTGGCCAAGGACCCTAAAAAAGTCAGCCCCAGCCCTGTCCATTTTATTTACAAATGCCATTCTTGGCACATTGTATTTGTTAGCTTGCCTCCAGACAGTTTCAGATTGTGGCTCTACACCACCAACTGCACAAAATACAGCTACGGCACCATCAAGAACTCTAAGACTTCTCTCAACTTCAATCGTAAAATCTACGTGCCCAGGCGTGTCAATGATATTAATACGGTGCTCATCAAAGCTTTGATCCATTCCCTTCCAAAAGCAAGTAGTAGCTGCAGAAGTAATCGTAATTCCTCTCTCTTGCTCTTGCTCCATCCAGTCCATCACTGCAGCACCGTCATGCACCTCACCAATTTTATGCGACACCCCGGTGTAAAAAAGTACTCTTTCTGTAGTGGTAGTTTTACCGGCATCAATATGAGCCATGATGCCAATATTTCTATAACGCTCAATAGGGGTAGTTCTAGCCAAAATATCCTCTCAAATTACCAACGGAAATGAGCAAAAGCTTTATTTGCTTCTGCCATTTTATGAACTTCTTCGCGTTTTTTGACTGCGAACCCTCTGTTCTCTGATGCATCCATTAGTTCACCAGCGACACGTTGCGCCATGGTTTTTTCGTTTCTCTTCCTGGCTGAATCAATAACCCATCTCATTGCAAGCGTTTCTCTTCGTACTGACCTAACCTCAACAGGAACCTGATAAGTTGCGCCACCCACTCTTCGAGATTTCACTTCAACAGATGGCTTTACGTTGTCAAGGGCAGTAGTTAACAATGAAATTGCTTCCTGATCATCCTTGCCTGAACGGTTACTAATGATATCAATGGCCCCATAGATAATTTTTTCAGCAACAGATTTCTTACCACTCATCATTGTCATGTTGATGAATTTTGACAAAAGAATACTATCAAATTTTGGATCTGGAAGGATGTCTCTTTTAGGTGCTCTGTTTCTTCTAGACATTATTTAGCCTTGGGTTTTTTTGCTCCATATTTAGAGCGACCTTGTTTTCTATCAGCTACACCTGAACAATCCAGAGTGCCTCTTACCGTATGGTATCTTACACCGGGCAAATCTTTTACCCTTCCTCCCCTGATAAGAACAACAGAGTGTTCTTGAAGATTATGACCTTCTCCTCCGATATAACTTGTCACCTCAAACCCATTGGTGAGCCGAACCCTTGCTACCTTTCTCATGGCAGAATTTGGCTTTTTTGGTGTAGTCGTATATACGCGAGTACATACTCCTCGTTTATGGGGAGAAGATTCAAGCGCTGGAACGGTTGTTTTAACAACTTTTGTCCTACGCGGTTTTCTTATTAATTGATTAACTGTAGCCATATTTATATCTTGAAAGCGTTGAATTGTATTGTTTTCGTATACATACTGTCAACTTAATTAAGCATTATTTTCAGTAGACTCCTCAATAATCTCAGAGGACTCAGCGGCAATAGTTTGCTCATCGAGCTCATTTAGCTCTTTGAACAAAATATCATCAGCAGATTCCTCTTCTTTCTCAATTCCAAAGCCAGTACCCGCTGGGATAAGTCTACCCACAACAACATTTTCTTTTAGACCTCTTAAATAGTCACGAGTTCCTCTCACTGCAGCCTCAGTTAAAACCCGAGTGGTCTCCTGGAATGAAGCAGCAGATATAAAGGAATCAGTTGCAAGTGAAGCCTTCGTTATCCCAAGCAAAACAGGAATAAATTCTGCAGGTTTTTTTCCAAGACTGATAAGTTCATCGTTTTTATTCAAAACTGTTGACTTCTCTAATTGCTCACCCGCAATTAAGTTTGAGTCGCCAGGTGAAGTAATTATTACCTTGCGAAGCATCTGTCTCATGATTGTCTCAATATGCTTATCATCAATTTTTACACCTTGGAGTCTATAAACATCTTGAATTTCTTTAACAGTATATGCAGCTAACTCAGGCACTCCTTGTAAGGCCAGAATGTCGTGAGGATTGAGTTCTCCATCAGAAATGATCTCACCCATTTCTACAGTTTCACCCTCAAAAACATTCAATGTTCGCCATTTCGGAATGAGAGTTTCATTAGATTCCCCATCAGCTCCAGTTATTATTAATCTTCTTTTGCCCTTGGTTTCTTTTCCAAAACTAATTGTTCCTGAAGATTCAGCAAGAATTGCATGTTCTTTGGGCACCCTAGCTTCAAACAAATCTGCAACTCTAGGCAAGCCACCGGTTATGTCTCTTGTTTTTGATGATTCTTGAGGAAGTCTCGCTAGAACATCTCCTACCACAACCTTTTCACCGCTGCTCATACTGATAATGGCACCATGCGGAAGCTCATAAACAGCTGGAATATCAGTATTTGTGAAATTTATTGCTTTTCCTCGTCCATTTACTAATTTAATAATTGGTCTAGTACCAGAATCTGAGCTTGAGCCTGTGTTATCAAGTACAACAGTGTTTGACAGACCCGTAAACTCATCAATCTGAGTTGTAACCGTGACATCGTCAATAAAGTTCTCAAATTCTAGATAACCGCCAACTTCAGTAATTATCGGATGAGTATGAGGATCCCAGTTTGCTACCATAGTTCCGGCATCTACCTTTTGTCCATCTTTCACGCTTAATACCGCGCCATAAGGTAATTTATACCTCTCTCTCTCGCGGCCCTCAGCATCAAGGATGGTAACTTCACTTGTTCTAGAGGTAATAATCTGGGACTTGTTTTCAGCATGCTTAACGGTTTTAACTTTATGAAGTTTAATTTCACCTGTTGTTTTAACCGTTATGTTATTAATCGATGCTGAGCTTGAAGCTGCACCACCAATATGGAATGTTCTCATAGTCAACTGTGTACCTGGCTCCCCGATAGATTGTGCTGCTATCACACCCACGGCCTCACCTTGACTCACTAAGTGACCTCTTCCTAGGTCTCTTCCATAACAGCTTGCACATACTCCATACCTGTTTGCACAAGTGATTACCGATCTTACAACGATCTGATCAACTGAATTTTCCTCAAGAATATCTACAGAACTTTCATCCATAAGATGGCCAGAAGTAAAAATTACTTTACCTGTGGATGGTGAAATCACATCACCTAGTAAGACTCGACCTAGTACTCTCTCTTTTAATGGAATGACCACATCTCCGCCCTCAACAAGTGGGTTAAGCGTTAGACCATCTTCAGTTCCACAATCCTCACCATTAACAACAAGATCTTGTGCTACATCCACTAATCTTCTCGTTAAGTATCCTGAGTTGGCTGTTTTAAGCGCAGTATCCGCAAGACCCTTTCTTGCTCCATGGGTAGAGATGAAATACTGAAGCACATTAAGCCCCTCTTTAAAGTTTGCTGTAATCGGTGTTTCAATAATTGAACCATCAGGCTTTGCCATCAAGCCTCTCATTCCAGCAAGCTGTCTTATCTGAGCTGCCGATCCTCTAGCACCGGAGTCTGCCATCATAAAAATTGAGTTAAAGGATTCTTGCTCAACTTTTTTACCAGATGCATCGGTTACCGTCTCAACACCTAGTTTTTCCATCATGGTAGATGCGACTTTATCATTAGTTCTTGACCAAATATCTACAACCTTATTGTATCTCTCACCTGTGGTAACGAGACCAGACGCATATTGGTTTTGAATCTCTTTCACTTCCTTCTCTGCCTCTGCAACAATCTTAGCTTTTTCGTCAGGTATCATCATGTCATCTACACCAAAGGATACTGATGCAGTTGTGGCATACTTGAATCCTGTGTACATAAGTTGATCAGCAAAGATAACTGTTTCTTTAATACCAAGTTGTCTATATGAAGTATTAATCACATTAGAAATATTTTTCTTAGTCATGGTGCGATTAATTAAGTCAAAAGGTAGGCCTTTGGGAAGAATTTCACATAGAATAGCCCTACCCACCGTAGTGGTAATCAAGCCCTTATCTCGATCAAGATCTCGATCTTTTAATCTCACTTTAATTTCAGCATGAAGGTCGACAACATTCTCTGCGTATGCACGTTGGACCTCTGTGATATCAGCAAAAAATCTACCTTCACCTTTAGCATTAACCATAGATTTGGTCATGTAATACAAACCAAGCACTACATCTTGGGAGGGCACAATGATTGGCTCACCATTTGCAGGAGCTAGAATATTATTACTAGACATCATAAGCGCTCTTGCTTCAAGCTGAGCTTCAAAGCTGAGTGGAACGTGAACGGCCATTTGATCTCCATCAAAGTCAGCATTAAAAGCAGCACATACTAACGGATGCAGCTGAATTGCTTTACCTTCTACCAGGATTGGTTCAAATGCTTGAATGCCTAATCTATGAAGCGTTGGCGCTCTGTTTAGTAACACAGGATGCTCTCTAATAACCTCTGCAAGAATGTCCCAAATTTCTGGGCCTTCTCTCTCAACTAATCTTTTTGCCGCCTTGATTGTTGATGCGTCTCCTCGAAACTGAAGCTTTGAGAATATGTATGGCTTAAATAACTCGAGTGCTAATTTTTTAGGAAGACCGCATTGATGTAGCTTGAGCGTAGGACCTACGACAATTACAGATCGTCCAGAGTAGTCTACCCTTTTTCCCAAAAGATTTTGTCTAAATCTACCTTGCTTACCTTTGATCATATCAGCAAGTGACTTTAGAGGTCTCTTATTAGATCCAGTAATTGCTCTCCCTCTTCTACCATTATCTAATAAAGCATCAACAGACTCTTGAAGCATTCTCTTCTCGTTTCTGACAATTATATCTGGAGCGTTGAGCTCTAATAATCTTTTAAGTCTATTATTTCTATTAATCACTCTCCTGTAGAGATCGTTAAGATCAGAAGTAGCAAATCTCCCACCATCCAGAGGAACAAGTGGTCTAAGATCTGGAGGCAAAACTGGCAACATGGTCAAGATCATCCACTCGGGTTTGTTTTTAGAATTATTGAGTGATTCTAGTAACTTGAGTCTCTTGCTTAACCTTTTAATCTTTGTCTCAGATCCTGTAGAGTCTATATCATCTCTGACTTTATTGATCTCAGAAATTAAATCCATAGATTTTAAAAGATCGTGAATAGCCTCAGCGCCCATACGGGCATCAAAATCATCACCATACATCTCCATTGCTTCCAAGTATTGCTCATCAGATAGAATTTGACCTTTCTCTAAAGGCGTCATCCCTGGATCAATAACTATCAGCGCTTCATAATAAAGAACCCTCTCTATTTCTTTAAGAGTCATATCCATGAGCAAGCCTATTCTTGAAGGCAATGATTTTAGGAACCAAATATGTGCGACAGGAGTAGCTAACTCAATATGGCCCATTCTTTCTCTACGCACCTTTGATAGTGTGACTTCAACGCCACACTTTTCACAAACAACTCCTCTATGCTTGAGTCTTTTGTACTTGCCACATAAACACTCGTAGTCTTTTACAGGTCCAAATATCTTTGCGCAAAACAGACCGTCTCTTTCTGGCTTAAAAGTCCTGTAGTTAATTGTTTCAGGCTTTTTAACTTCACCATATGACCATGATTTGATCATCTCTGGAGAAGCTAACCCAATTTTAATTGCATCAAAATCAGTAGGCTTGACTTGTGGTTTAAATAAATTAAGTAAATCTTTCATTGGGTATTTCCTAAAATTGATTAACCTTCATCCAGGTCAATATTGATTCCTAGCGCTCTAATTTCTTTTGAGAGTACGTTGAATGATTCTGGAATGCCACTTGTGACCTCATTAGAACCATCGACAATTGCCTTATACATACGGGTCCTACCTACAACATCATCCGACTTCACTGTCAGCATTTCTTGCAAAGTATGGGAAGCTCCATATGCTTCTAGTGCCCATACCTCCATCTCACCAAATCTTTGCCCACCGAACTGTGCTTTACCTCCCAGAGGTTGTTGAGTCACAAGACTGTAAGGTCCTGTTGATCGAGCATGCATCTTATCATCCACAAGGTGATTAAGTTTAAGCATGTACATATAACCTACGGTCACAGGTCGGGAGAATTTCTCACCTGTTCTACCATCAAAAAGTACCGCTTGTCCTGACGATGGAAGTCCTGCCAGCCCCAGCATATCTTTAATCTCAGTTTCCTTAGCACCATCAAAGACGGGCGTTGCCATTGGCATTCCATCAGATAAATTTCCAGCTAATTCTCTCAAATCTTTTTTTGTAAATGACTCAATATCTACCTTTTGAACTCCTCCAAGGCTGTAAGCTTTCTTTAGGAAAGTCGTAAGCTTCTTATCGTCACCCTCTCTATTTAATTCATGAATTTTTAAGCCTAGTGCTTTTGCAGCCCAGCCAAGGTGAGTCTCAAGTACTTGGCCTACATTCATCCTTGAGGGAACCCCCAAAGGATTGAGAACTATATCAATGGGTGTTCCATCAGACATATAAGGCATATCTTCCTCAGGCACAATCATAGAAATCACACCTTTATTTCCATGTCTCCCTGCCATCTTATCTCCAGGCTGCATTCTTCTTTTTACAGCAAGATAGACCTTAATCATTTTAAGCACACCAGGAGCGAGATCATCTCCAGAAATAATTTTCTTCTCTTCCTCCTTGAAGCGTTCTTCAAAGTACTTTTCAAGAGCCTTGAGTTGCTTATTTAGTTTTTCTAGAGAATCACTGCTTGTATTATCTTTTAATTTAATCTTCAACCAATCATTCTGATCGATTGATTCTAGATCTTCTTTTGTAATTTTTGATCCGTCTTTCAGGTGTTTATTTTTACCAGAAGTATTTTGTCCGATTAAAAGTTTTTCTGCTCGAGCGAAAATATCACCAGTCATAATTCGCTTTTGATCATTTAAATCTTTCTTCACTAGTTCAAGTTGAGCTGATTCAATCTCAAGAGCACGGTCATCCTTTTCTACGCCATCTCTTGTGAATACCCTGACATCAATAACTGTTCCATCCATGCCTGAAGGGACTCTTAGAGATGTATCTTTAACGTCAGAAGCTTTTTCTCCAAAAATTGCTCTCAAAAGTTTTTCTTCTGGTGAAAGCTGACTTTCTCCTTTAGGAGTCACCTTACCAACAAGAATATCTCCAGCCTGCACCTTGGCACCAATAAATGCAATTCCAGACTCATCCAATTTGCTCAAAGCAGACTCATTTACATTTGGAATATCAGGAGAAATCTCTTCCACGCCAAGTTTGGTATCTCTAGCGATACAAGTAAGTTCCTCAATATGAATCGAGGTAAACCTATCTTCTTTAACAACCCTCTCAGAGATCAAAATCGAATCTTCAAAGTTGTATCCATTCCATGGCATAAAAGCTACTAGCATATTTTGACCAAGTGCTAATTCACCTAAAGAAGTTGAAGCTCCGTCTGCTAGAACATCACCGGGGCTAATCTTATCGCCTTGCTTTACAAGGGGTCGCTGATTGATACAAGTATTTTGATTTGATCTCATATACTTTGTTAAGTTATAGATATCGACACCTGACTCTCCAGCAACAGTCTCGTTATCATTCACTTTTATGACTATTCTTGAGGAATCAACAATGTCAACTATTCCGCCCCTATTTGCCCTTACAAGCGTACCAGAATCCCTTGCGACGGCTCTTTCCATGCCAGTACCAACTAGTGGTGCTTGTGCCTTAAGCGTAGGTACTGCTTGTCGCTGCATATTTGATCCCATAAGAGCCCTGTTAGCATCATCATGCTCAAGGAAAGGGATTAAGGCAGCTGCTACAGATACCGTTTGGGTTGGGGAGATGTCCATATACTGGACATCATCGGGCGTTACCAAGGTAAATTCATTTAAATGTCTTGCAGAAACCAACTCATCAATTAATTTGCCACTTGTATTAATTGTCGCATTTGCCTGAGCAATAACGTATTGACCTTCCTCAATAGCAGAAAGGTAAACAATTTCTTTTGTTACCTTGCCATTATTAACCTTAAGATAAGGAGTCTCTAAGAAACCAAAACGATTAGTTCTTGCGAATACAGCCAATGAATTTATTAGACCAATATTTGGACCTTCAGGAGTTTCAATCGGACATACCCTACCGTAATGGGTAGGATGCACGTCCCTTACCTCAAATCCAGCACGCTCTCTTGTTAATCCACCAGGACCAAGTGCAGATACCCTTCTTTTATGTGTGACCTCTGAAAGTGGATTATTTTGATCCATAAATTGTGACAACTGGCTAGACCCAAAAAATTCTTTAATCGCTGCTGAAACTGGTTTTGCATTAATCATTTCCTGAGGCATTAATCCTTCAGACTCGGCTAATGTTAATCTTTCTTTTACAGCTCTCTCTACCCTTGCCAGACCTACACGAAAAGCATTTTCTGCCATCTCCCCGACACTTCTGATTCTTCTATTACCAAGATGATCAATGTCGTCGACAGAATCCTTTCCATCTCTGATATCAATAAGTTGCTTAATAACTGATAAGATGTCTTCTTTTGAAAGTACACCCTGACCCTCATCAGACTTAAATCCTAGTCTTTTATTGAATTTCATTCTTCCAACATCAGATAAATCATATCTATCAGAATTAAAAAATAAATTTTCAAATAAAAGTTCTGTCGCATCTTTGGTGGGTGGTTCACCAGGACGCATCATACGGTAAATTTCTACTAGAGCAGCCTCTCTGCTATCCGTGGAATCAGCATTCAAGGTATTAGATATGTATGCACCTCGATCTAATTCATTTATATATAACGTTTTGAACCCCTTCAGGCCTGAGTTAGCAATTTTCTCTGCAATTTCTAGACTAATTAATTCATTAGCCGAGGCAATAAGTTCTCCAGTCGACTCATCAATTATGTCTTGAGCTAAAACTTTATTGATTACAGAATCCCATTGTAGTTCTAAGTTTTTAACATTTGCCTTTTTCAGTTCCATGATATGTCTTGCTGTGACCCTTCTTCCGGCCTCAACATAAACTTTTCTTCCAACCTTGATGTCCTCTGGGAAAATCGCCCCTCTTAATCTCTCTGGGACTAATTCTAGTGAAATTCCTTTTTTAGAGATTGTGTACTCGTCTGATTCATAAAACTCGGCTAACATCTCCTGAGTATCCATGCCAAGAGCTTTAAGAATTATAGTTACATGGAGCTTCCTTCTTCTATCAATACGAGCAAAGATAAGATCCTTAGGGTCGAATTCAAAGTCAAGCCAAGAGCCTCTGTAAGGAATAATTCTGGCAGAGAAGAGTAACTTTCCAGATGAATGAGACTTCCCTCTGTCATGATCAAAGAAAACACCAGGAGATCTATGAAGCTGTGAGACGATAACTCGCTCAACTCCATTAATCACAAAAGTTCCATTATTCGTCATTAATGGTATTTCACCCATATAGACTTCTTGTTCTTTTACTTCTTTAACTCTCTTATCATTTGCTGGAGAATCTTTGTCATAGATGACAAGCCGAGTAAGAACTTTAAGTGGAGATGCATAAGAAATGCCTCTTAATTGGCATTCTCTCACATTGAATATTGGCTTTCCTAAATCATAAGAGACATATTCTAAGGTTGCACTACCAGAGTGACTATGAATTGGAAAAGCAGACTTAAATGCGCTTTCTAGACCAACTTCAACTCTGTTTTTAGGATCAATTTCCTGTAGAAACTCTTTGTATGAATCTATCTGTGTAGATAGCAGGTAAGGAACTTCTAGGTTTTCTTTAAGCTTGCCGAAGCTTTTTCTG
>Ga0255777_10003663_pt1 | contig 12985 bp, 14 predicted proteins | sample 101ome_15_FD_179975 | JGI IMG/M metagenome (GOLD analysis project Ga0255777, IMG submission 179975) | Coastal salt marsh microbial communities from the Groves Creek Marsh, Skidaway Island, Georgia - 101402AT metaG (version 2) | ecosystem: Environmental > Aquatic > Marine > Intertidal zone >...
AGGGCTTATAATGAGACATCATATATGCCAACATAACAACAAAAGTGCTGTAGAAAATTCCATCAAAAAGAGTTTTAGAGATTGAAGATCCACTACTAGTAGAGTCGCTATTCATTCCGAATTGAAGTCCAAAGAAAATAATAATAAAAACGCCAATCAATCCATAGACCCATGGGATTCCTTGAAATTTTAATGAACTAAATGCGCTTGTTAATCCAAATATACCCCCAATTGTAACTCTTTCGTCTTTGGCTACGTCCAAATCTCTATCAATTCCTTCAGAAAATACTTTATCATACAATTGAACGTTATCATGCTTGAAAAATGTGGAATTGTCACCCTTGATAATAATTGAAATTACGGACAGTGCTATCATTATAGCGACATAAGTGGTTTGAGTTAATAAACCCGGGTCGGAAGAAATGCCAATCGTAAAATTTACGAGAAGATGAAGTCCGCATAAGAACATGAGCCATCTATTTATTAGGGTTATACGCACTTCTCCAGAATACTTAGGTTCTTTGCCCGGTCGTTTTAATTCTGGAATACTTTTTGTATCCATCCAATTAATTACACTCTCGACTACGTAAGTACGGTACCACCATGGCACAATAAAATAAATAAGGACCAATGCAATTGCGAAAACGCCACTATACATGGCTTGTCGTTCGTAGTTCATCTTTCCTTCATTTTTGGCATATTCACTGTTAATAGGGACATTATATGCGGCGATGGTCTCGGCACTTTCACCAGAAGGATTGCAATCAATGTAAATTTGATTGTCTTGGTACAATTGGACGGTTTCGGCATTATTAGGAGTTCGTGAAAATGGAATATCGGTTACTAGTATAGAGGCGGAGTTGGAATCGTTATTTTCTGATAAATATTTATTTGTATCTACTACACCAATTGTGGAATCCAACACTATCACTGTATTTGTTCCGTCGATATATTTTTTGGCTTCTATATTGTCTGGTAAATCCTTATCTATATTAAATGTGATATTTGCATCTTTATCAGCATTTACATAGTTACTTATGCTAGTGCTACTACTAGATGTAATACTTATAGGAATTCGTAGGTACAGACTTGTACTTGTTGAACCGGCAATAGAATGTTCTATGACTAATTCTACATTATCAGTTTTATCTCTTTTCGCAAAATACATATTTTGGGCAACATAATCTACTTTATCCATTTGAATTGTCTTTGTTGCATATATGCCTTCTAAGCTTTGTATGTTATTCATATTTTTTTTCAATAGTTTTGAAGGAGTAAAATCATATGTTATAACTGTCATTTATATATTATCTCATTATTTATTTTCATAAAGAATGATACAAAAGGAGTCGTAATAAAGTTAGATTGCTGGGATATATCTAAAGTTTGAATTACCATATTTGGTGACTTTGAATGTATTATTGTATCCCTCTACATAAACTTCATCACCATTCATGATATCTTCACAACCATATTCAGAAGAGCAATTTTTCCCACGGAAACTCACAGGAAGGCGAGTATTGACACTACCCGTATTAGAAATGGTATAAAATTCCCATTTGTCACGAGCAGTATCGGATAAACGTCCCATCAATGGTAGAATAAGATTTTCCGGAGAACCAGGTTTGGTAAGAATACCTACTTGATCGAAATGATGTTGGGTTGGACGGGTCTTGATATTTACAGGAATACCTCCGCGAACATCTCCTGCTAAAAGAGGTGAATTAGGTGCATGAGGATTGCGACTTAAAGGCGGTTCCATGGCATTTTCAAAAATATTATCATGATTTGACATGACTACAGGAGCTGGTACTTTATTGATGATTTGCACTGGGTTTTTGGAACTATTATTAGTATATACAAAAAGAAAGTAACCCAAAATAATCAAAGCAATCATCATCATACCAAGTGTAATGTTCTCAATACAGAACACTCCAGGAGGACATTTTTTCGGCATTATTATACTTTATACTCATATTTTATCCGAAAATACCGAGAGCAAAATTCAACGCAGCCATTAAATCTTTATAGCCCTTATTCAATAATGAAATACCCGGAGCAGCATCACGAGGTAGGCGTTCATAGAATTTCTCTGAAAAGCGGTCAAATTGTTCTCCAACAGCGGACATTTTTAATCGTTGGCAATTGTAGCACATGTCACGAACCCACTTTGGGAAGTGAATAATATGAAATCCAGCACTACCGTAAATAATACGGTCCAATCTTTCCATTAATAACCAAAATGCTTTTTCCAAAGGTTTCAAATCAACCCCAATCAACTTAAATCCACTAATAATTGCCATAGGAACCAAGTATATGATTTTACCAATGGTTTCTAAAAGAAACCAAAACAAACAAGAAGGAGCAGTAAATATGAGCTTAACCAAACAAAAACCGTGCGTCAATATGAATTCAACTACGTAAATAATGAAAATACCCAATTCCAATAAACTTTGCATGAAAGCCCAAATACCTAAAGAAATGGTGAGAGCCATACCACCAATGATATTCAACACACCACTTACGAATCGATATAAGAAATTTACAATACCAGTAACATTTGTCATAATTTTAAAAACTCCTTTCACAATATTTACAATCATCCCAACAAAACCTTCATTTTCGGGACGTTTTCTCAGACCAGTCGCGTAAAGAGATTCGCGATAGTAATACTGAGCGTTTTTACGAATGTTTATTTTCAAATGCTCCTCTACAAAATATAGTGTAAGAAATATAAATATGAGTGAGCCAAAAATGATTTTTAAAGATGTCATATGATAGTATATTATATTATGACATGATTTATTTTTCGTTGAATCGTTGTGTAATTTTACCGAAATATTCATATTTTTTCATAAATGAATCGGCTTGATTCATCAATGGTTCCATATCTTTGACACCTTTCATAATTTGGTCTTGTAAACCGAGGATACCTTTCAAATCATCTTGAATATCTTTTCGTTTGCGGAGAACATCTTTTACTTCTTCTGGTGTCATTCCTCCGAATTCATCATCTTGTTCGAAGTTGGCATTATCTTTATTATCACTATCTGATTTTCCGGAGTCTTTTTCAGGTTCTCTGTCGTTTTGTTTGGATTGTTGTGATTGTTTTGTGTCCTCTGCGTCCTTTACGTCCTTTACGTCTTTCTCACCTTTTGCACCTTTATCACCTTTTGCGCCTTTTCCACCTTCTAAACCTTCTTGAACTTTTGTAATAATAAGGATAAGATGGGTTCCAACTAAAGCACATAGTAAGACAACAATCATATTATCACTAAAAAATGTAGTAATAAATCCAATACATAAAAAGACAAAGACAGATTGGAAATCACCAGTTTGCAAAAAGAAGAAGATATATGCGATAGAAACAAATAATGTGAAATATAAAACAACTTTATTTTGTAGCAATGGACTGAAATTAATTGGTTTTGATTTTTTCAATATATTTTTCATTATAACATATTATGGTATTTTATTTTTATGGTTGGGAAGGTTGTTGAGAAGGTGGTTGAGAAGGTGGTTGAGAAGGTGGTTGAGAAGGTGGTTGAGAAGGTGGTTGAGAAGGTGGTTCGGATACTTGTGAAGGTTGTGATTCGTCTTCTTCTTGTAAATGGTTCTTCAAAACAGATATTTCATTGGAAGATTGAGAAGATGTTTCATATTCGAGATCATACGATGGCGGGATACACTCTCCGTCATATATTTCTAAAACTTCTTTGACAACTTCTTCACGTTGTATGTCATTGGTTTGGAATTCAATACTACTTATGCTAGAGGAACGTTTTCCCTTGAACTTATTAAGAAAATCTTCTAATCCATTGATTTCCCCATGACGGTCATGTTGTTCTAAATCCCCGGTAATAACCACACGACTGTTTTCGCCAAGACGAGTTAGTAACATTTTCATTTGTGAGACGGTAGAGTTTTGCATTTCATCTGCAATAATCCAAGCATTTTTAAAAGTTCTCCCACGCATGTAACCAAGAGGTGCAATTTCAATCTCTTTTTCTTCTACAAGACTGGTGACTTCTTTCGCAGATAAGAAATTGTATAAGATATCATATATTGGACGCACCCATGGAGCCATTTTTTCTTCTAATGTACCAGGAAGGTATCCAAGGTCTTCATCAACAGACACAGAAGGTCGTGTAAAGATGATTTTTTCACAGTTACCGAATAGAAAGTTCTTCACACCAAATTCAGTAGCAAATAGTGTTTTACCAGTTCCAGCAGGTCCAGTGGCAACAACAATTTTTTTATTTTTATTTTTGAGAACATTTGAGTAGTCAGTTTGGCTTTTGTTTTTGGGTATAGTGAATTTATGTTCTAATTTATTTTTTTCATGATTGGAAAGATGTTGGTAATTGCGATATTGAGAGACGGTATTCGCAGCAGTATTTGCATTAGAAGGACTAGAAACGAATGAATCGAGATAATCCGTTTCCGAAGAGTAGTCAAAGAAAACGCCTTCTAACTGCTTTTTGGCTCTGCGACTTCGTCGGGAGCCATCATTTTTACCAATGTTCTTAGCCAATTTTTCCGCGTGTCTAGATTTCATATATTATCCTTGCATATTATTTTACGCAAAATATCGCGACAATAACTAGTTATTTTACAGGTAATACAGTGTAATGGTGTATAATGTATTGTCATTTTTCATCAATTCAGTAACAATTAAATTATTTTTGTAAAAAAGATAAAGTCAAGATAATATACGTAGTTTAGGGAATGGAAGAGACAACATCTACCACAAAAGAACTTGAACCATTATTGACACCACATGACAGCAGATATGTCATGTTTCCAATTGTAGATGAAGACATTTGGAAAATGTATAAAAAATCCGTGGATAGTTTTTGGGTTCCACAAGAATGTGATTTATCACGAGACTTGAATGACTGGGGAAAATTATCAAGTGATGAAAAACATTTTATCAGTATGGTATTAGCATTTTTCGCAGCATCTGATGGTATTGTGTTAGAAAATTTAGCAATTCGCTTCATGAGTGACGTGCAATTATCCGAAGCCCGTGCATTTTATGGATTTCAAATAGCCATTGAAAACATCCACAGTGAAATGTATAGTTTATTGATAGATACTTATATCAAAGACAAAGATGAACGTCATAAATTATTCAATGCATTAGATAATTTCCCATGTATTCAAAAGAAAGCCGATTGGGCTCGTAAATGGATTGGTGATAATCGCAGTTCATTTGCAGCACGATTAGTAGCATTTGCAGTCGTAGAAGGAATATTCTTTTCCTCCAGTTTTGCATCCATTTATTGGATTAAAAAGCGTGGTCTCATGCCTGGATTGACATTTTCCAATGAGTTGATTTCTCGTGATGAGGCATTACACACCGAGTTTGCAATTTTGTTGTATAGCAAACTCCAAAAGAAATTATCCAAAAAACGTATTCATGAAATAATAGCAGAAGCCGTAGAAATAGAAAAAGAATTTATCTTAGAAGCCATTCCGTGTCGTATGATTGGAATGAATTCCAAATTGATGAGTCAATATATTGAATTCGTCGCAGACCGTCTATGTTTGCAATTAGGATATGATAAAATATACAATTCTACCAATCCATTTGATTTTATGGAATTGATTAGTGTAGAAACCAAAGTCAACTTTTTTGAAAGAACAAATTCAGAATATTCATTGGCCAACAAGACCGTGGATAAAAACGTTTTTGATTTTTCCGCTGATTTTTAAGAGAGAGCGCGCACAATAGCACAAGGTCGCAAGAGAACAATGGAATGATAACAGTTTGATGGGAACTAACTTTTATCATTCAAACATCGGTAGGGGTTTTAGGTGTGGAATTCTTGGGTTTGGAATTCTTGGGTGTGGGATTACTGAGGGTGGAATTTTTGAGGGACAACTTATGTAATTTGTAACACTTGATATAGTCATTTAACTCGGTTTGACAGTGTATAATTGCTAATTCTTTTTCGTGGATATTTTTCCACATACAATTACGATAGATGGAATATAGTTTTTCACAAGCAGGATGGTCTTTTGGCAAAAAGCAAAACATTATATCATATATACATATTCCTTTTGGGTGATTCTATTCGCATTTGTCGGAGTTGTCGCATTTGTCGGAGTTGTCTTATTCATCATATTCATTATGTTCGGTTACCACTTCATTCGATATTTTATTGTAAATGGATAATGTTCTTGCACTAGAATCGGTAGCATCAATAAATCGCGGCATCCAATAACGTGGTATAAGTCCTTCGCAATTTGGATAATATTTGTCGAATAAATATTTATAATACTTCTGTTCTCTGGTGGATGGTAGAAAACTATGAGGTGTTTCCTGGTATTGGAAATCAATTGTTTCAACATGCTCTTGAATTATTTCATACAAACTGCGTTGTTGAAGACTAACACCATCGCTAAATGCTTCTTTGGAACGCCATAACACATGTTCTGGGAGGAGTCCGCTTTTTTCAAATGACTTACGTAATAAATATTTTTCCATTCGCAATCCATTTTGGTGATTTCTCAAATGAATTGGTAAAGATAAATAAAATTGTACCCATTCACGGTCTAAAAAGGGGGTTCTTGGCTCCAAACCATGACTAGAAATACATTTATCCGAACGTAGAACATCAAAAGCATGTATTTCATCCAATAAATTATGTATTTCGTGGTCGAATGCCATATTAGATGGAGCTTGATGCATATACAAATAGCCACCACAGAGTTCGTCGGAACCGTCTCCATTCAACACTACTTTAATATCCGTATTTTCACGGATGTATTTACCAACGAGGTAATTACCGATACTCGCACGAACAGTGGTAGTGTCATAACTTTCAATAGCATGAATGACATTCTCAATGTTGTCTACAAAATCTTTCTCGGTAATAATTACTTCTGTATGGTTACTTTTAATATGTTTGGCGACCTGTCTCGCCATCAGTAAATCATTGGAATCTTTGATGCCTATCGCAAATGTACGAATGGGTTTCATTCCACGTTTAAGACAATAGTCATTAGCTAATGCACTTACTAAACTACTATCAAGACCACCGGAAAGAAGGCATCCCACAGAGCGGTCACTATTAGAACATCGTTTATAAACGGCATTCGATAAGAAATAACGAATATTGTTATGTACTAATTCAAGATTTTTGGTGATTGGATTAACATCGTTTAAAATACTATGAAATCCAGTGGTATGATAACGTTTCATTGCTGTTAATTCCCAGTGGTTGTTTGAGTTGTTTGAATTGTTTTCGTGACGATTATCCAAATTGTAAATTGCATAATGTCCTGGTGAAAAATGGGAAAGAGTATAATCTTTTGATAATTTCTGATGAAAGTAGCTAAGAGTTTTGGCTTCAGACGAGAAAGCACAAAAATCGTCTAAGCCACCTTTAGTAGTAGGTGTAGTGATTTGATACAATGGGCGAACCCCAAATGGATCGCGAGCAATGATTATTTTTGGTGTAACAATGGTGGAAAGGTCGACTAAAATAAAAGCAAAAACACCGTCCAATAATCGTAAGCATTGTTCGATACCATATTTACAATAAAGATGTATGATAATTTCACAATCAGAATTTGTGGTAGGGGTAATATTTTCGGATTCCCGTAGTTCTCTGTGATTGTAGATTTCACCATTGCAAATTAATAATATATTATCTATCTGAATAGGTTGATTGGAAATCTCATCAAGCCCATTGATAGACAGACGATGAAATCCTAAAATAAATTGCAATAATTCTTCATGTAAAACAGAATTATCTGGTCCACGTGAAACACCTTTAGAAAAATTAGCAGTGATTTCGTCTTGGTGAAAACGTGAATCATTATTCAGAATAGTAAAAATTCCACACATTATTCTTATCTCCATCAAATTATTTCTATATGGGTATTTACGCAAAAGTTTGGGAAATGAAATAATAGTTTCTAAATGTATAAGCAAGCGAATGAGTAAGCAAGTCAATAAACAACGCTCTAGTTTTGTTGCGGCAAAACAAGTAAAAATCAAATCCATCAACCAATTGTCAAAAGATTATGACACAAACAGCGTACCATTGGAAGGAAAATTTTACGATAAACGTATTTATGTAGATGCAGCAAGTAATATTGAATATTATCCATATATGTTCTCCAAAACATTAGAACATGATACAATGACCGGATTTCCAAGAAAAGCAGATGTAGATAAAATATTAGATGCATTAAATGAAGGAACCATTGCTAAATTAGACGACATCCCACAAGCCACTGGTGCTACTCGTAAATTAGAAGGTGTGTATTGTGGATATTCGTTTAATTTGGTAGGAACAGATCCATCTGTGATGGAACCAAGCAACTTTTATCATGTAGATACAGAAGCTGGTTCATTTGAAATGGCTGAAGTATATTCAAAAGCATTAATGCGCGATGTTGCATTTTCTGATTATGCTACAAACGCCACTGCCAGTACAATTATAACAGGATTGAATACATATACCAATACCACTTCTGCTCCTTTGGATAGTGGTAGCATCACCGCACAAACCTTATTTCGTGGTGCAGGTACTGATGAGACAATAGGTCCATATATTTCACAATTTTTATATTTACCATTTGATTATGGTAATATTAGCATCGACCAAAAATATGCTTCAGAATCAGATTATACCGATAGTGTAATAAAACAAAACTGGTTAAATATTCAAGATGGTAAAGTAGATGGTAGTATCACAAAAACTGCCGCCAAATACGTATATAATGGTCGCGTATTGGGCGCAAAAGTGCATAACGACCCACTCTATCAATTTTACTATAATGCTGCATTAGTTGCATTTCAAAATGGTATCGCACCATCTGCCTACACTCATGCTAGAACCACTGCTTGGGTTTCTTCTGCAAATCCAAATATCTTAGCATCGCTCGCACATGTATGTCAGGGTGCATTACGTTGTTCTTGGGTTTCCAAATATCATCTTTCTATGAAGATTCGTCCAGAGGTATACGCCCAACGTTTAGTTTTGGCCGACGATGTTACCTTTGATTCTTCCCAAGTTCCGGGATTAGATGATATGAATAGTTTGATGGACGCCAATATTAAAAATTTAGTCAAAGCTGCCAATAATGCTGCTAGTGGGGTAAATGAAGCCTATTTAATGTTACAGTTTCCAGAAGGTTCTCCAACGCATCCATCATGGACTGCCGGACATGCTGTAGTATCTGGTGCTGCTGTCACTGTATTAAAAGCCATGTTGGATTGTCATGAAGTGGACGGACAAACCCGTAAATCATGGCCGGTACAAGCACAACATTCTGTTGATGGAGATAATTTAATCAATTATACAGGAGCTGATGCCGGTGATATGACAATCGTCGGTGAATTAAATAAATTAGCATCCAATGCTGCTTTGGGACGTGATTTTGCTGGCGTCCATTATCGTTGTGACGGTGATTGTGGTATTGATTTAGGAGAAAAATATGCAATTACATACTTGGTAGATATTGCCAAAGAATATCATGAATCTCACATTGGATTATTCACCGGTTGGTTATTAGAAAAATTTGACGGAACTCGTATTAGAATTACACACACTGGTATTCAAAGCGCATAAACAATACAATAACAATACAATAACAATACAATAACAATACAATAACAATACAATAACAATACAATAACAATACAATAACAAACTTACATTTGATATTGTAGATTAGTCCTCTTTATCACATTCGGTGTCAATATCATTAGTATTCATGACGACTTGTGCCATTTCCATTCCTTTGATTTTTTCCATAAAATAGTCAATGTTGAGTAACGGTGCCGCATAAGTGTCTGCGAATGTCTTATGATGATTCATATGTTTCATAGGGGATACAATAAAATCTGGCAATTGGATATCTTTGAAATGAGGTGTATGGATGAATGTATTGAGTGAGGATATTGTCATGATAGCCGCTTTCAATGTCTCGTTATTTGGACGAAGTAGCATTATTCCAGCAATAAATGGCAATACATAGGCTATATTGAATTCCAAAATTGACACAGCATTTCCTGTAGTTGGAAGTGTGTCGGTAAACAAATGATGAAAATGATGAATATGTTTGAGCTGTGGAAGATGATGCATTGCTTTGTGAAATCCGTAATATCCAATATTATGAATTATCAATAAACCTAAATAATCTATCACATACAAAGAATTGGTTTTCGAATGGTCTAGAAGAAACAAATATACAAAAATATAATACAGCGGAGATATTACTAAAAGGTTCACATAGTTCGCTTGCAATCCTTCTACATACAATTCTGGATTTTTCTTCATTAGAGATATGGTGTTATCCATACTAAGTGAATAATCTAATCCGCTTGATATGGTGATGGTAAACATTCCAAGTTGAAAACCTTGATAAGCAGCGTAAATTATCGTACTCATTGCGAATTGCGATATATTATAGTGTATTGATATAAATATTTTTTATTAGGATATTGTATAATATGTTTTCTGATTATTTCAAAGATGAAGTTGTAGATGATAGAGATATCGCAAATCTTTCTGCAAACCAAATATTCCAACAAAAGCCATTCGACGTCCAAGCCAATCTTCCAACATCTACATTTGATTCCATACAAGAATTACAAAATGTCATGTTGAAAAAAGACGATTTTCATGAAGGTTTTTATAGTTTTTATGTAGAAACTGAAGAAGACGCAGAAAAAGAGGAAGAAATTAAAGAAGAAGAGGAAGAGGTAAAACGAGAAGAGGCCGATTCAAATGTCAATCAATTTTTAGAGAACAGTTATTTAACTCAAACATATCTCGGTGGTATCACTGTAGTGGGTCTTTACATTATGTATCGCATGTTACTTAAGAAAAAATAGATTACCCTATTATGGTTGTAATACATCACAATATTATATCTAGAATGGAATAAAATCTTCTAGATATAAATAAATTTTATGAAAACTTGTTTTGGAATTATTCCACAAATTTATAGCGTTTAAATAATTCTAATGCTACGAGACCACCAAATACTTGACTCAATGCGTATGGGATTAATTCAGTAATCGGTAATTTGTCAATAGATGCCATTACAATAGAAATAGCTGGATTGATATGACCTCCAGAGATAGGCATTGTAATAATCAATACTAATGCTAGTGTAGCACCAATAGCTAAAGCATTACCGGTAGCTAACACCATATACACAAAAACCATACTTCCTAAAAATTCAGCTAAATATTCATACATAATTAATGATATATAATTGAAGCATATTTTATTTGTTGGTTACTTTTGGTGGCACTACATATCCTCCAGCACGAACGCGTCGTAGTGCATCTTTTGTGACATTAATATCTTTTGTATTGACAAAGGAATTTGGAGAGTTGGCTTCGTTAAAACTCCCTTTTCCGACAGCTTGATAATGTAAACGATGGGTTCTCGAAGAGGCATCTTTAGAACCATATAATTTCTTTTGTAAATAATCGTTTGGTTGATATCTTTCATTCATTGTTTTAGTGAATAACATACGACCCATGGAGAACCTTGTGTTATTATCTGCAATACCATCTTTCATAGGAGAGGCATTCGCATTAGTAAGAACAGCATTGTTAGATACATTTTTCATCATAATTGGTGTATTATATATATACAACAATCACAAAATATTTTATTCTTCAAAAATTAATTGGCAGAATCGCTATAATTTCTTAACATGGCACGTTCTCTGCGAAAACGAGCGTAGTCGGAACCACAGGCTGTTTGATTCTTTTTCATGTTTGAAATATCACGGAATGTATTGTTTGTTTCAGGGGTAGTCCATGCCATACGTAATACTTTACGAGTACTGGCTTCTTCATTTAATTTATAACCCATTAGTGTTGGAGGATTGGATTTGACTCTTTCTGCTAAAGCTGGCATTATATATATTGTTTATAAAAAAGTATTCGGAGTAAATGGAGGTAATAGGAAGTAATGTTCTCTATGTTCTCTATGTACTCTATGTTTTTTCTATGTTCTCCATCCATCGTCCAAATTATGCAACAAGATTTCTCAATGTCATTGTATATGGATACGTCTAATAACTCACATGAAAGTGTCAATGATCTCACATTGCAACTCTTATTAAATGCACGCAATTATCGAAAAGTCATGAAACGTCTTGACCCTGAAAAGTATTTGGATTCTGAATTGGACGAGATTCAAAGCATGAAAGAAAGTATTTTAGAAGTCAGCAATCAATTAATTAGTGGTAATCTAGATGATTACAGTGTGGATATTCAAAAGACATTTCACGCATATGTTGGATCAATACGTAAACATTTGGAAATGAAACAAATTCAACAAGAAAATGAATATAATCGAGAACAATATGAAATCGAACAGATTGAAAAGTGTAATAATGATTCAAGTGGATACGCACCTAGCGCAGAAAGTCGCTCCTTTTGGGGAAAAGATAGAGTAATTAAGAAGGATTGGTAGTTTGAATGTATTATTTTGTCAAGATATTATAGATGCATATCATGAAACCTAACAATAAGTCTAACCATAAGACCAACAATAAGAACAATAAGAACAACAAAACATTTAAAAAAATGAACTGTGCTCCAAACGCTCCAAACGCTCCAAACGCTCCAAATACCAGAAATAAGACCCGACGACAACAGTCATCCAGTTGTTTTGACACTTCAGCCCTCAAAATCATTAAAACGCATTATAATGAAGACGAGCGTAATCCAAATAAAATAACTACAGATAAGCCTAATCTTATATGGAACCAATTGAGAAAACAAGTACGTGAATGCAACGATGAAAAGTGCTGGATTAAAAATATTCCTGATACCAACATACAACAAAAACTAATTAAAATGTACTTCGCGCCTGAAAAACCGAGTTCTTGGAATCAAAATAAGCATGAATGGTTATCCAACTTTGATATAAAAAAGGTTCTCCAACAGTATGAAAATAAATATCCACACTTTGAATTCATAGGTCCAACTCCGATT
>Ga0255777_10003679_pt1 | contig 12928 bp, 12 predicted proteins | sample 101ome_15_FD_179975 | JGI IMG/M metagenome (GOLD analysis project Ga0255777, IMG submission 179975) | Coastal salt marsh microbial communities from the Groves Creek Marsh, Skidaway Island, Georgia - 101402AT metaG (version 2) | ecosystem: Environmental > Aquatic > Marine > Intertidal zone >...
TTTTTCGCATGTTGATTAAAGCTTTTTCAACATTTCGAAACCACTTAAGGTGCTCAAGCCCCATTTTCTCTGCCATTTTAATAGCTTTTCTAATACGATTTGGGCCAGCATTGTAAGAAGCAATGGCCATTCGTACTTTATTTTTTTCACTCATCCCTTCAAAGTTGTCGAAATAGGTTTTCTTAATCCAGGATAAATATTTAATACCTGCATGAATATTGTTTTCATAATTTTCAGGGCCTTCAATATCTGGAATATTTATGTATGGCTCATTGGCAGTAGATTGTTTTATTTGAAAAAGGCCAATTGCTCCGTATTCATTCTTTATATTTTGCCTAAATCTTGATTCTTGAAAACATAATGCTGCCATAAGTCTCCAGTCTAGGTTGTACTGTTCTGAATATTTCTTAATTAAAGAATCATACTTACTAATCTCATGCCGACCAAGATCAATACCTTCATTTTTAATAAGGTTAATTTCATCAAAATACTTACTTGATAAAATATTACCCAATAAACTTCCTTGCTTTATCAATGGAATAAATTCATTAATGACTTTCAACAACTGTTTATCTGTGGATCTAACTGCCCATGAGATATCTATTTTTTCAGCATTGGGAAGATCAACAATTTCTAAATTATCAAACGCTTTAACTCCTAGCTCGGCGTAATCAGACCTTATATATCCAGCCTTGTATTTTCCTAAACTAATTAGCTCCATGATAAGCTCTTCGCTTTCATTGTCTTCTCCCTCAAAGTGTAGAGGAATTAAATTCTGATTTCCATAAAGGTGGCGCTCTAACTCCTTCGGAACAATGATGATTTCTGATTTTTTCCCAGGTGATAATATTTCCTTTTTTGGAATAGACTCCAAGGGAACCCCTTGCCTTTTAACAATAACTTCCTTGACTGATTTATAAGGACTAGAAAAGGAAATATTCTCATTATCATGATCAAATGGATTTAAGCCTGATGCGATAATGTCTCCTTTTCCCGCGAGCAGCATAGGAATCAGATCTTTTTTCGCGACAGGAATCACTTCGAATTGAATTTTGATTTGTCCTTTTTCCAATTTGAACTTTTTATTGAGCTCTTTATTAAAAACTCTAAGCATTTCGTATTGAAATCCTCTAGGTTTTCCCCTGTGTAAAAAATAGTTAAGCGAATTCTTATTTGTTAAAACTTTAAAATATCTGCGTTCATAAAGCTCATTTAAATCTCCAAACTCACTTTTTGTTAAATGCTTTCCAAGTTTAATTGAATCCATAGATAGCACAGAAAGGCTTATCAAAAGCATGGAAATGATAGATATTATATTTAGCATAACGACTCTTTTTCGGGAAAAAAGGCATTAAAAGTTATTTAAACAAATATTATTTTGTACAATTAAAATAATTACTTAGCGCCTTTTGTAGTCTTAGCAACTTAGGCTTTTGAACTGAAAACCTGTTTAAATCAAAACATGACTGAGCTGATCCTTTCTCGAGCTCGAACTGAACCTTTTGGCTTGAATCAATCAGAAGTAGTTTATTTCTATCAACCTTTTTTAACGTGATATATTCTATTATTACTCCATCTAACTCATCACCAGTGACAAATCCCCACATGGGAAACTCTAGTTCCTCCATAAATTCTTCATTATTAATGAAGCAATCTGCAGTCTCCTTATTTTTCTCTGAGCAATTCCGATGAAATTTGTCATTAAGAATTAATACATATCCATCATTTCCATCTTTATCCCGCCCAAAGTTTTCAGCAACATCAAGTCGATAACTTGTTGATACAACCGGGTCAAAAAACTCTAACAACTCCCCCTTGGAGATTGTTAATGTTATTTCAAAATTCTCATCTCTATCTTTTTTTAGTCTCTGTAAAATTGCAGGAGGGAGATGCTCTTGTTTAAAAACAACACCCATTAACTTTTCAATTTTTGGCAAGTAACACATATAGGGATCAGCATGGCAATTTGAAATCCAACCAAGCATTCTCTCCTTCCTCCAATAATCGTATTGATTATTTGATAGCTCAATAAGTTCTGCAGTTTTCATTTTTGGAAATAATTTTTGAAGGGTTCTATACATTCGACTTGTAATTACTTTATCAGAGCCAGGGTTCATTAGCATGTCAATCAAATGATCAAAAGACGCCAAATCTGTTCTCTGGCCGCGGTAATAAGGAGTGTCCGCGTTTAAAGACTCTGGCCAATCTTCATACCATTCCCCTGATATTGAAGTTAATGAAAATAAAAGAAGTAATAAGCAAGCTAAATTTTTCATCCCCAATCTGTATCAAGCGAGTAATTTATCCGTCACAAATTATATAAGGATGTGAAGTTTTTGCATGCCATAACCAACTGATTTCACATAAAAAAAGCCCTCGCTTTGAGGGCTTTATTTAAAAGACTAAATTAGGAGAAATTAAAGAAATAATGGAAACCTTAAATTAACTTCATTTTGCGCTCTTGAATAAAATTGGTCGTATTCTTCATTCAGTAAGTCACCACTTCCATTGTCTTCAAGTTCTACTTTTTTATCTGTAATTGAAAGCATTCTTTGGAAAAATTCATCAGTCAAAGGATACTGATCCTTAAGAACAACCAAACTATCTATTTTTATTTTATTTATTTGTTCTACATCTTGAGGCATCAAGCGCTCGTTAGCACGAATTTCAATTTTAGATTTCGTCAAAAGGTTAATCCCCTCATAATCTGTTCCATATGGAAATTTCTCAACAATGACAAAAACCTTATTCGTTTTTAGGTCATTGAAAAAATTTGCATATCCAATCCCAGGAGGAATTCTATTAAAAAATCCTACAGTAAATTCTTTTTTAAGTTTTTTAATATGTTTCATATGTTTTGGTAACGGATATTTCCTTCTCAGAATATTCAGTCTGACATGTTTTTTAAATCCATTGTATGCTTGAACTTCATCTGATGTTGGAAAGTCATAACTGTTAATAATTAATTCTTCGATATTACTTTTGTTAATTATTTGATGATCTATTGAGCCTGGAAATACCTCAGATACTTCAATTATCACTTTTGTTCCAATTAAACGGTCGAGGATTTTCATTTCATAAGATGTAGGAAATGTACCTGCTGTAATTTTAAGACTACGAATGTTTAACTTGTTGAGTTGTATATAATCAGTAAGACTTGGGTAATAACAACAAACCTCAAGGTTAATATCGCTATCGTGCGCTTTAAGCTGATCCACATCACTTGCGGTTGGATAGTAAAATGACTTAAATGTTAAGGTTTTTGAAAACCCAAATGAGCCATAAGCGAGTAAACTAAGGATCACTAAGTACTTGAAAAAATTGTACATATCATTCCTCCATGAATGAAATTAAATAAAAATGATTTCTTCAATGATAATATATTTTCGAACCGATGCAAAACAATTAGAAAGGCCGCGCATAGCACTCGGGTATATATTTTTTCCAATATGATTTAATTGATATAACCTATTTGTTAATAAGATCATTTAATCACGAAGGAAAATATAATGAAAAATCTATTGATGATTTTTGCCTTAGGAATAGTCATTCAAAATACTGCAAGCGCCTGTGATGAAAGATATATAATCACAGACTTCGATGACACGATTAAAACATACGGGCGAGATGGAAGAATTTTTCGGATAGGAAATGCATTATTTGGTCGAAAAATTAATGCAGGAATGGAGTACCTGCTTAAAGAAATTTCATCAGAGTGCTCTAAAGATCAAGGCTTTACTGTTCTGACAGCATCTCCCAAACTAGTGGCTCCAAGTATAAAACGATTATTAAAAAAGAATAATTTGAACAATTACCAATTAATACTAAGACCACTGTCTGAAAAAACTTTAAGCTACAAAATATCTAGAGTAAATGAAGTCTACTCAAAAATTAGAAAGCCTTTAGTCTTAATTGGTGATGACACTTCCAAAGACCCGGATGCATATTTTGACTTTGCCTTAAAAAATCCAAAGCTGCATTTAGCAACCTATATCCATAATGTTGAAAATAGACCTGCATTAAAGGGACAAATAAATTACATAACAAGTTATGAGGTGGCATTGCATGAATTTAATCAAAAAAGGTTAAATGATAGAGATGCATTAACGGTAGGGCTTTATATTTTAGCAGCAGAAAAATATGAAGTTATTCCCAGGTATGGCCACTGTCCAATGACATATACATTGCCAAAAACATCAAATGACGATCTTAATAAATTATCAGAGCAAGTGAAAAATAAAGTCGAATCAATTTGCCAAAACAGATAAAAAAAAGCCGGCTTCATTGCCGGCTTTTTTATATTGATATGTACATCTTAAAATTATCTTAAATTCTCCCACTGAGAATCTTCTTTTGGGTCACATCCACCTTGAAAATTATTGGATTGATACTCAAAGTCTAAGACCCCTAATTGGTAACCATAAGGAATATTTCTTTTATATACGACAAGATGCTCTTTACTAGTTCCATTAAACCTCTTCGCACTACAGTAACGAACAGTAAAAAAACTATTTGCATATTCTCTGACGCTTTCTGCAAGGGAAACGAACTTTTTGCCAAGAGCCTTCGCTTTTTTCGCATGAATAAACTTTTCACCAGCGACATTTGTTAACACAAGTTGATCGATGTTTTTACCGAGACCAACGGCATAGATACTAACACCCTTTCTTTTTGCATTTTCTACGGCCGTGTAAACCTGATCAATTCCAACTCGTCCTGCACGATCTTTACCATCAGTAAAAACGATAAATTGTTTTGCCCGTATTTTTTCAGGACCATTTCTGGAAATTCTTACAAGCTCATTTAGGCCATCTAGAATTCCTCCATACAGGTTAGTTGATTTATCGAAGCACAGATTCCTTTCCTCACAATTCTCAAGAGCACCAGTAATTGCTGTTTTTAATGTTGCTGGATCACTAGATGAATTTTGTCCATTCAGTAAAATGGAGCGAACCCCTTGTCTTCCATCAAATGAAAAAACAGAGACGTTAATAGGACGATTTTGGTTACCTTCTTTTGTTTCGAAAACTTTATCAACAAACTTAATCGTCGACTCTTTAAGATTCATCATTGCCTTACGGTCATCTTTAATTGAGCCAGAAAGGTCGAGTAAAATCATCACGTCAACTTTAAAACTAATTGGAGCGTTAAAACTAGCATTAAAAGCCTCTAAATCTGTGTCTCTTCTTAATTTTCGAGATTTAAGCCAATCAACTTTGCACTTCTCTTGGTCATTAACAACTTCACACTTTTTTAACCCATCAACACTTGCTGCAACTCTAACACCTGGTCCTTTTTGAGTTTGTTTTAACTTTGTCACATATTTTTTGTACCACGGACACTCACTTTTAAGTTGAAAAGTGATTGCGACATTTGAAGGTAAACCTTGTTGAACATCAATCAAGTTCGGTTGTAGACACTCTCTGTTTAATGGAAATTTAAAGTGATCTTTTGTTAATGGGAACACAGCTGCATTAGCACAAAGCACTAGGCACAACGCAACAACAGCAACTAAAGTCTTATACATATTTGCCTCCAGAATTATTTCGGACGCAACCTATCACCAAAGTCGAAAGATTGAAATAAAAATTATTTCCTACTAAAATTCAAAGGAAGTTAAAGTGAGAATTGAAATTAAAAATATATTTAAAGATAATAAAAATGACCAAATTTACTAATCGATGCAGCTGGCTAAATAATTCGAACCCTCAATATGTCCAATATCATGATTTTGATTGGGGAGTTCCTACAACAGATGATAACGAGCATTTTGAGAATCTCACCCTAGAGGGCGCTCAAGCAGGTTTAAGCTGGGAGATCGTCCTGAAAAAAAGAGAGCATTATCGAAAAGTTTTTCATGATTTTGATCTCAAAAAAGTCGTAAAAATAACTCCCAAAACCCTCGAAAAAATCTTAACTAACCCAGGAATAATTCGAAATAAATTAAAAGTTTATTCAGTCGTAAATAATGCGAAAAAAATTATTGAGGTTCAAAGCGAATACGGCCAGTTCAATCACTACATTTGGGGTTATACAAATAATAAAATAATTTATCCAAATTCCATAAAAAACTATCGAGAAACAAACATCTATAAACAAAATTTAAGTAAATTAATATCCATGGATTTAAAAAAAAGAGGTTTTAAATTTATTGGACCAACTATTATTTATTCATACCTACAAGCTTCTGGAATTTTTCAAGATCATTCCAAGGAGTGCTTCTTATTTAAAAAAAAGCTAACAGCAGTCAATCTTTAAAACAAGATACAACTATATTGATTTACTAAATAAAGTTAATTCAAAAAGATTTCTCAAATATATACCAATAGAGCTTAAATTAAGATCCAATGTTATCGATGACGAGATCGATGATAATTTATCTTACCTCAATATCTATTATCGTAGGGGCCGTACTGCAAATCAACCTAATTGGCTCAAGGGCATTTCTTGTTTCAAATCTAGACCCTATTTTTGCCGTCTATACAGGCATTATCGCAGGAGTTTTAAGTACAATTTTTTTTCGCTTTTTAACAACACCAAAATACAAATATGCCTACCTATCATTTTCATTAATGACTGCCCAATCTTTGATATACGCAATTTTGTACTTCGCTGTAATTCCAGCCAAAACACTCGCCGTTTTATGGATAACGTTTGCCGCTTTTAGCATTGGCATATGTAAATGGATAACTAGTGAAATGGCCAATAAGTATCTAGATCCAGCGAGAGCACAATCATTTTTTTCATATTTAACTAGCTTTCTTGGTATCGGTTTTATTATTTCATTTGTTGTTTTTAAAATATTTAGAATTTCGCTAAGCCCCAAAGAGACTTTACTTGTAACATCTGTATTATTTGCCATCATAACTTTATTGATAGTTATCGGCTTTTTCCCAAAACATGTTCTGGAAAATAATTTTGAAAAAAGTACATCTAGTGATCAAAAAGAAATAAAAATAAAAACAAATGAAATAGACAGCCTAAAAAAATCGTTCAGCATCTTGTGCTTCATCATCGGAGGGTCAAATATCATCTTCACCTATTTGATTAATATTCAAATAAAAGCAAATCTTCAAAACTTCGAGGAGATCAACAAACTAATAAATGATTATACTCTTATATCATCCATCTTAATTTTGATTGCAGGTTTTGGTTTAGGCCAGGTAATAAAAAGAAAACGAACATCTCCAATTACAATTTTATTAATTTCTAATCTAATATTACTACTCCTCTCTACTGCTGCATTATTAACTAATAAATTTGAATTATTCATTGCGCTAGAGGTAACTCAAAAATTTATAGGCCAATCACTCATCGCCTCCAGCATGCAACAAATTATCAATTCATTCATTGATATGCACAAAAATTTATTCATTAGTTTACAACAATTTTTTTATTTTACTTTCACAACCCCCCTTCTAGCGACTATCTTTTATTTTTCAAAATCTTTATCAAGTGATAACGAGGTATTATTCTTAGGATCACTTCTTCTCGCCTTTTTAGTTTCTAGTTTCATTTTTATTAATAAATTTAAAACGTCATACAAAGCGGTACTCATTTCATACATGAGGTCAGATTTTTTCGGAGCCAAGGTCTTAGCCTCTCAAATGTTATCATTTCTTAGGCCTAATAATTTTATTGAATTAATGAAAAGTGAACTTGAAAAAAACCAAAAAAATTACATCAGGAAAACTATTATAATCGGTCTTGGATATTCTCCTGAAAACAGTACTACCGAAATTATAAAAAACGAATTCAATTCAGACAAAGAAGAAGTACAAATTGCTGTACTTGAGGCCTTATCAACTCAAGAGCGAATAGAAGGTGTTAGCTTTTTGATGGATATATTAAGCATGAAAGTTCTTCCAAAAAGCTTTCTCGTAAGATTAAATGCGACAAAACTAATAGCAAAACTTTATGATACAAAAGCAATCCCTATCATAATTGAAGGACTTAATGACCCTGACGATAGGGTTGTCGCAAATGTATTAGAAACACTTTCAACATTCAAAAATAAAGATCTGATCAAATATTTTATAAAATTCTCGCAACATAAAAATAATCGAGTAAAGGCTAATGCCTTGATGGGGTGTTATCAATATAAGGAAACAAAGACAATTTATCTTGAAACCGTTAGAGACGCTCTTAAGAGTCAAGACTACGATTTTCTCCCTTCAGTATTTTATATCATAGGAGCGCTAAAGGATAATACCTTTATTGATGAACTTAAAATAATAGCGAACGACATTCAGAAAATCCCAGAAAACAATATCGCACCTTTATCGTTTGCCTTAATCTCAAACAACCAGAAGACAGGATTCAAACTTGCTCTTAAGTGTTTTAAAAATGAATCACAGCCCAACATTGAGATTCCCTTTACTCATTTTTTATCACAATTAAATAAAGTTAAAAGATTTGACTTCATTAGAAATTCAGCAAAAGATACTACGATTTCCAAAAATATCTTAGGCCACCTTAAAAACTCTAGATTTGATTTTTATGAAGAAGCTAAATATCTTGAACTCTTATTTAGGTAATAAGTAGAAGGGCACCTTTTTACAGTACCCCTCTAAATATATTTCTAGTGATTTACTAATAACTTATTGACGCTTTTTCCATTCATTGTTCTAACATGAAGAAGAACCTTTTTACGTCCAACCATTTTTGGAACTTCAACCTCATATTCAAACGGAGTCATTTTTCTTGGACAAAATTCGCGAACTTGCTTCATTATCGGTAATATAATAACGGTATCTGATTTATTAGTGCTTAATTCAACTCGATCAAGTTCAAAACAGTCACTTACATTATATCCCTTCAACTTAACAACTGATTGTTCCTGATAATTTTTTTCGAGATATTCGATATTTGCATAAATAAAATTATCAACGTTTTCACTTATTGCCTTAGCTACATTCAACTTTTTTTGATGATTATTATTTTCAATTAAGTATTCCCCTGTATTTAAAACCCCAAGGTCAACAGTAATTAAAAATGGCACTACAGCGGGAGGGCAAAAGTAATTATCATTTGTATAGTAAAGTGAAGTAAGTGTTAGATTTATTTTATTGCTTATTTTATCAACCTTAACTTTTGGAGATTTATGACAAAGGTTTGGAAGATATCCTTCAACTACTATTTCCACATTGTCATTTGAATCATAACCTTGTGGAACATAGACATTTTCAATATTAATCTTACTTTCTGTAGGTGTTGATCCATATGTAACATTAATTATTAAACACAAACCAAGTAGAACAATCTTTTTCATTTTTAATCCTTTTGTTGTTTGACATAAAAAAATTAAACAAATTTCTATTATCTGAAACTTATATTTATCAAATAAATTAATGATTAATATCATCTTATCTATCTTTGAAGCTTGACCTAAGTCATTAAGTTTAAATTCTAAATTCCGTATATTTTAAATATGAAAAAATTAAATATTATTGCCATTACTTTATTATTCATTTCTTGTAGTCATCTTAATACTGAATCAAGAGATTATTACCATGATACAAGTAACGATTACCAAATAAGACATGGAGCCATACCATACAGCGTAAAGGAGCTCTCACTAAATAAAATATTCCCAACCGCGAGCATTACATCAATTAAAAGTGGGAAAAATATCTATCAGAAACATTGCCTCAATTGTCATGGAAAAACCGGAGAAGGAAACGGCGTAACCAGTTTAAACAAACCAAAAAAACCAGCTAATTTAAAAAAGATGGTAAAAGATGTTCATAATTTTGAAATATATTACCTGATTTCTCAATTAAAAGGAAAAATGCCTGGCTGGAGTAAACCTTTAACCCAAAAAGAATTAACTGACGTAAGAAATTATATTTTAACTTTTAAATAACAAGGAAGTAACATGCCTGACTTTAACATTTTAATTTGTGTCGACTTATCGAATCATTCAAAAAAAATCATCTCTGATCATATTAGAAAAATTCCTTTTCTAAGAGACATCAATGTGACAATCCTTAACGGAGTTGAGCAATCAGTGATATTTGACACTTTTACCGCTACCCTGGTTCCAAACGAAGATCAATTTGAAAAATCAATTAAAGAACCTATATTAAAAGAGTTAAAAAGTTACGCCTCCCAACTTAAAGAATTAAACTCAATTAAAAATGTTCAAACGGAGTGTATTTTGTTCCCATCGATAAAAAAGGCAACCTGTGATTATATAAACAAAAATTACATTGATTTAGTTATCGTCGCCAATGAGTCAAAGAGTGCACTAGACAACCTTTTCTCAAGCTCCTTTACTGACTTTATCATTCACCATACCAAAGCTTCTGTCCTTGTTTGTAAATAACTAGTAAAGGCCCAGTCTACTCAGGGCTTTTATATGACACATAAAAAACATCTGAACTTCATCAATATGATGACGAAATAGCGTCGAGATTATTTTTTTCAGAAAAAAGTAATTTGATTTTTTGTTATTTAAGATTAGAGCAATATTAATTATTTCTCCTCGTCTAATTTAATAACTCAACAACAGTATTAAGAGCATCGGTAGAGGTAAATACACCATAAAGTTTATTTCTCTCATCAGTGATTAAGGCACTTCCAATTTTTTTTGAGCTCATCGCATAAACAACATCTCTAAGTAGGTCATTTCTTTGCGCTGTCAAAATATTAGTCACCATCATGTCCTGAGCCTTAAGCTCTTCTAGTTGATTAAAACTGAGCGCGTGCAAGTCTCTCTCAGACAATACCCCAACAACTTTACCATTATCACAGACTGGTAAATGCCTGATATTCCTAACACTCATCAGGACCTTTAGCTCCATTAATCTATCTGTAAGGTCACAAGTTACTGGACTAACAGAGGTAAATTCATCTACTAATAAGTTTTTCTTTTCATCATCAGTCAGTTGCATCATCGCCTCCCAGCAAGATGGTTATTTAATAAACTTATTATCTTCCTTGATTGGAAATTATTCAGTGACTAGAATCAGCTCAAGGTACCTTTTTTCCTGATCTTTATCAGTAAAAGTACATGAGCTGAATCATTTAGATATACTAACTTTAAGGGCAATATAACGATAATAAATTATACGAGGAGACTACCTTGAAATTAAATATTATTCATCGACACTGTGAGCCGACACCTGGAATTGATCAAGCGATAAAAGAAAAAGCTAAAAAAATTGATAATCATTTTTCAGAAAGTATTGAGGTGACTTGGACGTGTCACGTGGAGCCCGAGTACCAAGAAAGTACAATCATGGTTCACCTCGAAAACCAGTACTTCTACGCCGCTGCTAAAGAAGCTTGCTTCTACAAAACAATAGACCAAGCTTATAAAAAAATGGAGCGTCAAATCCATGACTATCAAGAGAAGCAACGTCGCTTAGGACGAAAACCAAATGCAATACAATAAATCATATTAACAATCTAAAATAATGGGAAAATCTATGAACCTTGGTTATCATAAGCATAATCAAGGATGCATAGATGAATCAAATTAACGTGGACTATTTACCTTTTAAAGCAATTTTTGAACATTCAAGCATTGGCATTTTAATATGTGAAGCGAATGGCAATATAAGTAATATGAACGGATTTGCCCTAAAAATGTTTGGATATGAACCAGAAGAAATCATCGGAAAACCAGTTGAAATTTTAATCCCAAAGGCGATGCGCAACCCTCATATTTCTTTTCGTGATAATTATATGAAAAGACCTGAAGTAAAACTCATGAGTAGAAATACAGAACTTAAGGGTGAAAAGAAAAATGGAGAAGAATTTTATGTTGAAATTTCTTTGAGCTTTTTTTACCTTAACAATGAGTTAAAAGTAATCGCTTTTATTAACGACGTCTCTGAAAGAACAACTGCTCAAAAAAGCCTAACCGAATACATGGAGCAACTTGAGGAAAAAGTTGAAGAAAGAACAAAAGAGCTTTCGAACGCCTTAAAGAAAGAACAGGAGCTAAGTGTATTAAAATCACGATTTGTATCAATGGCCAGTCATGAATTTCGAACGCCTCTTGCTGGAATTTTAAGCTCCAGCAATATCATTGAAAAATACCTAGAGCTTGGTGATGCAGAAAAAATCCCAAGCCATCTAGAAAAGATTAAATTAAGTGTTAGAAACCTAACATCAATCTTAAATGACTTTCTTTCGGTTGACCGACTCGATCAAGGAAATATCAAAGCTAGACCTTCAAGTTTTGAGCTACTCCCTTATTTAACTTCTGTTATCAATGAAATCAATGCAATGACGATAAAAGACAGGATCATTACTTTAGAAAGCTCAATTGATGGAACTAAGTGTTTTCAAGATCAAGACATGTTAAAAAATATTATTAACAACCTTATTTTTAATGCAATTAAATATAGCCCCGAGGATAAACCTGTCGTCGTCAAAGTAGAGAAAAAGAAAAATCAAATTATCATTACAGTAATTGATCAAGGAATTGGAATTCCCCAAAAAGACCAGGACCACCTATTTGAAAGGTTTTTTAGAGCACAAAACACAACTGCAATTCAAGGTACCGGCCTTGGTCTAAATTTGGCACAAAAGTTTGCAGAATTCATTGATGGTAATATAAGCTTTACAAGTACAGAAAATAAAGGAAGTGAATTCTCTGTTACATTTGCAATGGAGTTAAAGTGAAAAAAATATTACTTATCGAAGATGACAATATACTAAGAGAAAATACTGCTGAAATTTTAATGCTATACGGGCACGATGTAAAAACCGCAGCCAATGGTCGTATTGGGGTTGAAAAAGCAATAGCAGAAAAGCCAGATTTAATTATTTGTGACATCATGATGCCCGAACTAGATGGTTACGGTGTTCTTCATATCCTAAGTCAAAATTCAACAACTAATTCAATTCCCTTTATTTTTCTTTCAGCAAAAACTGAACGATCTGAAGTGAGAAAAGGCATGGATCTCGGTGCAGA
>Ga0255777_10003683_pt1 | contig 12923 bp, 15 predicted proteins | sample 101ome_15_FD_179975 | JGI IMG/M metagenome (GOLD analysis project Ga0255777, IMG submission 179975) | Coastal salt marsh microbial communities from the Groves Creek Marsh, Skidaway Island, Georgia - 101402AT metaG (version 2) | ecosystem: Environmental > Aquatic > Marine > Intertidal zone >...
ATGAGCCCAGCGTATCGTCACGATTTTTTAAAATTCTCCATTAAGGATACGACCTCGTTACAAGCCAATTACATGGCATTTGTGGAAAATGGTGGTCTGTTTATCCCTACCTCCAAGACTTTCTCGCTTGATGACGAGGTGTACCTCCTTCTTCAATTAATGGATGAACCCGATGCCATCGCCATCACCGGCAAAGTTGTTTGGGTTACCCCTGTGGGTGCTGAGGGCAATAAATCAGCCGGTGTAGGTCTGCAGTTTCAAGGTGACGAGGGCAGCGCACTGCGCAATAAGATTGAGGCATACCTCGGCGGTGCTTTAAAATCAGACCGTCTTACTCACACTATGTAATCTGATGCTGGTTGATTCTCATTGCCATTTAGATAGGCTAGATCTATCTAAAAACAATAACTTATCTGAACTTATTGATACTGCACATGAGGCAGATATTGGTCACATGCTGTGTGTCTCTATCGACCTTGAGAGCTACCCTGAGATGTTGGCAGCAGTAGAGACACAAATAGGCGTGTCCGTTTCGGTTGGCGTGCATCCTTGTGATGATGACCGACGTGAACCCACGGTAGATGAGCTTGTTGAGCTAGCCAAACACCCTAAAAACGTCGCGATCGGTGAAACAGGTCTTGATTACTTCCGGGTTGAAGGTGATCTGGAGTGGCAGCGCGAACGTTTTCGAACCCATATTCGTGCGGCAAAAATCGCTAAGAAACCGCTAATCATCCATACCCGAGAAGCACGAGAAGACACTATCCGAATTCTTCAAGAAGAAGGGGCTGCCGAAGTCGGCGGTGTGATGCATTGCTTCACTGAGACGTGGGATATGGCTCAAGCTGCCATGGAAATGGGGTTCTACATCTCTTTCTCTGGGATTGTGACGTTTAAAAATGCCGTTGAGCTACAGGAAGTTGCTCAGAAAGTGCCGCTTGATCGCATGCTCATTGAAACTGACTCACCATATTTGGCACCGGTACCGCATCGTGGCAAACCCAATCAGCCGCTCTATGTACGTTATGTTGCAGAGAAGATTGGTGAGCTGCGAAACATGACGTCTGAGGAGGTCGGTCGTATAACAACCGATAACTTCTATCGTTTATTCTCCGCGGCATATCGAGCTTAGATGCAAGCGCAACTTGTTAAAGTCAGCAAAGATCCAATGCACCGAGCATTTATTGCTAGCTTGGTGATGTTGATTGCTTTTCTTGTATGGCCCATCCAATGGCCATTACAGCTCAAACTCTTCTTGATTGTGATCAGCGCCATGTTTGTTTGGATGGCTGATCATTTAACCAATGGCCTCGGCGCTGAAGAAGCCTTTATTGATCTCGAGGGTAAAACAGCAAAAATAGGCACTCGACTGGATGCGATGGAGCCAATCATTGATCGCTCGGTCAAGATCCTTACTGAGAATCTGACGCATGTCACACTGAAAACAAAGCGTAAGCGCTATACCGTGTGGGCTACTGAGAGAAACTGCACTGAAGAAGGCCTTTGGTTGTTACGCCGCTGGCTTATTCAGCCATTTAAACCTTCTGACCCTTCGGGCGGTAATTGTCCGGAATAAGCGTTGTAGGCTGGCACTGATTAACATCCACTTGTGGAAAATCCAAGGTGTAGTGCAAGCCACGACTTTCACGACGACGCTGGGCAGATTGAATAATCAAGTCAGCCACATCCAATAAGTTACGTAGCTCAAGCAAGTCATTGGTGACTTTAAAATTAGCGTAATACTCAGCGACTTCATGGCGAAGCAGGTTAACTCTTCGTCGAGCTCTTGCGAGGCGCTTATTGCTTCTCACAATTCCCACGTAATCCCACATAAAGCGACGCAACTCTTCCCAGTTGTGCGACACAACGACTTCTTCATCAGCATCGGTAACGCGACTATCGTCCCAATCCTCGATGTCACTTGGCATAGAAACGTGCGCAATTTTGGATTCGATATCTTCAGCCGCAAGCTGGGCATAAACCAAACACTCAAGAAGTGAATTGCTGGCCATACGATTTGCACCATGAAGACCTGTGTAGGCGGTTTCACCAACGGCATATAAACCTGCCACATCAGTTTCTCCCACATCATTCACTTTGACACCACCGCAGGTGTAATGGGCCGCGGGAACAACCGGCAAAGGTTCTTTACGCATATCAAAGCCTAGCGATAGGCTGCGCTCTAAGATGGTAGGGAAGTGATGCTCAATAAATTCAGCCGGTTTATGGCTAATATCCAGATAGACGCAATCGCTACCTAAACGCTTCATCTCATGGTCTATGGCTCGAGCGACAATATCTCTTGGAGCAAGCTCACCACGTGGATCGAATTGATCCATGAAGCGCTCACCATCAGCTAACAATAAATGGCCACCTTCACCCCGCACAGCTTCACTGACGAGAAACGACTTCGCATTCGGGTGATATAAGCAAGTAGGGTGAAATTGAATGAACTCCATATTGCTGACACGACAACCTGCGCGCCAAGCCATCGCAATACCATCACCTGTCGCAACATCAGGGTTGCTTGTATAGAGGTAAGCTTTACTAGCACCACCGGTTGCCAAAACAACACAGCGTGAGCCAACACCCATGACCTGATTCGATTCAAGATTCATCAGATAGGAGCCAACACAACGTTTGCCGCCGGCTTTACTAGGACGAAGAATCAAATCAACAGCGATATGGTTTTCAAGAAGTTGAATATTTTTTCGAGTGCGAACCACATCCACCAAGGTGGTCTGCATCTCTCGACCGGTCGCATCAGCTACGTGAGCGACACGACGATGACTATGACCACCTTCTTGAGTGAGGTGGAGTTTCGAGTCACCTGTAGGGGGCGTTGAGGTGAAATGAACGCCAAGCTCCGCGAGCCAACGAATATTTTCCGGTCCTCGCTCAACCACGCGTCGAATCACCGCCTCGTTACCTAAGCCGGCGCCTGCAGATAGCGTGTCAGCAACATGAGATTCAAGTGAGTCAGCTGAATCCAATACCGCTGAGATTCCGCCTTGAGCATAGACAGTGTTGCCCTCGGCTAATTCACGCTTAGCGACAACCACAATATTAAGATTTTCAGGCAAGCGCAGGGCCGTGCTTAAGCCTGCAGCACCACTGCCAATAATCAACACATCACAAGAAAGCTGGGGAACCATGGAGAAACACGTCAGTCAAAACTTAGACGTGGCGCAACCTCGAGCATCAAATTCATTTAAAGTGACGCTATGTTACGAATTTACACGTCGTGTGGCGATAGTCGCCGTTGAAGATAAACACTGGGAAGTATGACTAACACCGCACAATCTGACATTGATTTGGTCAAACGAGTCCAAAAAGGCGACAAAAAAGCCTTTGATCCGCTTGTTATTAAATATCAGCAGCGCATTGCTAATCTGATCTCTCGATTCATTCGCGATCAAGATGAGGTTCTTGACGTGACTCAGGAGGCCTTTATTAAGGCTTATCGGGCATTACCCAACTTCCGCGGCGATAGTCAGTTCTACACTTGGCTCTATCGTGTGGCCATCAATACTGCCAAAAACCACCTAGCGACCTTATCCAGAAGGCCGCCTCAAGGCGATATTGAAGCGGAAATTGCGGAACAAATGGACATGGGTACTAGACTAAAGGAGCAGGAAACACCTGAGCGTCTTGCTGAGGAAGCAGATCTGAAAGCAGTGATTCTGGAAGCAGTAGATCAACTGCCTGAGGAACTTAAAACCGCTTTAACACTCAGAGAGATCGACGGATTAAGTTACGACGAGATTGCAGAGGCCATGGATTGTCCTATTGGCACGGTTCGATCTCGCATTTTTAGGGCTCGCGAAGCTGTAGATAAAGCCATTAAACCTTTGATGGGGCACGATGAATGACAAACCAAAAATCATCTGACGAAAATCTATCCGCCTTCCTCGATGGGGAGGCCGGCTCCAACAAGATTGATTGTTCGACCGAAACAGCTAAAACGGCTTCTCGTTATTCGCAAATTGGCGCGGCCTTACGCAATGAATCTCTGGCCATCGATGCTAGCTCGACACATCAGGCTGTATCACAGCGCCTTAATGACGAGCCTACCGTGTTGGCGCCTCGTCGCTGGCACGAAAGACCTGTTCTTCGATTTGTTAGCGGAACAGCCATTGCAGCAACAGTCGCCATGATGGCGATTTTAGTTGCCCCTCAAATCAGCCAGTTTGATCAACCTTCATCCAACGTTCCTCAATATGCGTTCGCTCCTCCAATTGCCGCACCAGATGGTCTTGAGGTCGTGTCACAAGGTCGTGTTCAGCATGGCTCAAGTTTTGACCTAAGCAAGGTGGGCGAATGGGAGACTTTAGAAAGTTTAAAAGCCAAAAAAGATAAGAACTGTGTTGTTAAGCAAGTTCTAGCTTGTGATTCAGCACAGCAATGATTGAACAGCAAGCGACTGTCATCGCCTCTCGCGGAAACCTTATTCGCGTCTCCATTCAACGCCAAAGTGGCTGCCATTCATGTGATGCAAAAGCAGGGTGTGGTACAGCAGCAATAGGCAAGTGGTTTCCAAATCGTGCCGAGAACGAAGTTGATTTGTTTGTTGATCAATTCGATACAACCCCAACGATGGGCTCAACGGTAACGCTTAAAATTCCAGAATCCACCTACTCGAAATCCATTTGGTCTTTATATGGCTTGCCTTTGTTTGCGCTCATGGTCGGTGCAATTGTGGGTAATGCCGCAGCCATAGCGATATTTGGACCAGGCGCATTTAACGATGGCCTTGCCTTACTCGGTGGATGTCTAGGTTTAGCGATGGGGTTAAAAGCTGCTAAGCGTAAGGAACCTATCAACACTTCGCTTATCAAAGTCAGTACGCAACCTAGCGGTGTGCAGGTTGCCTTTGAACAATTAAATTCCAAGCCTTAAAAGTTAAAGGATACAAACATGTTTAATAGAGCGTCTGTTATTTCATGGTTATTTGCGTTGACCTTTGTTGCGCAATCATCATTCGCAGCAAATCTTCCTGATTTTGCTGAACTCGCTGAAAAAAACAGTCCATCCGTGGTCAATATCAGTACTCGTCATGACATGAAAGCGCCGCGTCAATCGATGCGTCGTCAATTCGATCTTCCAGACAATATGCCAATGCCTGAATTGTTTAAGAAGTTCTTTGAGGAAGGCATTCCTGATCTTGGCAACCGTGATGCCCAATCGCTAGGTTCGGGTTTCATCTTAAGTAACGATGGCTACATCATGACTAACAATCACGTCATCAAAGACGCTGATGCGATAGAAGTTCGTCTAAGCGATCGCCGTGTGTTTGAAGCTGAACTTATTGGTAGTGATCCAGACACTGACGTAGCAGTCATCAAGATTGATGCGAAGAATCTTCCTGTGGTGAAAATTGGCAGTAGTGACAAATTACGCGTAGGCGAGTGGGTGCTGGCGATTGGTTCACCGTTTGGTTTTGACCACAGTGTGACAGCCGGCATCGTTAGCGCAAAAGGGCGTAATTTGCCTCGTGAGAACTATGTGCCTTTCATTCAAACCGATGTTGCGATTAATCCTGGCAACTCTGGCGGTCCTCTATTCAATCTCGATGGTGAAGTTGTAGGTATCAATTCACAGATCTTCAGCCGCTCAGGTGGCTTCATGGGTCTGTCGTTCTCAATTCCAATCGAGCTTGCCATGGATGTCGCTAATCAGATCCGCAGCAATGGCAGCGTCTCTCGTGGCTACCTTGGTGTGTTGATTCAAGACGTTGATAACAATCTTGCGGACAGCTTTGGTTTAGATAAGCCACGTGGCGCTTTGGTATCCAAGGTGCTTCCAAACACGCCAGCAAGCGATGCAGGTCTGGAAGTCGGTGACATCATCACCAAGTTCAACGGCATCAATATTCGTTACTCTAGCGAATTACCGCCAATTGTTGGCCGCTCAGCAGTTGATAAAGCACATAAGTTAGAGATCATCCGTAATGGTAAAACGATAACCAAGTCGATCAAGGTTGCTCAGTTACCTAAGGATGGCATTCAAGCGAATAGTTCATCATCTGCTCCTAAGATGATTGACACCCTAGGTGTTCAGATTAGTGATCTGACATCGGATGAGCGTGAAGCTTCTGGCATGTCAGAGGGTGGTGCGGTGATTCGTGAGGTCTCGCCAAGCAGTCGTTTGGTAACCGTGCTTAAAGCCGGAGACATCGTGAAGATGTTTAACCGTCAATCTGTGAAAAATGCAGACCAGCTTCAATCGATGATGGAAGAGGCGATGAATAAAGGCACTGTCGCCGCATTAATCATTCGTGACGGCAATCCCGCCTTTGTCGCACTGACCATTGGGCGCTAATGCTTAAGCTGTTCTACCGAGAAGGCTGCCACCTTTGTGAAGACATGATCTCCTTGCTTCACCGGGGATGGCCAGATCGGCTAGCTCATCTTGAATGGTGTGATGTGGATCAGAATCCGCAGTGGAAAGACGAGTATGGGCTCAGAGTCCCCGTCCTGATGCTCGATCAAACCTTGATTTGCGAGCTAATTCCGTCCGCTGAGGCACTGATCAGTCATTTCGGCGCCCCTCAGAATCCGTTATAATTTGTTTAACGATTGCTCCCAAAACGGGGCCTCTCACGGGGGTCCCTTTTTTTATGTCTTGTGACAGATGGAGCCCCATTTTTTGCGTAACGACTCTATGACTGACTTAAGTCACATCCGTAACTTCTCCATCATCGCGCACATCGACCATGGAAAGTCGACTATTGCCGACCGCTTTATACAAGTTTGCGGAGGTCTTACTGAGCGCGAAATGGCAGCTCAGGTCCTCGATTCGATGGATATCGAGCGTGAACGTGGCATTACGATCAAAGCTCAGTCCGTTACTCTGCATTACACCGCGCAGAATGGTGAGACCTATCAGCTCAACTTTATCGACACCCCAGGGCACGTTGATTTCTCTTATGAGGTCTCTCGCTCACTTGCGGCCTGTGAAGGCGCCTTGTTAGTCGTTGATGCCGCACAAGGTGTTGAAGCCCAAAGTGTGGCTAACTGTTATACCGCGATAGAGCAGGGTTTAGAGGTCGTGCCTGTCCTTAATAAAATCGATTTACCATCAGCTGATCCAGATAAGGTCAAACAAGAGATCGAAGAGATCATTGGTATCGATGCGACAGAAGCACTAGAAGTGAGTGCTAAGACAGGCATTGGCATTGAGGATCTTCTTGAAAGCTTAATAAAACTTATTCCTCCACCAGCCGGTGATGCATCAGATCCTCTGCAAGCTCTGATTATTGATTCTTGGTTCGATCCTTACGTTGGCGTTATCTCACTGATCCGCGTGGTTAATGGTGAGATTAAACCAAAAGATAAAATGCGCATCATGTCGACAGGCCGGACATTCCAAGTTGAAAAGGTGGGCGTGTTCACACCTAAGCGCTTAGATAAAAAAGTGCTTTCAACCGGTGAAGTAGGCTTTGTTATCGCGGGTATTAAAGATATCGACGGCGCACCAGTCGGTGACACCATAACGATTGAAAATAAACAGGCCACCAAACCTTTACCGGGTTTTAAGGAAATGCATCCACGCGTTTTTGCTGGCCTATACCCTGTGAGCTCAGATGACTATGAGTCATTCCGCGAATCTCTTCAGAAACTAAAACTCAACGATGCCGCATTAGCCTACGAGCCAGAAACATCCCAAGCGCTTGGATTTGGTTTTCGTTGTGGCTTTCTGGGCATGTTGCACATGGAGATCATCCAAGAACGCTTAGAGCGTGAGTTTGATCTCGACCTGATTACTACTGCACCAACCGTTATTTACGAGATCGCTTTAAACAGCGGCGAAATCATCAAGATCAGTAACCCTTCGGATCTACCCGATCCGAGCCGCATTTCTGAAGTCCGTGAGCCCATTATCGAGGCGAATATTTTGGTGCCTCAAGATTACCTCGGTAACGTGATCAATCTGTGTATTGAGAAGCGCGGCGTTCAAAAGAACATGCAATATCTAGCTGGCCAAGTTCAATTAACTTACGACTTGCCCATGAATGAAGTTGTACTCGACTTCTTTGATCGCCTCAAATCGGTCAGTCGTGGTTATGCCTCGTTTGAATATGAATTTAAGCGCTTCCAAGAGGCTAAGCTAATCAAGCTCGACATTCTGATTAACAGCGAGAAGGTCGATGCACTTTCAATCATCGTGCATCGTGATTACGCAGAATCTCGCGGTCGTGATCTAACTGACCGCATGAAAGAAATTATTCCGCGTCAGATGTTTGAAGTGGCTATCCAGGCCGCTATTGGCGCTAAGATTATTGCGCGCTCATCAGTGAAAGCTTTACGCAAAAACGTAACCGCAAAGTGTTATGGTGGTGACGCTTCTCGAAAACGTAAGCTTTTAGAAAAACAAAAAGCCGGTAAAAAACGCATGAAACAAGTAGGGCGCGTGGAAATTCCACAAGAAGCCTTCCTTGCGGTGCTACAAGTCGGCAAAGACAACTAACGGACTTTTCAGTATGCAATCGATCGCCGTCATTGGTTTTTTTGGATTCCTCGTTTGGATCATCATGCAGTTTGGTATCGAGCATGCTCTAGCCGTCGGTACTGTCATCAGTGGTGTTGTTTGGTTGCTGTATCGTTTAAATCATAAAGACTATGAAAAAGGCGACATCCTGCCAGTTTATGCAGAGTATGCACGTTCGTTCTGGCCGATCTTTTTACTCGTTCTATTGCTGCGTGCTTTTATCGTAGAGCCATTCCGTATTCCATCAGGCTCAATGATGCCTACCTTGTTAGTGGGCGACTTTATCTTGGTGAATAAGTTTGATTACGGTATTCGACTACCCGTAACCAAGACCAAGATCATCGAATTGAATCAACCAGAACGCGGTGATGTGGTGGTATTCCGTTATCCACTCAATCCTCGTATGGATTACATCAAGCGTCTAGTAGGTCTTCCGGGTGATCAGGTGAGTTACTCACAAAAACACCTGTTCATTAATGGCGAGCCTGTGATGATCGAACCTGTCGGTCGCTATCAAGCGGTTGGCTCTGGTATGCGTGCTCAAGGCTACTTCCATGGCACGGAAGACCTAAAAGGGGTGCAGCACTCGGTATTAGTCAACCCGCGTGCGCCTGACTATAGCGGTGGATGCAACTTCCTACGCAACAAAGAAATCGTCATTCCCGATGGCTACTATTTGATGGTGGGTGATAACCGGGATGACAGTAACGACGGTCGCTGCTGGGGCTTAGTGCCTGAAGAAAACCTCGTTGGTAAGGCCTTCTTCATTTGGCTCAACTTTGATGCTGAAGCACCGGGTTTTGTTGACTGGTCTCGTATTGGAACCATCATTAAATAAAACCGCTAAGTGTCGATAATTACTATCATTTTTACTTAATCGGCATCGATATGCATAGCAGCAGATCAACACATCGTCAGAAGGGCATGGGCTTTTTCGGCTTTATTAGCGCAATTGTGCTCTTCGGCGGCCTGTTTGTTGCCGTCACTGCTGTGATCCCGACTTATCTCCAACATTACATCGTGACCGAAGTCATCGAGGGAATCGCGGAAGAAACACCGGCACGCACTGCCAACATAGTAGAAATCCGTAAATTGGCGGCAAAACGCTTCGATATCAATCAAGTCGAGGATTTTGATCTACGAAACATCACCTTAACGCGTGGATATGGCGAAACTTCGATAGAATTAGCCTACACAGTCCAACCAGAGATTTTCTCGGGCATTGGCTTTGTGCTGAATTTCGAAGAATCGGTACCGCTTAAGTGAAATTAGAACGTCTGCAAAGACAACTTAACTACACCTTCCAAGACGAATCCCTACTCATCAACGCACTGACACACCGTAGTGCGGGCAGTAGAAATAATGAGCGCCTGGAGTTTTTAGGTGACTCCATCCTGGGCTTTGAGGTCGCAGACCAGTTATTCCAGATCGACGAGAAAGCGACTGAAGGTCAGCTGAGTCGAATGCGTGCGTATCTGGTTAAGCGTGAAACTCTGGCTGAAATCGCCCGCGAATATACTTTAGGTGATTTGCTGTTTCTTGGCATAGGCGAACTCAAGTCTGGCGGTCAAAATCGAGACTCGATTCTTGCCGATGCCATTGAGGCGATTATTGCAGCGGTATATCTCGATGGCGGCATGGAGTCGGCAAGAAGCTTAGTGCGTCACTTTCTAGGTGACCGTCTGGCCAACCCATCAACATCGCTTAAACAAAAAGACGCTAAAACACAGCTGCAAGAATATCTGCAGTCTCAAGGCTTAGCTTTGCCCAGTTACGAGGTTGATGACATTAGTGGCGATCAACACAAGCAAACCTTTTATGTCATCTGCCAGATCGAATCTCAACCTGATATTGCAAAAGGTAAGGGCTCAAGTCGTCGCAAAGCCGAGCAAGCCGCAGCTCAAGCTATGCTCGATATGCTGAATGTTGAGCCTGAAAAAGCATGAGTCTTGATACACCGAACACCAAAGCTGGCTACGCAGCGATTGTAGGTCGCCCAAATGTCGGCAAATCGACGCTACTGAACCGTTTGCTAGGTCAGAAAATGGCGATCACCTCACATAAACCGCAGACTACTCGCCATCAAATCTTAGGCATCTATACCGAAGGCGATGTTCAAGTGGTGTATATCGACACACCTGGCATTCATCAACGCGGTGAGAAAGCCATGAATCGCTATCTCAATCGTACGGCGCATACCGCGCTACTCGATGTAAATGTCACGATCTTTGTTTGCCAGGCTTTGGTATGGACCAAAGAAGATGCCGCTGTATTAAAAGCCATTGAGGCAGCAGGAACACCATGTATTGCAGTGGTAAACAAGGTCGATACCGTCAACCCGAAAGAAAAGCTCATGCCGTTCTTAGCTGAATTAGGACAGCGTCATAATTTCAAAGCCATTCTTCCGGTCTCAGCTAAATCTGGCATCAATGCAGAACAGCTACAAACCGAAGTTAACAACATGATGCCGGCAAGCGAGTACCTGTTTGCAGAAGATCAAATCACCGATCGCTCCGCTCGTTTTTTTGCTGCCGAGCTTTTACGCGAACAAATCATTCGTCGTTACCACAAAGAACTTCCTTACTCGATTACCGTTGAGATTGAAACCTTTGAGGAAGAACCAGAGCGCTACATCATTGGTGCAGTCATCTGGGTAGAGCGCGAAAGTCAGCGAGGCATTTTGCTTGGCAAGCAAGGCGAGGCGATGAAAGAAACTGCCAGTGCGGCCAGATTGCAAATGGCGCAGTTTTTTGAAACGCGTATTCACCTTGATGTCTGGATTAAGGTGAAAAAGAGTTGGTCATCTGATGAAAACAGTTTAGCGAAGCTTGGGTATTCCGATTGAGCGAAGCCGCCTCTTTAAAGCCCGCGTTTGTTTTACATCATCGTCGCTACCAAGAATCGAGCCTGATTGTTGAGCTGTTCACGCCAAACCAAGGACGCATTGGTGTACTTGCCAAAGGTGCTCTCGGCGGTAAAACAAATCGCAGTGGCTCGTTGCAACCCTTTACTCCTTTGTTAGTTGATTGGCGAGGGAGAGGGCAGCTGCCAACCTTAACCCATTGCGATGTCGCATCTACAGCGCATTCTTTAAAAGGTAAAGCGCTTTACTGTGCCATGTATCTCAACGAGCTGATCTTGAAGATGACAGAGCCCCAAGATGCGCATGAGCGCTTGTTTGCAAGCTACACTTCATCCATTGAAGCTCTCGCCAAATCTGATCCCACGAATGATGCACTAGAGCCAGTGTTGCGTCGTTTTGAATGTTTATTACTCGATGAATTAGGCTTGGGGCTATCATTAACGCATGATCAAGACGGAAAGCCATTGCAGTCCGATCTTCGCTATCAGTACGATATCGAACTAGGTCCGCGTTTGGATCAAGCCCAGTCTGCTGTAATGGGTTCGACGCTATTAGCTCTAGATGAGGGCTGTTTTGACTCACTTGAGCAGCGTCGAGAAGCACGCGCATTGATGCGCCGCGTGATTGATTGGCATCTTCAAGGCGCCGAACTTAAAAGCCGCGAATTATTTCGCTAACGAGGAAACATCATGAATTACGAGCGACTACTTGGCGTGAATATCGACCACGTTGCCACCTTACGCCAAGCTCGTGGTACGCCTTATCCAGAGCCCCTTCAAGCGGCACTGGTGGCAGAGCAAGCGGGCGCCGACTCAATCACATTGCATTTACGTGAAGACCGTCGCCATATCCAGGATCGTGATGTGCACTTCTTTAACAATGCGCTACAGACCCATATGAACCTCGAAATGGCAGCAACCCCAGAGATGCTGACAATCGCGACCGAGGTCAAACCAGCCGATTGCTGCTTGGTGCCAGAACGTCGGGAAGAGCTCACCACCGAAGGTGGTTTAAATGCCGCAGCTCAACTCGACTACCTAAAAGATTATTGTGGCTCGCTAGCCGAAGCGGGCATTCGCGTGTCACTTTTTATTGATGCAGACCCTAAGCAACTCGAAGCTGCCAAAGAGATCGGCGCTCCAGTCATCGAGATTCACACCGGCCACTACGCTGATGCCGGCTACGGTAGTGCTGACCGCGCTAAAGAACTACTGCGTATCACAGAGGCCGTACGCTATGGCAATGAGCTTGGTCTGCAGGTTAATGCCGGCCATGGCCTGGATTACCACAACGTTAAAGCCATTGCTCAGATAGAAGGCATTGTTGAATTCAACATCGGGCACGCCATTGTCGCTCGCGCAATTTTTAGTGGGTTACATGCGGCAGTAGCCGACATGAAACGCCTTATCCAACGTTCAAGTAAATACGAAGCCTAGGGCTATCTAAGCCCTGGTTGAGGTAAACTAGGGTCATGAACTATCCAACTATTGCAGACTTTGTTGGCAAGACGCCTCTTGTGCGTCTTCAGCGTATTCCCGGTGAGACCAGCAATACCATTTTGGTCAAACTC
>Ga0255777_10003687_pt1 | contig 12916 bp, 11 predicted proteins | sample 101ome_15_FD_179975 | JGI IMG/M metagenome (GOLD analysis project Ga0255777, IMG submission 179975) | Coastal salt marsh microbial communities from the Groves Creek Marsh, Skidaway Island, Georgia - 101402AT metaG (version 2) | ecosystem: Environmental > Aquatic > Marine > Intertidal zone >...
AGGCAGAGTGCTGGCGGACGCGGGTTCAACTCCCGCCGCCTCCACCAAAAACGGGAAAGGATCATCCGCAGTGACCACTCCGGGAGAAACAGTCAGATATTGACAACTTCTCCCGGAGCCGGCCAGGCCAATCCCCTATAGATCAATCAGTTATGAATAACGGACAACTTCCTTCGGACTAATTCAAATTATTGATTTTGGAAGTGTCCACTAGAAATCGTCATCCTCGGACAGGTTTAGATCTGGTGTATCTTGAATGTGATTTCGCCTCTGCCTCGCCTTCAAGATCAGCAAATTCATCTCTGTTTCACTTAATGCCTCTACCAATTCTCTCCGACCCCTTGGGACATCTGCCACTACATTCTCTATGGTTGTCGATTTATTTCTAGATATCACTTGAGAAACGGCGCGATCGATTAACATGCGGGCATCAGAATCACACTTCGTTTTATCTTCAGCTAATCGCTCTAAATGCTGTCTGGACAGCTGCCTCAATTGTGAGCCAAACCGGTATTGCAGATAACCCACAGTGACGCCGTATTTATAAGCTAACTCTTTGCGGCTCATTGTCTGATTGCTGCCAACCAGCATTGTGTGGATAAAATCACCTATCTGGGACTCGAGCTCCAAGCTCTTGTGTTCGGGCCGAGCATCAAAACGAAGTCCATAATTCCTCTGAACAAGAACTCGCCTAAGTAACACGGTCTCGGGATAAAAAAGCTGGTGAATCCCGGCGAGACCTAGAGCCGACTGAAGCTGGAACAATGTGGCTAGTTTTGGCTTTCTCTTCCCCTTCATCCAATTTCTAACAACGTCTTCAGAAACCCGAGAACAGCATGGCCTTCAATGCCGTGGCGAAAAGCTTCCTTGAACAGGGCCCGGGGGCCGTCCCCAGCCCATCGTTAGCGCTTTCAGCGGCTCCAGTATCTGTGTACTTGAAGGTGCCGGCGGCATAGATGGTGTAGAACAAGCATTGGCTAACTAAGGGAGCGCTGGGCACAGGACACTAAAGGGTCAGAAATCTCAAAGCGCTACCGGGACAACGCCCTAATTGAGTCAGGTTGCTCAAGCGTGACGAAGTGATTTGTCTGCGTGGTATGCAGGATAGTCACACCGCTGTTCTGCTCTCGGCCGGCCTCGGCACTGGCAATCATGCTCCGATTGTCCAGAACGTCGTCGCGCTCGCCAACCACCACATCGATACGTTCATAGCCGCCGAACAGACCGGGTTCATGATCCCTCTGCCAATCGCGGATACTGACAGAGTTGGTCACCGCCGTGGCGTAACGTATGGGAGTAAAGTAGATCGACTGACAAAGCAAAGTCTTCAATGCGTTGGTTGGGCGCATCATGGGCTGTTTCAGCAACTGCTCAACCGACGACTTGCGCAAAGCCATCATGACAATGGGGAAGAAAACTCGCGCTATCATGAATCCAATCGACTTACCAAAAGGCCCTGCCACTTTGGCGCCAGGCAAAACCGCAGCCTCCAGAATTGCCCGTATGGAGCGGTCCGCTGGCTTCATCACTGCCGGAAACTGACGCGCAGCCTCAAGCGTGACCGCGCCGCCACGGGAGTGCCCGTGTACGACAACCTCCGTGCCCTCAGCGAGGCGTGAAACCACCTGGGCGAGTTGGAAACCGTCGTACTCAATGGTTCCCAGTGTGTGGGGGTTGGCAGGCCAGTCGTCCAGCGCAGTTACCTCGCCATCAAAGGGATTGTGGTAGTCCGCATTGTTCACCAGGATCAACTGGCCCTCGAAATCAGCGTAGAGCGACTGGAAGTAGCGCATATCCTCGAGAAAGCCGGGGAAGGCGACCACCGTACGAGCACCCTCACCTGTCGCCGCACGCGTGGCGATAACAGTTTCACCAGCGCGATACAGTCGCCCGCCATTGGACGCATCAGGCCATTGTGCCGTGAACCGACGAGGCTGGATCCTGTTGGCACAGAAATAGCGATAACCAAGAAAACCACCTACGAGGGCGGCGAGTAGCGTGTAAAGGAAGTCCATCGGGTATCAGAGACGCGATCGGCCTATGGCCTATACCAGATCGAAGAGGTATAAGCCCTCTCCTGAATTGTATCGGGAAACCCCTCGGCGGAATCCAAACCAAGCGCAACAGCGTCCAAAAGGGAGTGGCGCGCCGTTGGAATTTGTAACACCCGCAAATAGTAAAATGCCGACTGGCCCGCGTCGAAGTCAGGATCTGTCCACACCGTTGATAAGGTCTCTGCACCCACCCGGTTGTCCACCTCGCCACTGCGCAGATCAACAGTATTCTCCACGGCAGGCAGCTTGCCATCGGGACTCAACCGGCGGTCAGCCGACCAGGCAATATTGTACACGCGCTCATGAGTTTGCCCCTGCTCATCTACCCAGCCCTTCACTACCTGCAGGCGATCCAGGTTAGCACCGACCGGGTCCTTCGCCGCGTAGGCAATGAAGCTGGGCGCGCCATCTAGTACGGCCGGCAAAGTGCCGCCCATGGCGACACCGCGAGCTGTCGCGTGACCGTATAGATCTGCTGAGGCCAGGTCTTCACTGACGAATCCATTGCCGCCGAAAAACTGTACGGCGATGCGCGGACCAGTAGTTGCGTACACTTCCTTACGCTTCATGGCTTGCAGGATGGCTTCACGGGTATTTTCTTCTGCCCATACTGCGGCCAATCCGGAAGCGGACATGGCCCAACCACTGGTTCTTCTGCCACCGTCCTCATTTAACGGCCGCTTATTTTCGGGAATGGAATCGGTTGCAAGCTTGCCGTGAAAATTATTTTCTTCAGCCGATGGCAAGGAGGTGTGAGCGTCGGTAGAGCCGATAAAACCCATCTGGTAGGGGTTAACCCCCAATGTTTGCTCCAACGCCAGCCCTCGCCTTAGAGCCGGCCGCAAAAAGTCGCCGGCCTGAGGGTTATATTCTGTCCAGCGACGTTGAATGTAGTAGGGGTAGTTCTCAAAGTCGGCAAATTCGTCGTCCGGTGACAACGTAGAGTGGGTTTCAGAATCACCCTTGATCTGGGTAATTTCAGCGATCGGTTCCCATTTCGCCCTGGCTTGGGCGTACTCGGATGTCATCTCTTCCCCCCGTAGGGAACGGGTATCAAACATGTAGCCTTTGGAGATATTTGAATTGTGGGGAATGGCTATAAAATTCGCCCCGGTTGCCGCCGATGTCTCTTCCAGCCAGGACCATAAATCTTCTGGATACGCGCTACTATCTGAGCCAAACGGATCATAGCTCTGCGCGACCTTGCCACTGGAATCGGATACCACAACGCGGTGTAAGTTGGCGCCAGCCGGAAGAGAAGTCCACTCCCAGCCCACCAGAGCAGTGAACACACCCGGCTCATTGTACTCGTCAGCGTAGTTGGTAATGCTTTTCCAGGTATCAATCTCAATCTGCTGTGGAACGGGCAACAAACTAACGTTACTGTTTAACAGGGAAGACTGTGCGTCCTCACGGGGTGTGATGTCTGGATCGGGCAGCACGGATACAAACAGGCTCCTGCCCTCACCTTTGTCAATAGCATTCGCAAGCACATACTGCGCAATATGCGCGATTAGGGAATCGATAATACCCAGGTCGCTGGTGTCCACTCCGTCGCGGTGAATGCTACGCATACCACCCAGTAGTTCCGCATGATCTGACACCACCAGAAAATCCAGGGGTGTATCTATTTGCACTCTCGCCTTGTGGTAGGGGTGTACAACCGGCATACCTCTGGCATAGCGATAGGCGACATCGGGCTTGGCTGTTAAATTGTTGTTGGTGTAGGCATCTGACGAGTACGTAGTATGCAGGTGGGTGTCACCCCATAGCAGCTGTTTGCCAGCCGCGTGTGCAGTAGTCGACACAAGCAGGAAGCCTGCAAAAAGAAGCTCTCGCTTCACTGTTCATCCCTCTTCCAGGTTTTCGAGCTTGCCATCACCTTCAATCAAGACCCAGGGCACGTTGCTCTTTCTCCAGCACTGCCGCCACCTGCGGCTGCGCCCTTACCTGCGCGACGAGTCCGACCAGGTTCGGCCAGCGCGACTCATCGACCTCGTAGCCCGCATAAGCTGCATTGATAAACGGACTCGCGATGCTCAGGTCAGCCATCATGAAATCGCCGAAGATGAAGCGTCCCGTGGGTATCTGGCTTTCCAGGTAGTCCAACATGGGAGGCAGATCCTTTTCGATGATACGAGCGATAAGTTCTTCATCCGGCTCCTGCTTAAATGCCAGAGGGCGCATAAAGCGCTGGAAAAATATACTGGCGGCCAAGTCAGAAACACGACCACCCGCCAGGTCTTCGTACCACAGCGCCCTTGCCCGATCATTGGGCCTCATAGGATAAAGCCTGGGCTCAGGATAGGCGTCATCCAGATACTGGCAGATCACCTTGGAGTCGCACAGCGTCAGGCCTCCATCCACCAGAGAGGGAATCTTGCCCAGCGGATTGATCTTGAGGTATTCAGCATCCTCGGAGAAAGGCATCTGCCTAACTATTTCATAGGGGACATCCTTGATGTCTAGTGCAATAAACACTTTGCGGACGTAGGGGGAACCGTGCACGCCATGCACTTTGATCATCTAACAGCCTCCTGAAACACTACCAGCTATAGCTAGCAATGAGTCCAATCCGGCGACCAGGAACAGCGAAGCGCTGGCCATAGCCAGTGGGCACCCCGCGCACCAGCGGTGTATTCGTAGTACCACCGCCGGCACGCAACGCTTCCTCGTCGAACAAGTTTGAAGAAAATATCTCAACATTCCACTGCTGCCCACGAACGCCCAGGTAAAGATTGAAGATATGGTAGGGATCAACACCGTCTATGTCGCCGAGGGGAAGGCGCTCTCCGGTGTAGGTGTAGAGAATGCGACCATAGCCTTCCAGGCTGCCAAAGGGAATGCTGTATTCGCTGTTGATGCTGGCCGTCCACTCCGGCACCCCTGGTGTGGATTCACCGCTGACGTCACAGGTCGCCACAAACTGGCCTTCGGGAATTACCGGCGCGCCATCGTCATCAAACTCGTTGCAGGGAAGCTCGGTGCCGTCCGAATACTCCCCCTTACTGTAACTAAGCGAGCCGCCTAGGAACCAGTTTTCACTAAGAAGTGCGGTGAGATCCAACTCCGCACCCCACACCTCGGCATCACCATTTACCGTGATGCCGGCAGTGGAGATATCTCCAGTGACGTCAAGGATATTAATGGCGTTCACGCGAGAGATGTAGTCATCAAACTCCTGGTAATACAGGGCGCCGTTGAGCCTGACAGCGCCTCCCGCCAGGGTCGACTTAAAGCCCAGTTCATAGGAGATACTGTCCTCAGGGTCGAACAGCAGCACTTCCTCCGGCAGCAGAGCGGAGGTCACCGTGACGCCTCCCGGCCGCCAACCCGTGGCCACCAACCCATATAGATTGACATCATCTCCCAGTGCATACTGCAGGTTCACCTGCCCGGTAACCGCGTCATCCTCGTACAGCTTGTTGTCCTCACTCAGTACCTGCTGAAACAGCTCACCTGGCGGTAGAAAGGCCAATCCTTCGCTGCCGGCGTAGACCGCCAGATCCCGCTCCACTTCAACATCCTGGTAGCGCAGGCCCACTTGCAGTGTCCACGCATCGCTAAGGTAGAACTGGTTGTGGGTGAATAACCCCCAGCGGTCTACATCAGCCGGAAAATCGAGCAGCAAACTGGCGGGGGCTATGGGAGCGATTGGGGGCAGATACTGCTCCTGGGTAAACGAAATTTCCGAATTTTCGTAATAGACACCCACCATGTAATCCCAGGTTTCATTGCCATCACTGGCAAATCGCAACTCCTGGGAGAAGTCCTCCCGCTCGTCGGTCGCCACGATGCGTCGAACATTATCAGGATTGGCGTTTCCCGGGGCATTGTCATACTCAAAGACAGAATCGGTATCGTGGTAGCCGGTCACCGAAGTGAAGGTATGTGATTCCAGCTCCCAGTTAATTACCAGCGAGCTGTTGAGAAAGTCGGCGTTCGTATTGTTTTCCAGATCGCCGAAGCCAACCACAGCACCGCGCCGGTCGTAAGCATCCAGTGGACGCAAATCACCTTCCGGATCGAGTCGAGGGTCGCCGCTGGGCACCCCCTCGAGTGCAATGACGTCATCGAAATCGCGATCCAGGTACTGGATGGCGAGGTCAATGCTGAGAGTATCCGTTGGCAACCAGCTGAGGCTTACACGACCACCGCTCGTTTCATCTGAAGTGATCTCACCGGTCAGGTCATTCTCAATCTGATCCAGCTCACTCTCGTCGTAGATGCCCGCTACGCGCAGACCCAATTTGCCAGGTATGAGCGGAAAACTCGCCGCCACCTGGGTGTTCAAGCCATCGTTGTCGGCAATCGCGCCGCGTATATAGCCTTCTATCTCATCCAGGTTTGGACGTGCGGTATGGATATTGATCGCACCGGCAGGCGAGGTACGGCCGGCCAGGGTACCCTGGGGGCCACGCAGTACCTCGACACGCTGAATGTCGAACATTTGCTGAAACAGGGCATTGGAATCGACGATCGCTTCATTCCAGTAGGCGGTAACGGTCGCTTCCGCGGCAGAATTCGGATTGAAATCAAGACCGCGCAAACTCATGCGACCGTTGCGACCATTAAAGCTGTTGATCTCCAGGCCAGCGGTCAGTGCGCCGAGGTCGGTAAAGTTCTGGACATTGAATTCCTTGAGGGCATCCCCATCAATCACGTTCACGGTGGATGGAATATCCTGAATTGACTCGGAGCGTTTCTGGGCGGTAACAATAATCTCTTCCAGCATTGCTTCCTGAGCCTGGGCAAGCCCGCTACTGCCAAGTAGCGCTATTGCGACGGCCGATGCGAGGGAGGTGTTTCGATGGTTGTAGCGATGCTTGGACTTCATGGGAGAATCTCCGATACACAGGTGTTAGCGTTATGTTGCCCAGTGTATTCGACGTGTCGCTCTTCCGTGTATCATCTTCGGACAATCGGCGTTGGCCGCGACCACGTCAACGATCCGTCTTATTTTGCAAACAGCGCCTCACAGCCGGTCCCAGACAAGACATTATCGAGACGCGCCTTGTCGATCTCACCAAGATTATCGTAGCGCTGCTTCAGCCAGGTTAGGCATTTGGCCTGGTAGACGAAGGCCTCTTGCACCCAGGGCCTTCCGTCCAGCTCACATTCGAGCATTTTGTCGCCGCTTGCCACTGCCTTCGCGTTTTCCAGCATGAATGGCACAAACAATCGGCCCACTTCACACAGCAAGTTGTTGAGTGTCTCTGGTGGCGCATCCAGGTCAATCCAATCAGCGTCATCGACCTCCAATCCAGAATGGTCTTCCATGGCTTCTGTCCATGCAAAAGCACGAGGTGAGATACGACGTGAAACCGCCTGGGGTGTGGGGTCAGTCAACACCAGCATGGTCATCTGGCCGAAGCAGCCATAATCGCCGGCACCGGGACGACTTCCTAAAAGAAACGGCTGGTTCTGGAGGTGACGATCAAACACGTCCAGATAGCGTTCCCAGCTTTCTTCGATAAGAGGGCCGGTTGTTTCATTTGAGCCCACCACACCAATCCGGGAAATCTGCCGCTCGGCAAACATTCTGGCAAACGCCTCTCCCTGCTCTGGTGTGCTTGTCATATTCATGGCATAAGCCAGATAGGACGACGAGGTCTGTGTGTCCGCTGGCTTTGACCAACGAAAATGAAACATGCATTTGGCCAGCCACTCATCACCGAACTCCTCCAGCAACGCATCGATCACGGCCAGTGCCGGATCCATTGGCCGCACAGCGCGCTCCGGGTAGTCGTCCTCGAGGCGATTGATAATAGGCGTTGTATCGGCCATTGCCTCGGTCAACTCACCGTTATGATCTGGCAATATGACATAGGGAATCAGTGGCAGCGGTGCAGGCGGAAGTGCTTCTGACTCTCGCCCCCCTGCCCTGACGAATTGATAAGGAATGCGCCGATAACGTAAAAGCGCGCGCACTTTACGCGTATACGGGGATACCGAGCTGCCTACGAGTCTCAAATCAGTCATCATCAATCCGTTGTAATAAAAGGGCGCAGCTTGGAGCTATACTAAAGCGAGGCACGACGTCGAATTTCTGCCGCCACCAGCCACAAGCGGTCCTGCCCCCAAACTTCCAGGTCAGGCTCACCCTCGGGACCACAAAGGCGATAGGAAGGCACCCCCCACAGCCCCATGCCCTCCACCATTTCATCCTGGTGTTTTTCTATGAACGGCTTCCAATCTTCACCACCAAGGTGCTTCAGAGCCTCAGACCAATCCAGCCCCACCTCTTCTACCGCTCGTTTGATATTCTTCGTTTTGTGTAATCCCTTGCCTTCTGCGAAGGCATAGCGCATCAAGACACTTAGCAGCTCTGTATCTTTACCGAGCGACTTGGCCCAGGGCATTAGTGAGTAGGACTGCCGGGTAGGCTCGCCGATCGTTATTACCGCGTTTCCAAAAGGCACACCCAAAAATTCACTCTCGCGCTTCACATCAAAGAAAATGTAGTTTGCTTTCGCGGGCGTGGCAGGGACCCCCCGCATTACCATCGGCAGAACAGGTTTGTGGTGAAAATTTATCTTACAGGCCCGACTGAGCTCGATGGTGTTGTCGTAAATGATTGCGGAGTAGGGGCTGTTCAGAGAGGGAAAAAAATGTAAGTCCAGCCCGCTGGCATCAGTCCACCTAACGTCAAGTTCAGGCCGGGGTGCAATATAGGGCTGACCCGGATCTCTACAGACACCCAATTCGCGCAAGCGCTCCTCCAGATGAAACAGCCGGTCAACGCCCCAGTACCACTCGCCAGCGTAGTAAAGCATTGCGCCTGAATAGTGATCTAAATCTGCCAGGCGCGCAGACCCTACCTCCAGAGCCGCTTCAGCTTCTTGCGCAGTCACGTCACCCCAATCGATAGGCCCACCTGACCATAAGCTGGTGCTAATGCCTTCAACCTGATTTAGAAATTCCTTCGCCCCAAGTTTCGCCAGTGCTCGATTAGCCGCCTGCTGCAATTCAGGCTCAGGCACCAAACCAGCGTCATCGGGAAAGCTCAAACCATAATGCGGCGCTATCAATCCGCAGTCTCGGCGAGCCCACACTGCCAGTTTCTCCTCCTCAGGTTGGCTGCTGCCGCCGGTTGCGCGGATGAGGTGCGGCACAACCTCAATGTCGTAACGCTCGGCGAACTGCGCAACTACCTGCGCCATCAGGTGCGAATAAGGATCGTCCACCTGGTGGAAGTACTCAACTACGTGAGGTCGCCCCTCAGCTTTACGTTTCTTCTCGGCAGCTGCTCGTTTCTTCGCTTTCCATTCTGCGTTTGCAAATCGGCTAAATCGCTTTGACAGGAAAAAGCGTAGTAGGCGCGGCGGGTCAACGAAGTAAGAGGCACTAGGATTGTCCTCTGGTTCAAGCATTTCGGATTGTCACTCCCCCGTCAACCACGAGCGTCGCGCCGGTAATAAAACTTGCCGCAGGTAAGACGAGGCTGAGCGTCGCGTGGGCAACCTCCTCCGGCACCGCGTAGCGGCGCAGGGCCGTCCTACGGTTGGCAAAGGTTTCCTTGTGCTCATCGGGGATACCCTGGGTGATTGCCGTATGAACCGGGCCCGGACAAACACAGTTGACGGTGATGCCCTCTTTGCCCAGATCCACGGCCATTGCCCTCGTTAAACCCATAGAGGCATGCTTGGCAACAACATAGGCACTGTTAAAGCGTGTGGCACCATGAGCTTCTGTCGACGCCACATTCACTATTCGAGGGTGCGGAGAGTTACGCAGTCCGGGGAGAGCCGCCCGTATCGCCCAGGCCTGCGCAGTGGCCATAACATCCAGAGAACTGTCCCAGGAATGCTCATATTCGTCACTGTCGATAGCTGCAGGCAAGGCAAAACCGGCGTTGTTGACCAGAATGTCCAAGCCGCCAAAATGCTCAATAACCCTGCTTACCGCCTTCTCAACGGCTTGTCGGTCACGTAAATCGACCAACAAAGGTAATACCTCTGCACCGACAGACCTTACCTCCTCGGCTACCGCTTCCAGCGCGGCTTCATTGATATCGAATATCGCCAACCTGGCGCCTTCATCAGCAAACAGGTGAGCGGTCGCCCGCCCCATGCCGCTGGCCGCGCCAGTAACAATGGCCACAGAGCCGACGATCGAACGGGAAAGTTTACTGAGCCTTCTCATTGCCTACCCCGCGTTCGCTATTACGCCGCCATCCACAGCGATGGTGTGGCCACAGACATAGTTGCTGGCGCGGGAGCAAAGATACATGACCGTTCCCGCCGCATCCTCAGCAGTGCCCAGTGTGCGGGTCGGTGTTCCGCTGGCAATTTGGGCTGAGGCATCCGCCATATGGCGGGTCATCTTGCTGGGAAAATAGCCCGGTGCGATACCATTCACGTTGATGCCCTCAGGGGCAAGATCAGCTGCCATATGACGGGTCAGTTGAATGACCGCAGCCTTACTCGCAGAGTAGGAATAGTTGTTCATATGGGGATGGGTAATTCCGTTGACGGAGGCAATGTTAACCACCCGTGCAGGGTCACCAGCACTGCCACTGACACGCAGGGCCGGAAGTAACTTCTGGGTCAGGAAAAACACAGATTTCACGTTCAGGTCCATGACCTTGTCCCAACCGCTTTCCGGGAACTCGTCGATATCAGCACCCCAGGTTGCACCGGCGTTATTGATCAGGATGTCGATTTTGTCTTCACGCTCAAGCACAGCTGCGGCGAAAGCCGCCACTCCATCCATGGTGCCGAGGTTTGAGGGTATCGCTACGCACTCCCCCAGCGCAGACATTTCTTTCGCCATGGCTTCCAATTGCTCCACCTTCCGTGCAGTGATATAGACACGAGCACCGTGCTCCACCAACCCCTGTGTAATCATGGCTCCGATTCCGCTGGAACCGCCGGTAACAACGGCTACCTTGCCGCTGACAGAGAATAAATCTTTCATTTAGTAAGTTTCCTCAACCCCTGGTTGGACAATCCATTAGACTAACCGCTACCCCGTTGCAGTAGAGAAGCAGTAATGCCCGACATTCCTCATCCGGACCCGCAGGCAGGCCCTAGTAACCCGCCTCAGCCGCCAGAATCATCTGATAAAACTCGTCATCCAGCACCCGATATGCACCGCTGCGAGGGTGGCGCACATACAACCGGTCTTTACCCACCTTGTCCAGATGGTAGGCTTGCTCGCGCAGCTTCCCCTTCAGCAGTTTAAAGGTCACCGTGGTTTCAGTATCCTGCTGCAGACGCACGAACACTGGCCGCGCGTAGTCGGGCAATTTGGTATCGACCAGCGCGCGGAACCCGTCTATGTCAAAGTCGGTATCAGCATCAAGGGCAAAGGCCACCATCCCCGCTCTGCCCTCGGTGCCTGGTACTTCTACGCCATAGACATTCGCCATATTGATCTGTGGGTGGGAATTAAGCACCTCCCCTACCTCATTGGTTGACACATTTTCAGCACGCCAACGAAAGGTGTCACCGGTACGATCGACAAACTGGTAGTGCTTGAGGCCCATGGCAAAGCCAACATCGATTTCGCGCACAAGATCGCCGGTATTGAACCAACGATCGCCAGGTTCCTGCACGTTCTCAATAATTTTGCTGTTGGTCGCGTCCGCATTGGTGTAACCATCGAACGGCGTTTTATCGGTGATTTTGCCAAGCAACAGCCCCGACTCACCGGGCTTGGCCAACTCACAATGCCCAGCATCGTCCCGCACAATAGCGTCGTCAATCACGTCGTATTTAACCAGGGCAATGTCAACCGACGTGGTCCCAATGGTGCGGTCCTTATTCAGAAGATTAAGAAAGGTGACATTGCCTTCACTGGAACCGTAAACCTCGCAAATGCGATCCACGTCAAAGCGGGACTTGAACTCATCCCATACGTCTGGCCTTAATCCGTTACCCACCATCTTCTGCAGCGGGTTGTTTTTCTCGGCGTCAGTGGGAGCCTGTGTCACCAGATAACGACACAACTCTCCCACGTACACGAAACTATTGGTCTGCCAGGCCTGTACCTCACTCCAGAACTTGCCGGCTGAGAAAGTACGACGCAGGCAAACCGTGCCGCCAGCGGCGATAAAACCGCACAAACCAGGCCCCAGGCCGGTGATATGGTAGATCGGCAAGCAAAGGTACAGCCGATCGCCTGGTTTGGGTCGCAGGGTAAGTTTGCCCAACAGATTGGCGGCAGTGACCAGGCGCTGGTGCTTGTATGTTGCGGCCTTGGGTAGGCCCGTTGTACCGGAAGTGAAAATGTACAGCGCCACATCACCGGCGAGGATACCTGGAGTTTCAGGCAGGCCTAGATCAGAATGCCCCTGCATGGCCTGACTAGCGTCGATCGCCCAGAGTGGGGCTTTGCGATCCACAGTGTCTTTCATCCAGAAGCAAGACCCATGACCCTGGCCAAAAGGCAAGCCAGCCAACTCGGGCGCCAGGACATCGGCGCGCTCGTCACCTACAATACAGTGTTTGGCGTCGGTCACTTTACAACAGTGCACCAGGGCTTCACCGCTCAGGGTATTGTTGATGAGTGCCGCTGGGGCACCAATCTTGACAAGGGCCAACAACGAGATGACAAACTCGGCCCGATTTTCCATGAACAGGGCGACACCCTCGCCTTGCTTCACACCCTGCGCCTTCAGTAGATGCGCCAGCCGATTGATTTCCTGGTTCAGCTGTGTGTACGTCCAGCTGCGCCCCTCAAACTCCAGGGCAAGCAAGTTACCGTGCCTACGGACCGACTCTTCAAAGATCACCCCAAGGGAAATCGCCTCATCCAGTGCGGGCATTTTGAAGCCAATGGCAGCACGAGACTGCCGTATCTCATTCAATACCCTGACGACTTCTTTCAAACTGGCAAACACTGACATCGGTTAATCC
>Ga0255777_10003695_pt1 | contig 12905 bp, 10 predicted proteins | sample 101ome_15_FD_179975 | JGI IMG/M metagenome (GOLD analysis project Ga0255777, IMG submission 179975) | Coastal salt marsh microbial communities from the Groves Creek Marsh, Skidaway Island, Georgia - 101402AT metaG (version 2) | ecosystem: Environmental > Aquatic > Marine > Intertidal zone >...
TAGGGGGTTCTACTGCTATTTGTGACGATGGTTAGTCGTAGCCCCAGCAGTGGTTTCATCGCAAAGGCTTTTAAAACAGCAATTTGCGCGTGACCGCCACCAACCAGAACAAGATCGGCAATAATGGGATGGTGCGTTTGCATTAGCTTTCATAATGGCCAAGCTGGCCCTTGAAAAAGGCGGCTGCTGGACGGTCCGACAGATGCCGTGCAGATACCACTTCGCCGACAAAAATAGTATGATCGCCACCAGCATAATTCTGCCACGGTCGGCATTCTATATGGGCCAGCGCATTGTTGATCAGTGGCTGTCCGGATGCCCCAAACGTCCAGTCAACATCTGCAAACCGGTTACTCTCTTGCCCGGAAAAACGCTTGCATAAATGCGTTTGGTCAGCCGCCATAATATTGATGGCAAAGCCAGCGGTGTTTTGAAACAGGGCAAGATGTGAATTTTTATTGTCCAAAGACCATAAGATCAACGGCGGGGTTAAAGACACTGAATTAAATGAATTAACGGTCAAGCCATAGGGGGTGCCATCCGGCTTGGTGACGGTCACGATGGTCACACCGGTCAGGTAATGCGACAGCACCTCGCGCAAATTTGATGCAGACGCATCCTCTTTGTTTGATGGCATATTCGTCATGGCAACTCTTTGGCGGCGATGTATCGCCAGTAAAAATTTCTAGACGTTCAGATCATGACAGGTTGTTTCCATCTATCTGGTCGGATGACCCCTAAGCAGATAGGGCTATCTTATCACGATCGCCTTTACATAGCGTCTAATTCGGTCCGCCGATAGGGTTTCGGCGATAATAACCGCAATAAAAATCAATAAACAGCCGCTAATGGCAAGGATAGACAGCTGCTCATCAAGAAGCCACCAGCCAAAAATGGCTGCAAAAACAGATTCTAAAGACAATATCACCGCCGCCGCCGCCGCTGGGGTGTGACGCTGGGCCACGAGTTGTAGCGTGTATCCAATCCCCACCGCCATAATACCGGCAAAAGCTAGTTGTGGCCACATCGGCAGGAAATCTGCCAATTGTGGGGACTCTAACGGCACCATAATCACGCCAGCAACAATGGCCGTAACGAGTGATTGATAGACAGATAACTGAAACGGCGCAGCTATTTTTTCAAGCGCATGCTGAATCAATAAAATATGGCCGGCCCAAAAAAATGCCCCGCCAATAATGAGTAGATCGCCAAATTGCGCATCAAGTGACGAGGTGCCGGATAGCAAATAGCTGCCAGCCATCGATAATAAGACAGCTGGCCAGATATTCAGCGGCACATGCCGGCGCAACCAAAATGCGGCAATAAGTGGCACCAGCGGCACATAAAGCGCTGTTAAAAACGCTGCATTTGCCACATTTGTGTAGAGCAGGGCGGTTTGCTGTAACCCAATACCGCCAAACATCATCAGGCCCAAACCAACCGCCGCATAATTCAGTTTTGGATCTTTTTTAAGCGCGCTGAGCAAATTCACTTGTTTCGCTTCATACAGCGCAAATGGCAAAATCACACCAGCACCGATCAAATAGCGGGCAAAGGTGAACCCCATAGGGCCGATTGTTTCCATCCCGGTCTTTTGTGCGATAAATGTGGCCCCCCAGACAATGGCGGTAATGCACATCAAGCAATTCGCAACAAAGCGGGACAAAATAGTGTCTCCTTGGTGACGAGGGGAAGATTTCTACTGTTGTGTTAAAAGCATTGGTTGCGCCCCTTTGTGACAGCCTGTCTATAGTTGCGGTAGCTGACATGAAAGAAGACGCACAAGCGATGGAGGCCCGGACCGGAATTGAACCGATGTACACGGTTTTGCAAACCGCTGCATAACCACTCTGCCACCGGGCCACCGCAAGGCATGTGCGTGTGATATACGATGATGCCGGTAACGTCAATCATCTGCGCGTGCTGATTGCATAGTTTATCTGTCAGTATTTTAGTTTTTTCTTATGAAACGTTAACGCTGGTATTTTGACCGCCTGATGACGCTGTGAAACAAAACGGCAAGCATAGGGTGGCCAAAAAAGTGAGAAAAATTTTCAACCAAATTTTACAGCCTAAACCTGCGTTGTCACTTGTTGAATTACTGGTGGCTTTGACGGTTTTGGCCCTATTGAGCACGGCTGGGCTAAAAATGTTTCAATCAACGCAAGACAGTTTTGTAGAGGGGCGTACCAGCCTTGCCAAAGCAAAACGAAATGAGGCGATTGCCGCCTTTATTTACGGCGATTTTATCAGCCGTGCGTTGCCAATGTCTGATGAACCGCGGCTGTATACGAATGGCGCTATGCCAGCGGATTTACAAGCTGCTGAAAAGCTTGCGGTTGCGACCATATTTGGTACCAGTAGTCGGTTTCAATTTGCCGCACCAAAATGCGCCCTAACGCAAGATGCTGACCCAGATATTGGTGTTGTGCGGTTTCCTGCTGATTGCATCACCTATGCACAAGCAACCATTGCCGAACGTTTGAACCATTTGCTGTCTTTGGGGGGCAAAATTGTTTTTGCGATCGATGGCACCGACACCAGATGCAGTGTCATCCGGTCACTGGAAAATACCGGTAACGGTGATATTGCGACAGTTTATGTAGATGATAAATTGTGCCTGCGCATGGCGAATGAACCGCAAAATGTACCGCCCACCGGCAAGTTTGCCGTGCCAACTAACGCGGTGGCCTGACAAAATTTAATGGGTGGCAATGGTACAGATTGGAAAATTTATCAATCGCAACCTAGCCATTGAATAACAATCTAACAGGGTTTATAAGCGTTTGGTGTCAGCGCTGTGCAAAGCGGTGACAGATAAGTTTTACTGTCTCTTGTGTCTTCATTTCTGTTCATAAACAGTGAGTGCCCGTAATGCAGAATAGCTCATTCGCAACCGCCCGCAAAACCATGGTTGATTGTCAGTTGCGCCCATCCAAAGTCACCGACCAGTTCATTTTGGATGCATTTATGACGATCCCGCGCGAGGAATTCGTTGGCAAACAACAGCGTGCACTGGCTTATGTTGATGAAGATTTGCCATTGTCTGGTGGTCGCTGTTTGATGGAACCAATGGTATTGGCGCGCCTGCTTCAAGCGCTAGAAATTCGGCCTGACGATAGTGTTTTGATTGTTGGTGCTGGCTGTGGGTATGGCACAGCGGTGGCGGCAAAATTAGCCGGTTCGGTGATTGCTATTGAAACCCGTGCAAACCTTGTTGATAAAGCACAAGATGTTCTGGTTTCGATTGGCATTGATAATGCGGCCATCGTCAAATCACGTTTGGTTGATGGATATCCTGAAGAAGGGCCATATGACCGCATTTTGATTGAAGGCGGGGTTGAGACTGTCCCTGACAGTTTGCTCAAGCAATTGACGCCAAAAGGTCGTTTGGCGGCTATTTATCGCAAACCCGGTCATCCGGTGGGTGTGGCGAGCGTGTGGACAAGGTCTGGTAAAGAGTTCACCCGCACCCCGTTATTTGATGCACGGGTGCCAAACCTTGATGAATTTAATGCCAAGGTAGAATTTTCTTTTTAACGCCTTTGTCTAATTGGGGCTGACATTTCGATGCGAACACGATTTCATGTGTATGCCTGTGCCTTATGCCTTGGTTTAATCGGTGCCAACACAAATTTTGCGCTGGCCGATACACTTGACGATGCGTTGCGGGCAAGCCTGCAAAATTCATCGGAAATCGCCGCCGCCCGGCAAGGCTGGCTCGCCGCCCGCGAAACGATTGAAACCAAAACATCGACAAGCGATTTAAAGGCCACTTTGTCCGTGACTGGCAATCAATCGCATACCGACACGCCAACAAGTAATGGCTACAAACAATCGGAATATGGGTCAGGCAGTATCACCGTTGCAAAAAATTTATATGATGGTGGGCAGACAAAGGCCAATAGGAAACTTGCAGAAATTCAGCTTGATCAGGCCACAGCCAGTTATCTGGCGGTTGAGCAAAATGTTATTTTGTCTAGCATTGAAGCCTATTTAAATGTGTTAAAATCGCGGCGTGATGTGGATTTGAACGAATCCAATTTAAAACGCTTGCAGGCACATGTGAATGCCGCACGTATTCGCGTTGAAGCTGGTGCGGCGACGCCAACACGCCTAGCTGAAGCCGAGGCACGTCATTCACGTGCGAAATCCAATGCCTTGGTGGCGGCCACGGATTTAGCGAATGCTGAAGATGCGTATAAATCGCTCACTGGTCTAACTGCAGGCAATTTGACACTGCCAGCCACGCCCGAAAATTTACCCGAACGGATTGGCGAGGCGGAACAGCTTGCTGGTTCAATACACCCGCATGTACGGGCCGCGCTGGCCGCTGAACGCGCCGCAGATCAGGCGTTTCACACATTAAAGGCCGGGGTCAGTCCAACATTGTCACTGTCTTTATCGGCAACGTCAAAAGACGCCACCGGAACAAGTTCTGATTCGGATGTGCTGGCCGGGTCTTTGGTGTTTTCGACCCCGATTTTGTCGACCAACGCGACCCGCGCCAAAGCCCGCAATATAGCGGCGTCGCATCAACAGGCGAAATATGCTCGGGCTGAGGCCGTACGTGCGGCCGAGGTTGCGGCGCGGGCGGCGTTTCGCACCCAGCAAACAGCAAAAATCAATCTTGATGCAGTTCAGCGAGAGTTGAAAGCGTCCAAGCTTGTTGCCGCTGGCATCGCCAGTGAAGCCCAATTTGGGCAAAAGACAACGCTTGATCTGCTTGATGCGGAACAAGATGTGAATGATGCCGAGCTAAGGCTTGTGACCGCGGCGCATAATTTGCGGCTGGCGGCCTATCGGTTGCAGGCGGCAATTGGTGATTTGACCGCTGAGTCACTTGGGCTTGGCGATGTGCTTGGTGGGCTTGACACTATGCCGATGCCAGCCAACCCATTCAGCACAACTTTTCCCTTTTCCAGGCGTGTTGCCGAATAAACCATGCCAAGTCACCGGCAAAGACCCGCTTTGGCAGGCGGGCCGGGCGATCCGGACATTTTGCTTCTGAAACATGTGGTCTGGCGTACTCCAGATTTTCATAGAGAGGCACATGCGGCCATGCCCATACCAGCTTCATCACATAAAATAACCGGACGTCATATTGTTGATTTGGTGGATATCGTGTGTCGCGGTGATGAACTCGCCTAGATCTCTGATGACTTGTAAATTCTGAATAATCGGCAAAAACCGGCTGAAGATTCATTGCATGGATGCCAGTAAAGTCGTACATAAACGCAGTATTTTTGATTTTAACAGCCGTATCAGCCAGCTTCAGCCATGACCGATCCCATTCTGCCCAAAACCTATGATCCACAAGCTATTGAGTCGCGTTGGTATGATCAGTGGCTATCCAGCGGGTATTTTGCATGCGAGCCAAATTCGGATAAATCTCCCTATACCATTATGATGCCGCCACCAAATGTCACCGGCAATCTGCATATGGGGCATGCCCTGACATTCACCTTGCAAGATTTGCTGATCCGGTATCACCGTATGGCTGGACGTGACACATTATGGCAACCGGGCACAGACCATGCTGGCATTGCGACGCAAATGGTTGTTGAACGCCAGTTGGCCGCGCAAAATATATCGCGGCGTGATCTTGGGCGTGACGCTTTTATTGATAAAGTCTGGGAATGGAAAGCAGAATCGGGCGGCATGATTCACAAGCAGTTGCAGCGCTTGGGGGCGTCGCCTGATTGGGACCGTGAACGCTTTACCATGGACCCCGGCCTTTCAGATGCCGTGATCAAGGTGTTTGTGGCATTACACCGTGATGGCTTGATTTACCGCGACAAACGGCTGGTAAATTGGGACCCAAAGCTGATGACAGCCATTTCTGATTTAGAGGTAGAACAGCGCGAGCAAACAAGCTCTATGTGGCACCTGAAATATCGGATTGTCGGAACGGATAATGCATTTATTTCGATTGCCACAACAAGACCCGAAACCATGCTTGGGGATGGGGCTGTAGCGGTTAATCCCGAAGATGAACGGTATCAGCATCTGATTGGTAAAATGGTGATCTTGCCGCTTTCTAACCGGCATATTCCGATTATCGCCGATGACTATGCAAAAATGGACAAAGGGTCGGGCGCGGTAAAAATAACACCAGCGCATGATTTCAATGATTTTGAAGTTGGCCGCCGTCACAATTTGCCGTTGATTAATTTAATGACAGCCACCGCCGCGATGGAATCAATTGAAGAAATCCCGCAAAAATATTGGGGACTGGACCGGTATGATGCACGGCGTCAGATTTTAGAGGACCTTGCGGCAGAGGGGCTGGTAGAGCGCGAAGAGGTGCTGTCCAATGTGGTGCCGCATGGTGACCGGTCAGGTGTTGTGATTGAGCCATGGTTGATGGATCAATGGTATGTCAATGCTGAAAAGCTCGCCGCACCAGCGATTAAGGCCGTTGAAGATGGGCGCACCAAATTTGTGCCAGAGCGCTGGAGCAAAACCTATTTTGAATGGATGCGCAACATCCAGCCATGGTGTATTTCCAGACAATTATGGTGGGGGCACCGGATCCCCGCCTGGTATGGCCCAGACGATACGGCCTTTGTCGAGGAAACCGAAGACGCCGCCATTGCGGCGGCAACAGCCCATTACGGCAAGGCCGTTGAATTGCGCCGTGATGAAGATGTGTTGGATACATGGTTTTCATCTGGGTTATGGCCGTTTTCTACACTTGGCTGGCCGGAAAGCAATGCCGAGGTAAAGCGATATTATCCGGGTGACGTTTTGGTTACCGGCTTTGATATCATCTTTTTCTGGGTGGCCCGCATGATGATGATGAGCATGCATTTCATGGATGGTGAAGTGCCGTTCAAAGAGGTCTATATCCATGCGTTGGTGCGGGATGAAAAAGGCCAGAAAATGTCAAAATCAAAAGGCAATGTCCTCGACCCGCTGGAACTGATTGACCAATATGGGGCAGACTCGCTTCGCTTTACTTTGGCGGCTATGGCGGCGCAGGGACGTGACATTAAAATGTCGACCAGCCGGCTTGAAGGCTATCGTAATTTTACCACGAAAATCTGGAATGCGTGCCGATTTTTGCAAATGAATGCATGCACAAATGCCGAAAACATTGATCTGTCTGCCGTGCATGCACCAGTAAATAAATGGATCGTTTCGGAATATAATACAGCCATTGCAAAAACCACTGCCGCCATCGATTCCTATCGGTTTAACGAAGCGGCGGACGCCTTATATCATTTCATCTGGCACAGCTATTGTGATTGGTATGTCGAACTGATCAAGCCCAGCCTTAGCGACGAAAACAGCACGATTGCCAGCGAAATTAAGGCCACCGCCAGCACTATATTGGTCGGGACATTGCGTTTGCTTCACCCGTTCATGCCGTATCTAACCGAAGAGCTGAACCAAAAAATATTTCAAAGTGATGACATGTTGATCGCCGCTGGCTGGCCGCAAGCAACATCTGGTTCAGACAGCGAAGCGGTCAACGATATTCAGTTTCTGATCAGCCTGATCACCGAAATTCGCTATATTAGATCTGAGATGAACGTACCATTGTCAGCCAAACCGGTGTTACAGGCTAGAGGCATGACCGCGGCACAAGCTGCGGTAACGCAGTCGCAGAGCGCCGCTCTGATGCGGCTTGCGCGGCTGTCAGGGGTGTCGATTGTCGATCAATTTGCTAAAGGCACCGCCCGTGGTAGCGTTGATGGCGCTGATATTGGCCTGCCACTTGCCGATATTCTTGATTTAGACGCCGAAGCGGCGCGGCTGAAAAAAGATATTGGTGGGGTTGAGATAGAAATAAAGAAAATATCCGGCAAACTGGACAATCCAAATTTTCTGGCAAAAGCACCAGATGATGTTGTTGCTGAAAACCGCCGCCGGCTTGAAGATGAACAAATAAAACTAGATGGCTTAACCGCGGCATTGCGCCGTTTGGCCTGACCCATAAAAGACCCGAAAGAGGAGAGAGACCATGCCCGATAGTGTAAAACCAATCGATAAAAGCAAATTACCGAGCCGACATGTGTCTGTTGGGCCGGAAAAAGCCCCGCATCGGTCTTATTATTATGCTATGGGCATGACCGAAGAGGAAATTGCCCAGCCACTCGTTGGGGTGGTGTCGACATGGAATGAAGCCGCACCGTGCAATATCTCACTGGCGCGGCAGGCACAAGCCGCAAAACGCGGCGTGCGTGATCATGCTGGGTCGCCAAGGGAATTTACCACCATTACCGTCACAGATGGCATTGCCATGGGGCATGCTGGCATGAAATCATCGCTTGTCAGCCGCGAGGTGATCGCCGATTCCATTGAGTTGACGGTGCGCGGCCATTGCTATGATGCGGTTGTTGGCTTGGCTGGCTGTGATAAATCACTGCCCGGCGTGATGATGGCAATGGCGCGTTTGAATGTGCCGTCGGTATTCATGTATGGAGGATCAATCCTGCCCGGCCGCTTTAAAGACCGTGATGTTACCGTGCAGGACGTTTTTGAGGCTGTTGGCGCACATGCGGCAGGCAATATGTCTGATGAGGATTTGCACGAACTTGAATGCGTTGCCTGCCCGAGTGCCGGGTCTTGTGGCGGTCAATTTACCGCCAACACCATGGCATGTGTATCCGAGGCCATCGGTTTGGCATTGCCGGGTTCAGCCGGGGCACCAGCCCCCTATGAAACGCGTGATGAATATGCGTATCATTCTGGCCGAGTGGTTATGGAATTGGTAAAAAGCCAGTTGCGGCCACGCGATATTCTCACCCGCAATGCCTTTGAAAATGCAGCAACTGTGGTGGCGGCTTCTGGGGGGTCTACGAATGCCGGCCTGCATCTGCCCGCATTGGCATCTGAATGCGGTATTGAATTTGATTTGCATGATGTGGCGGAAATTTTCAAAAAGACCCCTTATATTGCTGATTTAAAACCGGGCGGTCGCTATGTGGCCCGTGATATGTATGAAATTGGCGGCGTGCCAGTTTTGATGAAGGCGCTTCTTGACGGTGGTTTTTTGCATGGTGACTGCATCACTGTGACCGGAAAAACCATCGCGGAAAATCTGGCAGATGTTAGCTTCCCAACAAATCAAGATATCGTCCGCACAACCGCAGAACCGTTATCGCCAACTGGCGGCGTTGTTGGGTTGCGCGGTAACCTTGCCCCGGAAGGTGCCTTGGTAAAAGTGGCTGGTATGAAGGTGTTGAAATTTACCGGCACAGCGCGGTGTTTTGATTGTGAGGAAGATGCCTTTGCAGCGGTTGAACGCCGCGATTATAAAGACGGCGATGTGTTGGTAATACGCTATGAGGGGCCAAAGGGTGGCCCGGGTATGCGTGAAATGCTGGCAACAACGGCGGCGCTTTATGGCCAAGGGGCCGGCGATAAGGTGGCACTGATCACCGATGGTCGTTTTTCCGGGGCTACGCGTGGTTTTTGCATTGGTCATGTGGGGCCAGAGGCAGCTGTTGGCGGCCCGATCGGTTTGTTGCAAGATGGGGATCAAATCACCATTGATGCCGAGGCCGGTACCATTGATGTCGATCTGAGTGATGACGAACTGGCCAAACGTAAAGCGGCGTGGACACCGCGTGGCACTGACTATAACGCGGGTGCCATCTGGAAATATGCGCAAACGGTCGGATCAGCCGAAAAAGGCGCCATCACCCATCCGGGTGGAAAAGCAGAAACACACGTATATGCAGATATTTAAGATCTGAAATTAAACCAAATAATTAATAAATGGGCAGAGTCACACCTGCCTATTTTTTTGACCAAATCACCCCGGTTTAAAAATATAAATCGCACCAGATGGGGGTGTGATCTGACGGTTTTTCAAGCCCGCGCGGGGCCTTGTCAACACTAACCTCGCCGAGGCGGTCAACAGCTTCGGGGGATAATAACAAATGGTCAATCCGCACCCCATTGTCACGTTGCCACGCCCCAGCTTGGTAATCCCAATAGGTATAGATGACTTCATGCGGGTGGCGCGCGCGCAACGCGTCACAATAACCGGCGTGGGTCAGACGGTGAAAGGCCTGACGTGTTTCCGGTCGGGTGAGGGCATCGCCGTCCCAGCCAAGCGGGTCATAACAATCCATATCCGCCGGAATGACATTAAAATCACCGCCAAGGAGTATGGCTTTTTCGGTGGCAAGAAGCGTTGCGGCACGTTGGTTTAACCGATCCATCCATTGCAGCTTATAGTCAAATTTTGGCCCCGGTGCTGGATTGCCATTTGGTAAATATATGCTGGCCACGCGGAGATTTTGGATGCTGGCCTCAATGTAACGGGCCTGTTCATCTGTATCGTCACCGGGCAGGCCGCATAACACATCATCAATCTGATGACGGCTGGCAATGGCTACACCGTTATAGCTTTTCTGCCCATGGATGGCGACATGCCAGCCAATGGAAGAAAACGCCTCATGTGGGAAATTTTCATCCTGCGATTTTGTTTCCTGCAGTAACAGAACATCGCACGAGTCAGACTTTAACCAGTTGATAATGATATCTAATCGGGCTTTTACCGAATTCACATTCCAGCTGGCAATGCGCATTGAATTAGACTGAAAAAGATGTGCCACAACCGCATGATGCTGTGGCATTTGGGTTGTTAACAGCGAAATAGGACCCCATTAAATCCTGCTTGTAATCAAGTTCAGCGGTATCGACAAGTTCCAGCGACATCTCATCAATCACAACTTCAACACCATGCGAGGTAAAAATACAGTCATCTGCCTGTCTTGTGCTATCAATGCTGAAATCATATTGAAAGCCTGAACAACCGCCGCCTAAGACCGCCACGCGGAAAAAGCTGCCGTCTGGTTCATCTGCCAGCATCGCTGTAATACGCGCGGCGGCAGACTCTGTCAGGCCAAATTTACCGCCAGTTGCAAGGGGGGCCGGGTCCGATGCGGCGTCTTTGATGGTAGTTGTCGGTTGTTGTTGCGCCATATGCTTGCTGACCTGTTATGATGCCACGGCATTCTGTTAAAAAAATAATATGAGGGTTTCAGTGGTGCGAATCAAGCCATTCAATCCAAATAAAGATAGTGTTAAGATTGCGGTTTTTATTGACTAGGCCTACATTAACCGGGTCTTGATATGACGTGGCGACACCGTCATAAGCCCGATAAAAGTGAAACAGCGTGAACATGACAACCGAACAAAGGGGGCTTGCCCCATATGCGTCACATGGGCCGCAATCGCGTGGTCGGCTTCTGGCTGAAGATGATGGTCGTGAAACGACCAGCCGGTCGCCATTTCAGCGCGACCGTGATCGTATTATTCATTCGGGTGCATTTCGGCGTCTAAAACACAAAACACAGGTTTTTGTTTATCATGAGGGCGATTATTTTCGTACGCGGCTGACCCATTCGCTTGAAGTGGCGCAAATAGCCAGATCTATGGCACGGGCACTGCAGCTTAACGATGATTTAGCCGAAGCTGTGGCATTGGCACATGATCTTGGCCATACGCCATTTGGTCATGCCGGTGAGGATGCGCTGAACCGTGCGATGCAGAATTTTGGCGGGTTTGATCATAATGACCAAACAATCCGCGTGTTGACCCATTTAGAACAGCGCTATGCTGGCTTTAATGGCTTGAATTTGAGTTGGGAAACGTTAGAGGGCGTGGTCAAACATAACGGCCCGGTCACTGGTCCGGCGGCTGATCGAGACGCCATCTCAATGATCGATCAACAGTTTCATCTTGAATTGCAAAATTATGCCTCGGCAGAGGCTCAACTTGCCAATCTGGCCGATGACATTGCCTATCTATCGCATGATTTTGACGATGGGTTGCGCGCCGGGCTTTTTGGCTTGGACGATATTTGTCATTTGCCGCAAGTGTCCACCGCCTTGGAAGATATCAAACAGCGTTATGGTGCGCTTGATCTTGGCCGGACAACACACGAGCTGGTACGGCGGTTAATATCCGTGTTTGTTGAAGATTTATTGGCGGTATCAGCACGCAATTTGGCAAAAGCAAAGGTGGCAACGGCTGATGATATACGAAAGGCTGGGGGGGCGTTGATTGCTTTTAGCACCCCTATGGCGGCTGACCTTGATTGTTTGCGAAATTTCCTATTTCAGCATATGTGGCGTCATTATAAGGTCAACCGAATGACAAGTAAGGCAAAACGGGTGGTGACAGATCTGTTTGATTTGTTTATGTCCGAGACCAACACTTTGCCGCATGATTGGCAAGTCAGTGCGGGTATCGCGCTGACTGACTTATCACCAACCGAACGGGCGCGTATCATTGCCGATTATATTGCCTCGATGACTGACCGCTATGCCATTATCGAACATCAGCGGCTATTCGATTTGGGCCCCATTTATAAATAGAGATACAAAGTTAGTTTTGATGAATATTTTTCAGTATTTCGAAAGTGAATTCGCCCGCATCTTGGCCGAACTGGTCGGGCAGGGCCTATTGCCAGAAAATCTCGATGCTGACCGCGTTGTATTTGAATTGCCGCGCGAAGCGGCGCATGGGGACCTCGCCACAAATGCGGCTATGATCTTGGCAAAGCCAGCACAAAAATCACCGCGCGATCTGGCGGCTGTTTTTGCCAGTGCATTTGCGAAAATCGATGGTGTTACCGGGGTTGATATCGCTGGACCGGGCTTTATTAACTTGCGCGTGTCACCGATTTTATGGGCGCGCCAAATTACCGATATCGTCAAAGCGGGCACACATTATGGCCGTAGCCAAATTGGTGCTGGTGCACATGTGAATGTTGAATTTGTTTCGGCAAATCCAACCGGTCCCCTGCATGCGGCGCATGCGCGCGGTGCTGTTATTGGTGACGCGCTCGCTGGGTTGATGGAATTTTGTGGCTGGGACGTGACCCGCGAATATTACATTAACGACGCCGGCGGACAGGTAGATGTGCTGGCCCGGTCGAC
>Ga0255777_10003698_pt1 | contig 12904 bp, 14 predicted proteins | sample 101ome_15_FD_179975 | JGI IMG/M metagenome (GOLD analysis project Ga0255777, IMG submission 179975) | Coastal salt marsh microbial communities from the Groves Creek Marsh, Skidaway Island, Georgia - 101402AT metaG (version 2) | ecosystem: Environmental > Aquatic > Marine > Intertidal zone >...
TTAAGTGCAACCGATGCAGATTCTGATCCATTAACTTTTTCCATAGTTTCACAAGCATCAAACGGAGTAGCTACAATTACAAACTCAGCAACTGGAGCTTTCGACTATGTTCCAACTGCTAATTTTCACGGATCAGATAGTTTTACTTTCAAAGCAAATGATGGAACAGCTGATTCGAATATTGAAACAATAAATATCTTAGTAAATCCCGTCAATGACGATCCCGTTTTAACTTCAAAATTATTATCAATTACTGGAAGTTCTCCATATTACACAACTGAAACTTTTACAGCATCTGCAACAGCATCTGATGTTGATGGAGACACAGTAACATTCATGTATGATTATAGATTTGATGGAGATTCAGACAGAGTTCTTCATTTATCTTTTGATACAAATACTTCCGAAAATTCAACCGATTATACTTCTTATTCAAATGACGCAATAATAAATACGTCCGGAGCATATGATTCAAATATTCATCCTGTTTGGACTTCTTCCGGAATCAAAGGAGGAGCATATGATTTTACAAATGTAGACGATCATGATGCAGCTCATTCAAGTACAAATACTTTGAGAATTCCCTGGGATGAAAGTACATATGACTTAACTCAAGATTTATCTATTTGTTGGTGGATGTATCCAACAAATATTGATCCTGCCGGATCTACACAAGATAGACAAAACCCAATTTCAAAACATTATAGAGCAGAATTTCAATTCACGTTAGAAACTGATGCAAGATTGAATTATTATCACGGTAATTCAAATCCAAATGGTACTACTTCAATCTATAGTTCTCACAGGTTACTAGATGTTGGAGCAGTCACAGAAAATGATTGGAATTTTGTTTGTATGGTCAGAGATGATTCCAACAAATGGGTATCCGGATTTTTAGACGGATCATTAAATCGAAATGAAACATATGATTTAATTGATTCTAATGACCCTTCATTAGGTTACAGAGAACCAAATTCAGGAGCAGGAAATACATATTATGAAGATATATTAATCGGAGATGGTTATTCAAATCCGTTTATCGGAAAAATTGATGAAGTAATGATTTGGAACAAAAAAATATCTGCAGAATATATTTTGTCAATGTATAATTCTGGAACTCCAGATTATTCAGTTTTAGTTTCACAAGAAACAAGAAAAGGAAATTATAATGTTAGCGTTACGCCTAGCGACGGAACAATTGACGGATCTTCAGGAATTACAAATACAATTGAAATTGTTAATTTAGCACCAACTTCAAGTACACCTGTTCTTCTTGCTTCAGACGATCCAGATAATAAAACAACTGCAGATTTAAGTGTAACAAACAATTTAGTAGAACAAGATCCAGAAGATACTGAAACAAGAAGTTTCACAGAATGGTTTGTTGATTCTGTTTCAACTTTAGAATTCTTTTACACTTTTTTCTTTAACTCAACTAATGCCGAAGATTTGTCCAGCAATTCTGCAAATGGTACTTTATCCGATATAAATATGTATTACGGAACAGGCATACTTGATGGTGCAATTAATTTTGAACAAAATTCACAATATTATGTAGATTTAACTGCAAATAATTTTGATTTAACTAATGGAAAAACTCTTACTTTTTGGTACAAATTAGCAGATACAACAACAATTAACACAGGTTGTTATGCTCCAAGCAGTTCGCAAGAAAGTTGTTATGGTATTTTTTCTTCCGGATCTTCCGGATCTTGGGATAATTATTTGAATATAGTTTTAAGTGGAACAAATATAGCAACGGTACAATATGAGTTACATGATGGTTCAAATCATGCAACACCGAGTTTTGCCACAGATACTAATTGGCACATGATTGCACTTTCAGTTGAATCAGGAAGTTTAAATTTGTACCACGACGGACTTGCAATTGGCGCAGCTCCTTTTGAAGAAGGTAAAAGAATAGACTTAAGCTATCTAGGTATGGGATATGCCGGAGCAGATGATCCTCCTGCAAATGGTCAATTCTACGGACAATTAGACGAAGTTTCATTATTCACAAGAGCTCTAAAGGGAGAACAAATTTTGGCAATGTATAATTCAGGTACTCCGTCTTACGATGAAATCGTTGCAGAAGAAACATTAAAAGGAGAAGATTGGAGCGTAGAAATAACGCCTATTGATAGAGAAGATTCTGGATCAACTGTGACATCTAATACAGTTACTATTGAAAACACTGCACCAACAACTCCTTCTGGTTCTACATTATCTCCTTCCACATTAAAAGTTGGAAATACCTTAACAGCAACAGGAACCGGATCAACTGACGCAGATGGAGATAGCTTAACATATTATTATGAATTTAGAAGTAATTCTGCTTCAGGAACAATACTACAAGCTTATTCAACAACTAATACTTACACAGTAGCTCAAAGCGATTCAGGAACTACAATTTATGTGAATATTAAAGCAAATGACGGTACTGACGACTCATCTGCTGAAACTGTTTCTAAAGCAGTTTCAAATACTGCTCCAACAATAATCGGAACAGATATTACAATAAACGGTCAAGAAGATACAGATTTAATTTTTGGAACTATTAATTTCACAACAAGTGCATCATATAGTGATGCAGACGGAGATGCATTTGCAGGAATAAGAATTACGAGTGCGCCCACAAATGGAGATTTATTTAATGGGGCAACTCAATTAACAGGTACAGGTTTACAATGTAATACGGCTCAGTTAGGATTTTGTTCGGCTTATAATATATTTGTATCTTCATCAGATATTGCAGCAGGTAATTTTAAATTTGTACCAGACTCAAATGTGAATGGTGCTCCTGCTGCTGCATTCGGTTTTAATGTATATGATGGAACAGACTATTCTTCGGGAGTTGGAACTTCAATTTTGATTAATTTAGGATCGGTTAATGATGCTCCAGTTGCAGTGGATGATGAATACTCTCTAGACTCAGGTAATACTTTAACAGTTTCAGCATCAGGAGTTCTTGCAAATGACTCTGATGTTGACGGAAATTCATTAACAACTGTTTTAGGAGTACCACCCTCAGGAGCTTCAAGTTTTACACTTAACTCTGATGGAAGTTTCACATATGTTTCAGATCCATCTTTCACAGAAGTCTCAGATAATTTTACGTATAGAGCAAATGACGGTTCTCTTAATTCGAATGTGGCAAATGTTACGATAAATCTTGCTAAAACAATTTCAATGAGTTTATCCTCAACATTTAATGAAACTAATACAAATCCCGGGACATTTAATTTTTCTGCAATCGGAGCTAATGCAGAATATGGAACAGACAATGACGGGAATACTTATTCTGTAATTTTGGAAACAAACGGAAGTAATGCTTATTTGAAAACATATGTATCTGGAGATTTACAAGACGGGCCTAATTCAATTCCATATTCAAATTTAAAATACAATCATTCTTATACTACTACTGGAGGCGGTAGTGGAGGAACTTCCACAAAAACTTCATTCAGCACTTCAGAAGCAACAGTTCAAACAGTTACAGCAGGTCAAATTATGACCGCAATTTTTGAATTTTTTATAGATATCCCTGCAAATAAAGCTGCTGGAAACTATACAACTACATTATATTTTAAAGGAGAACACGTATGAAATCTGTAATTACAATTTCAATTGAAAAAAAATTATTATCAAAATTAGATAATGGAATTAGTAATTATAAATTTGCTAATAGGTCACATGGTTTTGAATACCTAATTTCTAGAGAAATATTGAAAAAGAAGGAGAGTAAAAATTAATATGAAAAAATTCACGTTCCTACTAATATTATTTTTATTACCTTCAACTTTTGCAATCGGAGGCACAGGTTTAAAATACGGATTTGAATTTAAAGAGTTAACAGAAAAATCTGAACACTGCCTTACTTATGGAGTATACAATCCTTATGATGAAGATTCAAATATTATATTATCGGCAGAAGGAGATTATTTAGAATATCAATTAGAAAATAAACCAACTTTTGTTCCTGCAAATACAGGATCATCAAATACAATAAATAAAGATATATGTTTTAAATTTCCCAAAATAGTTGAATCTTGTGAAGAAGGAAAATTATTATCTGGACAAATTTTAGCATCAACTGTTTCTACTGAAAATTCAGGAATAGGTACTGCTTTGGCAGTATCAGCACCATTGGATATAAAATTAATTTGTAATGAAAATAATAATGTTAATTTTATTTATTTCACAATTCCTGGAATATTAATATTAGGTTTAATTTCCTTAGTTCATATAAGAAAAAATTCACGAACTAAAAAATATAATTCGCTTTATTCTGAACTTATGGTTCTTCATAAAAAAATAAGTTCAGGAAACTTTGATCAATCTCATGTGGATAGATTTAACAAACTACGTTCTATTTTGATTAATTTCAAATAATTTTTTTATGTATTTGTTAAGTATATTAACAATAAATTATATATACTAATTATTTGTTAATATTATTAACAATTGGGTGGATAGTTTGAAGAATAAATTGTCAGATAGACATATTTACGTATTTAGCACTAGAAACCTCTCTGCAACTGAACGTGTAAAATTTCATTATGCTCTCCGGGGAAGAAATAATCCCGGTATTCTTGAACAAACAAACTCAAAATATTTATCCAAAACAATTATTGAAACATCTGAAAAAAATACAAAAACTATAGCTGAATTCCTAGAAAATTGGAATTGTTCTTATAATCTTCTAAAATTATCCAAAGGTAAATCACATCTTCTTGTGAAGTATTCTACCACCCAATTGAATTCTACACAATTAGTACAATTTACTTATGGACTTTATGGAAGAAGCAAACCAGGTTTGATAAAAAAAGATTCTAAAGAAAAACTTGCCAAAGGTTATTTTTTACTAAAAAAAGATAACAGCAAAGAAATTTTAGAATTTTTGAACCACTGGAATTGTGAATTATTAATTGAGGAGGTGGATTTAAATGAATAATAACCAACTCAATTACAAAAGAAACGAATTAATTGGTAAACATAATCGAAGACTTAAGAGAATAACTTTACTAAACCAACAACTTAAAGCCGGTTTAATTACTTACGAAGAATATTCAAGAAGATATGATGAGTTAACAAACAATAAACCAATTTCACATCATGAAAATCTTCTGAATAGAAGACTGGATCAAATTAGTAATCTGAGTTATAGAGAAAAGAGTAAGATTAAGTTACTTCCTTTAATCTTTGGACTAATTATGTTACCAGCATTGCTTGGAGCAGGACTTACTGGATTTGGTTCAGTTACTCTCGGTACAACTTTAAGCGTAGAATTAGAAAAAAGTATTGCCGGAAGTTTAAGTTTCTCAGGAGTAACATTTGAAAGTGATACATTCTCCGGCGACAATAATGCTACTCTGAATAAGCTAGGAAGCTTAGCACCAGGATATACAATAGAGCTAGATGACAGTACGACTGTGAATAATCTAAATGTTTGTATTAATGCTACAGATTTAACTTCGGGATCAAATACAATTGATGTAAGTAAGATAGAAGTATCTTCAAGCTTAACTGGAAGTTCAACAATACCGGCAAAGAGTTCAAGTATTGATTTATCCACCTCAAGACAAGAGATAGAAGGAGACTTAGATATTGGCGAAACTCTTTACCAAAGATATTGGCTAGACTTGAGTGAACTTACCGGAGCAGGAACATATAGCGGATCTGGTGAAATATTAATCACAGAAAGTGCATGTTAAATAAAAATTTGAGAAAATAAAGGATTTTTTATCAATAGTATTAAATATAAAAAAGTGTAAATCAATTATGAACGACAAAAATATGTATGCATACATATTGTTGGGCGCTGTTCTTTTAGCAGGCCTAGCAGGATATATGATGTCTGAATCCGATAATTCAAATTATATTGAATTACCGAGTGAAGGATCATATAATATTGTTGTTGATGTAATTACAGGAGAAAATACTGTAACAGAAAATTCTAACGTGGAGGATTCAGATGGCTCGTAAAAAAAATAATGATACAATGAAACTTGCAGCAGTTAGTGCAGTTGTAAGCTTATTTATTGTAGTAGTTTTTTTCGGAGGATCATTAACTGGTAATGCTGTATATCAAGTTGATGTAGAAGTAGTAGCTGCAGCAGCATGTACTTTTAGTCCAGTTGATGGATCAACATTAGATTTTGGAACAGTTTCAGCAATTGACACAGATTCCAGCACTGTTGATTTAACAGTAGAAAACTCCGGAGCAGTAGATGTAGATGTTGATGCAACACTTGGTGCTGCAATTCCAACTATTTTTGGAGCATCTAATGCAGGTAATATGGAAGCAATTGCTGTTTTAGAAGGCGGAAGTGCTACTAATAGTTTTTCTTCAAAAGGAAATCTAAGTACCACAACTGGTTTTGTTGTAGAAACATTGAAACCTGCAGCATCCGAAGATTTAGTCACAATTACACTAAATCTTGAATCGGGATCAGGACAAATGACTGCAGCAACTCAAGCAATACCAGCAGGTCTTACTGTTACTTGTGCAGCGGCGTAATGAAATCAATAAAATACTTTGTCATCCTTCTGGGGATGACTCTTTTTTTAATTCCTTCTGCTTTTTCATTTGGTATATCTCCTGCTAGCGCAGAATTTAATGTTATTTCCAATAAAACTTATTCTGATGATTTTTGTATAATTGATACTTATGAAAATAAAACATATTATTTATATGGTGAATTAAAAAATGCAGAATTATTTGATTATTTTACCATAAATCAAACTAATATAACTGCAAAAGAAACCGGCGAAAAATTATGTGTAAGATATTCTTTCAAAATTATTTCACCTAAAGCTATTAATGAAAATAAAACAAATTATCATATTATAGTTTCCGGGCAAGATCCAAGCGAATCTTCTGCAGTTTTTGGAATGAAATACAAAATAAATGTAAACTCATTTTCAATTGATTATAAAAATCCTTTATTCAGATTATCTATTAATTTTATATCTTTTTTCATATCAATATTTGCAGTTTTAGGATTATTATTATATATTATTAGAAGTAAAAAATTAAATGAATAAAAATATTTTATTTTTAAGTTTAATATTTGTATTTATAATTGGATTAAATGCTTCATTAAATGGTTTGACAACCGCAAGTTACGATATTGAAGTAGATGTAAAAGGTGCAAGCTGGTTTGAAGAAATTCCAGATGCTATTTTATTAAAAAACTCATCTTCTTTTGTATTAGATTCCGATTTGAGTTCAATTGGAAATGGTTATTGCAAATCTTCAACAAGTTTTCAAAATACTTATACAATAAATAAAGAAAATACTTCGGAAGTCGATTGTGAAATTTCTTCGACAAAATTATCTTTATTGACTTCTGAAAATTTTACTGGATCCGCTCTTTGTGAAGTTTCATGTTTTAATTCAGGAGAGAGTTTTAATACTAATTTTTCAATTTTAGTTATAGATGATGAAGATCCTGAACCCGAAGTAATTTATGTTAGTTCGGGCGGAGGCGGAGGCGGAGGAATTTCACCTGCTCAATTGGCGGAGATCTTAGGTCAAACACAAATTACTAATTTAGCTATAAAACCAGAATCTATTAAATTAATTTTACGTCCAGGAGAGAGTATCAGCGAAATAATTGCAGTAGAAAATAAATTAGACAAAATTTATGATATTAATATTCAAAAAAACACCTTAGTTTCTTATGTAAATATAAAAAATAGTGCTAGTTTACAACCAAAATCTATAACAAATATTCCAATACAAATAAGCATTTCCCCCGAAGAAGAAAATTCAATTATAACAGGCAAGATTGATTTTGATGAATATACTGATCTTTCTATTGTAATAACTATTCTGGATCAAATACCTATGCCTGATTCACAGCAAATTGATCTATTAGTTACTTTGGGAACGGATTATGTTTCACCAACTTTAATATTCACAGGAGAAATTGATAAGAAAAACATACTTCCAGGAACTTTACTAAAGCCAAAATTAAAACTATCTGACTTTTATGATGAAGGATATACAGATATAACTCTCACTTATTATTTACATGATTTCAATAATAATCAATTATTATCTTATTCTGAAAATACTTCAAGCCAATTAGATAAGACATTAAGTATACTTCTGCCCGAAGATATACCTATTGGTAATTATGCTCTCACTTTTGAAGTTAAATATGGAGATTATATAGCTAAAAACACTCAAACTCTTCAAATTGTAAGTAAAGAAGGTATTATTACAGAAGAATTAATTATCCTCACTTTAATAATCGGATTATTGGCATATTCAATATATGCAGTAAGCAGGGGAAGAAAAAAGAGATTATATAGTTTTTAATAAACTCTCACTTTGAAATATAGATCAATTTTACTATATTTAGTTATTATTAAATTAATATAATCTTTATTTGTTATTAATTCTTATTTGATTTTATCCAACTTGTTATACTCACTTTTAGTATATTTTATTAATGGGACTTATTTTTTATTACAAATAACTAAATAATAAACAATTTAGTAGTTATTATTTGATAAGATTATATTATTCTTATATACTATAACTCTCACTTTAAACTTGTTATTTTGTGCCTAAGTTAGAATTATTTTATGCACTATTTACCATTAATTTATATCCAATTTAGATCTATTTTTCTATACTTATTTTCACTTTTTTACATATTTTTTAAAATTTGGAAATTTTTAGTAACTATTTTAATAAACAATTGTTAAACATATGATAAACACGTGATAAACACCTGATAAACATGTGTTAAACACATTAAACACTTGTTAAACACACTAAACACGTGATAAACACATAAAAATGGTGATAAAAACCGTATTACGGAAAGTATTTAGAAAAAAAACTAAAAAGAAATCTAAAAAAGAAGTAAAAGATCACAAAGTTCTAAGTTCTTGGGAAGATATGTATGAAGAATTACAAGAACATCCATTAACTCAAGCTAAAATAATTAATGAAACTCTATTTAAGAACACAAATAACGCAATTGAAAAAATAAACATTAGATTAGACGGTATTGATGATAGATTAACAAGACTTGAAAAAAGAAAAGTTAAATCAGGTTCTGAAGAAGTTATTGTAGTTAAAGAAGAATCAGATGTTTTAATTAAGCCAATTTTAGATAAAGGAAGATTATCTGATCAAGAAGAATTAATTCTAGAAATGATTAAAGAACAAGGCGAGGTTGATGCTAAATCAGTTTCCAATAAATTTGATATATCTAGAGGTAATGCAAGCCTTAAATTAAACAAGCTTCACGATTTTGGACTACTAAGTAAAAGAATGGATGATAAGACTGTATTTTATTTATTAAAATAACTAATTTTTTATTAAAACTTATAATAAATCTAAAGGCGACTTTATCTTCTTTAATTCTTGGTTTGAAAGATGAGTATATACTTGCGTTGTATTAAGATTAGAATGCCCAAGAAGTGCCTGTATTTTTCTTATATCTGTGCCGTTTTCAAGTAGATGTGTTGCAAAGCTATGTCTTAATGTATGTACATGTACATCTTTTTTTATTCCTGCTGCATTTGCACATTCTTTTACTACTTTTTGTATGTATCTTTTTGAAACAGGTTTATTTTCAAATCTTCCGGGAAAAAGATATCCTTCATGTGTATCTAATATGGGTTTTAATTCTTTGATCAAGTCATCTGATAAAATTATCATTCGATCTTTCTGCCCTTTACCTTTTCTAACCCATCCAATTTTTTCTTTTATTTCAAAATCATTTGTTGTTATTTTTTGTATCTCCGATAGTCTTAAACCGGATGAATACAATAGTTTGATTAATAATTTATGCTTCTTGTCTTTTGCAGAATTAATAAGTGCTCTAACCTCATCTATTTGAAGCACAGAGGGTAGGGTAAAAGGTATTTTAGGGGCCTTGATTTTGATGTTTTTACCTAAAACATCTCTGTAATAAAAGATTAGTGCAGATCTAACTAATGACACAGATCTTGCAGAATATTTTTTTGTTATAAGTGATCCTAGATATTCTTTAAGATCATTTTCCGTTATATTCTTAGGATCTTTATTAATTTCATTAAGAAATTTTTTATTATGACTTAGGTATGATTTAATTGTTTCCGGACTAAATCCTCTCATTTTTAGTTCAGATTCTAATCGATACATATAGTATATTATATTAGATTATTATAAAATTAACGAGTTCGTATAATATACATTAGACGAACAGGCTAAATTTTAGGTTTAATTTATATTTTTATTAATTAATTACAATATTGTAAATAAATATATTAAATTTTAATAATTTATTATAACTTTTAATACGATAAAACTGAACTAAAATTAATCAAAAATTCACAATTATTAATTACAATATTGAAAATAAATAAAGAAAATATTAATTAATTACAATATTGTAAATAAATACAAATAAATAATTTGTAATTATTATAATATATGAAAAAACTACAGTCAAAAGATATTCCGTTACAGGAAATAATTTTACGTAGGTTTGAATCACCATACGGAATGGATGATAGAGAATTGGCACGTAAATTTTTGCTATCTTTAGGCTTACTTCAGACTGGCGAAAGCAGAGATATAATAGTAGACTTATTCTTAATTTTACTAAAATCTAAAAAAAACACATCACCCAAAGACATTAATTTTTTTGTAAATGAATTAAAAGATCTTCCGGGCGCATCTAAACCAAATTTACTAAGACAAATAAAAAGACTAAGAGATATTAAGTTGGTAGAAAAGGTTCAGCAAGGATATAGAATTACAGAGTTTGGAAGATTAGACAACATTGTATCAAATTATATAACTCCCTTTATTGTAAACCAAACTATCGAACGAGTTAGAGAATATGCAAAGGAGATTGACAGAAGATGAAAAAATTATTCGGAATTATCGAAATAAGCTATAACTCAGAAGGAAATAAATTTTGTTTTAAAAAATTATTACAAAAAGGAATTTTTTTTAATAAATATGGAGAACCTCAGTTCACTAGATCTAAAAATTTACAAGAATTACATAAAAAAATTAAATTGGGTTATAGATCAACAAAATTAGAAATTAAAAAATTAAAAGTATATGAAATAATTAAGTAAGAACCGAAGTTCTTACATTAATATTTTACCCAAGTCTTCAAAACTATTTGCGACTTGTTCGCCTTTTCCAGTCAATTGAACAATTTTCAATCTTCCGTTTTTTTCGAATCTAACTAATCCTTCTTGTTCCATTTTTTGTAATAAATGAACCGTATGGGAATAAGTACATCTTGCTTCTTTTGCAAGTAGCGATGGGTACTTTGCCGTGTTTTGACGAGTCAAACAAAGCAACAATTCAACGGGCTTATCCCTTAAAAATATATCAAAACTTTTTCCTTTTTTCCACCAAAGAAGTGCCATTTAAATTTGTACGGAGTAAAATATATATAGCTTTCTCAAGGCTTTACGTAATGTGTTTTTTTATTAAAATAACAGTAGTTACTCTTTTGGTACAACTTTTGGTAAATGAATCGGAGCAGGTAAGCCCAATGTTTTAGATATTAAAACTGAATTTGTCATACCTAATTCAAATATTTTTCTTAAAACTGCAACTGCAACATTATCATCTAATTTTTTAGTTTTCTTGTAATTTTTTTCTACTGTTTTTAATGCATCTTCATTACCTGTTATAAATAATGATCCTTCAACATTAATGCTAGTATCTTTAGAATATGAAGTTGTATATGTATATTCAACAGATAAACCTAATTTTTTTTCACCTGCAGCAAATAAATCTTTAGTTTTAACAGACTTAATTTCAGGTTTACTTTCTATTGTACCGATTTTTGACTTGTCACCTCTTTGAGCAACAATTTTTGTAATTTTATCTCCTACGATTATCATTTTTGTAAGTGTTTTACTTCTTTTTTAAATATTATTGTTTTTCATTTTATTTAAATAAAAATAGTAAATTATTACAAAAATAGAAAATATGCTAAAAATAAAAATAAGATTTTTATTATTCTCTTTTAGACTTATATCTTTTTCAGAAATACAAACGCCCTCATTACAACTATTTAATCGACATTCGTAATCATAATTACATTCAGATCCTCCAACCTTCTTCGGATAATATTTAAATCCATCACAATAGAATGAAAGATTGTTTTCAAATTTTTCTTCACCTTTTTCACAAAAGGATGAATCAATTTTTTGTGGCTCTTCACAATCATTATCGTTCATATAGTTACAATTATAACTACAATATCCGTCATTATCTTTACAAATATTGTTGTTTGTAAATTGGCATTTTTTTGGAATCAAGACGCCATCTCCGAAACAAATATCGTTGGTGGATATATTAAGATCATTACAATCACTATCAGATATACATTCATTTAGTACATTACAATCTGAATCCTTAAATTCAAATAATTTTGAATTTTTTGAGCAACCTTCTGGACAACATTCATCAGAACCATCGCATTCAGTAATTTCATTATACTCACATCGCCCCGAATTTAGATTATCTCCATTACAAGTATCAATCGTACAACTATTTCCATCATCACAATCATTATCAGAATTACAGAAGTTTTTACAATCATTATCCGCTCTATCAGAACATTTATTTGGACAATATCCATCATTATCTATACAAGACGTTATTTCTTCATATTTGCAAATATTTTTATCAAGATTACAGGTATCAAGAGTACTAATATCGCCATCATCACAATCAGAATTTGTTGTACATTGAAATTTATTTAAAATAATTATGTTAAGACTAACATATTTTTCATCAGAAGTATAAACTATATCTTCTATTGTTAAATTAACTTCTTGCAACTTCAAAGTTTCATTTAGTTTTAATATTTTATTATCCGAAAAATCAACTGATACTAAAATTGCTTCTTCAAATATATTT
>Ga0255777_10003707_pt1 | contig 12883 bp, 8 predicted proteins | sample 101ome_15_FD_179975 | JGI IMG/M metagenome (GOLD analysis project Ga0255777, IMG submission 179975) | Coastal salt marsh microbial communities from the Groves Creek Marsh, Skidaway Island, Georgia - 101402AT metaG (version 2) | ecosystem: Environmental > Aquatic > Marine > Intertidal zone > Salt...
GTGAGGCGCGCGCGAGGACTCGCGCGGGCACCAGGTGCGACGGCGTCAACGGTAGCGATAGCGACGACGAGGAAGATTTCAGACGCGAACCTCTCGGACGGGGAGTCGGCGCCGATGATGCGGGGGAGCGGGATCGGGGCGCGCGCGAGAGGAACGTCGACGGTGACGTACGCGTCGTCGTCGTCGCGAGGGACGGCGATGCGAGCGCTCGGTGGGGATGACGAAGACGCGGACGGATTGGTGTCGAAACCGCTGGACGCGGGCGAGGCGCTGAGACGCGCGTATTTTCCGGTCCTCGTCGCCGCGTTCGGGGCGTTTTCGTTCGGGTATCACTGCGGAGTGGTGAATCCGGCGTTGGAAACGCTGGCGAGGGATATCGGGATCGTTTCGGACGTCGCGGCGAAGGGCGCCGTGGTGAGCTCGATGCTCTTTGGCGCCGCGGCGGGGAGTTTCATCGCCGGTGGATTGGCGGATAAGATTGGGCGCAAGTCATCTCTGTCTGTGGCTGGCGTCGCGCTCGCCATTGGGAGCGTCGCGTGCGCGACGGCGATGGGGTTGAGCTCTATGCTCGCGGGTCGAGCCTTTGCGGGTCTCGGCGTCGGTTTGGTGTCGATTCTCGTTCCCATGTACATCAGCGAACTCGCGCCTCCCGCGCATCGAGGCATCTTGGGAGCCGGCCCGCAGCTCTCCATCGGTCTCGGTATTCTCATTTCCGTTCTTCTCGGGCTCCCGCTGCAGGATCCGCTCGTCGATCCGTCTTGGTGGAGGACGATGTTTTGGATCGCGCTCGCTCCGGCGGCGGCGCTCGCCGTGTTCGCGAAGCGGATTCCGGAGAGCCCGTCGTGGTTGCGATCAAAGGGACGATTCGAGGAGGCTGATGGCATTGAGATCAAACAGTTTGGCGACGTCAACGCGGAAAACCCGGATGGAAACGCGCCGACAAAGGTGGCGACCTGGAGAGAAGTCTTGCAAGCAAAGACGAACCGTCGCGCGTTGCTCACGGGACCCACACTCTTTTTCATTCAACAGTTTGCGGGGATCAACGCCATCATTTACTTTTCAACGAGCATCTTCCAGTCGGCTGGCATCGAATCGGGCGTCCTCGCCTCTGTCGTCGTCTGTATCGTCAACATTCTCGGTAGCGTCATCGCCACCGGATTGCTCGACAAGATGGGTCGAAAACCGCTTTTGTCCTACTCGTTCCTCGGCATGTCGTTCTGCTGCGTGGGCTTGGCGGCCGCTGCCGCGTTCCCCGTCATGGCCATGGCTCCGACGCTTTCTCTCGTCTCTGTCATCGCATACGTGTTCATCTTTGGCATGGGCGCCGGTCCGGTGCCAGGACTCTTGTCTTCCGAGATTTTCGCGCCGGCGGTGCGCTCGCGAGGCATGGCGCTCTGCTTCCTTTCACACTGGTTCTTTAACTTTTGCATCGGTCAAGGATTCTTGCCCGCCGTGGAATTTTACGGCGCAAGCACCGTCTATCTCGCGTTCGGGGCGTTTTCCCTCTTGGGCTACATCTTTACCCAATCCTACATCATCGAGACAAAGGGCAAGAGCCTCGACCAAATCAGCGCGGAACTCAGCGGTAAGTAATCGTTGAATTTCATTTGTAATTCGCACTTGCACTACGTTTGCAAACACAACGACGAAACATTCTTTTACTAATACTTACAATTGTCCATCTAAGCGCCGCGAGCGGGCTGAAACATGCCGTGCAAGCCGTGCGGGATTCTATTCTGGAGCGGAAACTGCGCGACGGGTCCCGCCGACAAGTTGGCGCAATCGAGGACGACGAGTCTCGACACACCAGATTCGTTCTCAACAGAGTGGTCCGCAATCAGTCCCAGTAGCCATGCGTCGTCTTCGTTGACGCCGTTCTTCTTCGGCACGATGACTGGCTCTTCACAAAACGAACGATTGGACGCGTACCACTTTTGCAATTCTCCAGTCTTCAAATCGATTCGCACGTATCCAAGAGGAGGACCACTCACTCGCATCTCATTGCTTAAAGATGCGTAGACGTATCTGCACTCGCGTTTTCCCTCGTAAAGCGGAGAAACGTGCGGATGGTCGATGCACAAGTCTTCGCATCCTGGAGCAGGTTGGCGCTTCACCTCTCCAGTTGTCGCGTTGATTTCGTACATCCAGAGCAGCGTGCGCGGAATGTTGTTGAAATCTGGAGTGAGCTTCGTCGGCACTTCAAATGGCCAAGGATCGCTCGAGCCCCATTCCCCGAGGAAAACGCCAGGTGAAAGTTTATCCCATCCGGCTGTGTACGCGGTGACCCATTCATCCTCGTCTTCGTTCTCTTCGCCTCGACACAAAGCTCTGCCGTCGTGAGCAAACGCAACGTGAATTTCAAACGACTCCTTCGGACCGGTAGCAACCACAGGGGATGGCGCCGTCGACGTCGAACTCAGCGCGGTGGATCTCGGGATCAAATGCACGAGCAACGGTTCCTCTGGTTGCGAAATGAGGCATTCGCCCGCACCTTTCACCCCGGCGAGGAACGGCAACGGATCGATACCAAGCCTGTTTTGAATCATCACGTACCACTTAGCCGTCACGCCAAAATCGTGCGGCGCCGCTTCGCATCCTTCCATGACGTAATCGCGACGTCCGCGCTCGTTCCAATCTTTATCCCACTCCCACAGCGAAATCTCGACAGCCTTTTGCGTCACGCGCGATCGCCATCCCCATCCGCACAGAAACCCGGTGTTCGGATCGATGTGAGGATGAGCCGTGAACGCCCGGCCGCCAAGACCAGACGAGCGCTCAATAATCGATCCTATGGGCTCTGGAAGCCCGAGCGTAAAGTACTCTCCGGGCTCCAAACGTCCTTCTAAACTGTCCACGCCCGAGCTCTTGAGCGTTTCGCCATCGAGCGAGATGGGCTGTCCCGCCTCGTAGAGCGCCAGCACTCGCCCACCCCACGAGATAATGTTCGTGTTGGCGAGATTTTTCGTGTGCAAATCAAACCAATTCGCGGGAACGCCGCCGTCTCTCATCGTGCCGAAAGTCCCTCGGTACAACACGCTGTCGCTCGCCTCTTCCTTACGAAACTCTTCGGTTCGCACAAACTGCGAAGTGAACCGCATCGATTTCCCGCTCTCATCGAACGCGAACCGAAGTGCGAGCCCATCACCATCGAGCATATGCGCGTAATCCTTCCCACCGCGCTTGAATAATCCCGGACCAATGCGATAGAGCGTCCCGCCTCTCAACTCTTCTGGCGCTGAACCGCTCTCTGCCGACGCCTCGCACGCGTAATCGTGCTCGCCGTCCGCCGTCACGTACGCGTGCGCCCAATCCGCGTGAGAGTAAACGCAATATCCGTGCGTGTTCGGGTTCGCGAGCAACTCAGCACCGGCTCTTGGGTCGATGGCGCCGCGTTTCACGCCCCAACCGAGCGTGTTTGGCGCGTACTCGAACGCCTTATCCGTCGATCCCGACGTCGACGCGGCACGGCATCGCGCGCGACGTCGCGCGTGCGTCATCTCGGAGCATTTTACGTCGTGCGTGACGCTCGCGCGCGGCGTCGACGTCGCAGACATCCTTCCACGCGTCGCCAGCCAGAGTGTGACGTCAGCTCGCACTCTTGTGCACTTTTTGAGATGCGCAAACTTCAATCAGCGACGCGCGCGTCGTTCGGTGAATCTGCGACAGACATGGCGAACGATGCGCTGTGCAAGGCGAAGAAACGGTATCGGACGCTCACGTCCGGGACTAAGGCTCCGAAAGCCGGCGATGAACCCTCGGCCAAGGCGCCGGTCATCTACTGGATGAGTCGAGACCAACGCGTGCGGGATAACTGGGCCTTGCTGCGCGCGATCGATATCGCGCGCGCCAACGATGCGCCGGTGGTGATTGCGTTCAATCTGCTCACAAAGTACCTCGGCGCAGGGGCTAGACAGTTCGGGTTCATGCTCAGAGGTCTTCGCGAGCTCGAGGGCGAGGCAAAGTCGCGCGGTTTGCACTTTACGATGACGTTCGGCGATGATCCAGCGGTGGCGATCGATCAGCTGGCGGAGAAGATTGGAGCCAAGGCAATCGTGTGCGACTTTTCGCCGCTTCGCGATGGATTAGCTTGGCGAAAGTCGCTTGCGAGCAGGTGCGAGTCTCGCGGCGTGCACGTGGAGGAGTGCGACGCGCACAACGTGGTGCCGTGCTGGGAAGCGAGCGACAAGCTCGAGGTTGGCGCGAGAACGCTGCGCGGGCGCCTGGCTAAAAGGTACCACGAGTTTTTACACGAGTTTCCAGAGATCCCTGATGGACTGGCGGCTTACGAGGGGCCGAAGCTCGACGATATTGAATGGGATAAAATCATCGCCGAGGCGCTCGAGCGCGGCCAAGCGGTGCCAGAGGTGACTTGGGCCATTCCGGGCGAGACGGCTGCCGCCGCCATCCTGGACGACTTTGTGAACGTGCGCATGCGACTTTACGAATCGAGAAACGATCCGGTGAAGCCGCAAGCGTTGAGCGGTTTGTCTCCGTGGTTGCACTTTGGCCAAATTTCTGGCCAACGCTGCGCCTTGGACGCCAAAAAGGCGTGCGGCAAGGCGTCCCCGAAAGCGTACGAGTCCTTTTTCGAAGAGCTCGTCGTTCGCCGCGAGCTTTCGGATAACTTTTGCTACTACAGCCCAAAGTACGATTCCATCGAAGGGCAAAAGTACGATTGGGCCAAGGATACTCTGCGCATTCACGCGGGCGACAAGCGCCCGTACGTGTACACACTCGAGGAATTCGAGCGCGCCAAGACGCACGATGATTTGTGGAACGCGGCGCAGCGCGAACTTCGATACGGTGGTAAGATGCACGGTTTTTTGCGCATGTACTGGGCGAAGAAGATCCTCGAGTGGACGGCGTCTCCGGAACAAGCGCTCGAGTTTGCCATTTTCCTCAACGACAAGTACTCTCTCGACGGCCGAGATCCGAGTGGTTACGTCGGTTGCATGTGGTCGATCGTCGGCGTGCACGACCAAGGGTGGAAAGAGCGCGATGTTTTCGGTAAGATTCGTTACATGGCGTACGACGGCTGCGCGAAGAAGTTTAGAATTCCAGATTACATAGCTCGCGTCAACGCGCTCGTCAAGGCGGCGAAATCCGATTTCAAGTCGGGTGAAAAGTCGTCCGCAGCCAACCCGGGGTTGTTTAAGATCAACGTAGGATCGAAGCGCAAAGCGGGAGAAGCTTAGGCACCAGCGATGAGCGAGCTCTACACATAGTACATTACAATGAATAACGACGACGTCTTTCGTCACTTGACGCATTCCTTCTTCACACGATATCTGTGGTGACAAACGTATTCCAAAACCATCTCGTCACTGCGTGAGACATCAAGCCGAGCGGACCGAACATGCAACACAACACCAATGAGTGACGCACCGGTATTCTCGCCACCAAATCCCCCACGCTCGCGCTCCATCGCGCGCTATCCATGTACACGAAACGCGCGACAAACAAATCCAACGCGAGCAAATGCACCCACGCGCTCGACGCCGTCTCCGCCGTCGCTAAAAACCCCGAGAGCAAGCTCACCGATTTATTCAACATCCCTTCACCCGGGTTCATAATCACCCGTCGCACCGCTTCGAAGACATCCGTCGACGTGAAGGACGCGTACGCCGCCGCCAGATAACACGCGCCGAGCAACCAAAACGTGCTCTTGCTCGACACCAGCTTGAACACCTTTTCCGAGCGTGGAAACGCAATCATCGCCGCGTACAGCGGCATCACGCTCGTCGTCGCGATGGTAAACGCCGCTTCCGGTATCACCGCCACCGCATTCACCGCCACGACGCCTCTCTGTCTCTGTCGTCGTGCTTCCCGAGGCGTTCGTTGCGTCGTAATCATCATCATCTTCTTCTTCTTTTCGACACCGTCCACGCGTCGTCCACCGAACGTCGCCGCCGTCGCGACCGATCGCGAGCGTCCGATGCATCGTCCATCACCACCGCGCGTCGTCGTCGTCTTCAAAAACGACGGCGTCAGCGGTGACGCGCGCCCCATTTTCTTCGTTATCCAACAGCGCGCGCCATTGAGTGAAGCGTCGAAATCCGAACCGATGTCGATGTCGACGCCCTCCGAGTGGGCGCCGGCGCCGGCGCCGTCGCTCGCGGACGCATCCCGGTCGTCGTCGACGTCGGTGTTCGTCGACGTCGACCAGCGATCGGTGACACCGGTGGATAAACGCGCGAGCGCGAGCGAGGAGGCGAAGGCGCTGTTCGACACCGCGTTGAGTCAGCGGCAGAGCGCCGACGCGCCGCCGACGCGCGTCGTGACGTGCGCGGCGCCGCTGGACGCATTCATCGTCCGCGGGTGCGTCGGAGACGACGAGTGCGAGGCGTTGATGCGGGCGGCGGAGCGAGCGGGGTATAGTTTTTGGAGCGCAGAGGAGGACGCGCGGCGAGCGACGGCTGGAACGTCCGAGTCGGCCGACGCCGCGAACGATTATGATCGACGCGGATCGGATTTTAGAAACGCAGACACGGTCGAAGTACACTCGACGACGATTGCAGATGAACTGTGGAGACGATTGCGAGCGCACGTGGAGGAGGAGGTGATCGTGGATGCGTCGCATCCGCTCGCCGAGCCGGGAACGGAGGGCAAATGGGTCGCGTGCGGCGTGAACGATCATCTATTGTTCAATCGATACGACGCCTCGGGGCACTTTTCCCCGCACACGGACGGGGCGACGATTCGTGATTTCAACTGTCGATCGTTGTACAGCGTGCTCGTTTATCTGAACGATTGCGAACGGGGAGGTGAGACGTCTCTGTTCGTTCCGCCGTCCGACGCGGCGCCAAACAAATTCATCCTCGACGATCTCAACCGTTACCGCTGGCCCAAGGAGTGGATCGTCGACGCCGCACCGGTTGAACGAGGCTCCGTCCTCGTTTTCCGTCAGGACATCCCTCACGAGGGCGCTCCCGTCGGTGAGGGTCATCTCAAGCGCATCATTCGCACCGACGTAATGTATCGACGCGAGCCGCCCCTCTTCGACGACGCCGTAGGTCTCGAGGCGTATCGTTTACACCAGGACGCCATGCGCGCCGAAGCTTCTGGTGACGCCATGTCCGCCATGCGTCTTTTTCGTCACTGTCGTCGCCTCTGTCCAGACTACGCCAATCTCGTCGGCATTCATTAATATTGTATCATTTTCGACGCGACGCGCGTCTGTTGTAAAAAGGTTTGTTCAAAAAGTCATCATCTTGTCTTTCCCACACATGTCAACACGCGAGTCGGAAGACACGAGCGCAGTCGATCGTTCGAGCGATCGAGAGAGCGAGCGAGCGAGACACACACGCGTGATATATATATAGCTAGATAGACGCATCGTCGTGCGAACGAGTGAACGAGTTCGCCATGTTTCTTAAAGCGATTCGGCGGTCGCGACTTGACCTTCTCACGCTCGGTGGACACGACGGATCGAAGGAAGACGCCAAGTGCCACGCACACGAAGAACGCGCACACGTTGGTGCGCATAAGCGCACGTGTTCGCAAGTGCATTCGTACAAGTATACGTCGCCGACGCCGTCGTTGTTTGAAAAGATTTTCCTGGAAAAGTGGTGGACGTACGTCGTGGAACGTTGGTGTCCGATGTGGATCGCGCCGAACGCGCTCACCTTTGGTGGGTTGATGTTGGTTTTGATTGCTTACGTCATGACTTGGGGGTTCTCTCCGGGTCTGGCGCACGAAGCGCCAGCTTGGGTGTACGTGACGTGCGCGGCGTTGATGTTTGCGTATCAGACGGCGGATGGCATCGATGGGAAACAGGCGAGAAGGACAAAGAGCGGATCGCCGTTGGGTGAGGTTGTCGATCACGGATGCGACGCGGTATGCACGTGCGTGTACGGCGTGATGTTTGTCGACATGCTCGGTTTTGGATTCGCGAATCCGATGACGAGGTTGATGTCCGTCGTGACGATGACTTCGGGTAGGATTTTCTTTGTCGTGGACACGGTTTCGAGCACGTACACGGGTCGGCTTCCAGTCAACTCGCTCTTCGACGTGCAAGAGATGCAAATTTGTCTGCAACTAATGATAATCACCCTGGCTTTCACGGGCGTGGACGCTCTGAATGCCGTCACGATGACGCTTCCAGTGTTGGGCGAGAGAGGCGCGATGTCGCTCGCTGTCGGCTTTGGCGCCCTCTTTGGCGCGCTCTCGCGAGGGATGACCTTTTACAAAACCATCATGGATCCCAAGCAAGCCTCCGATCACTGGCCTGAGCACAGAAACCCGATTTTCATCGCCGTGCTTTGCATCGCAAACGAAATCTTCCACGGCGTTTGCCTCTATTTCGCTCCGAATCTTGCGCTTGCGCACGCCACGAGCGTGTTGCTCTTCGCCGAAGCCGAGACGAGCGTTATGCGTCTTCGCGTCTCTGATCCGGATTTCCCGCTCTTCAACTGGTTGAGCGCATTGATCATGATTCTCACCACGCTCATTCCCACCGGTCACGCCTTTTTGAGCGGTACCCTTCTCGGCGCGGCGCTCTTCATGTTGCTTCATCGCGCCACGACGTTGTGCGCTCAAATCACCGGATGTCTCGGCATGCATTCCAATATTTTCATTCTCAAGAAAGATTAGCAGTTGTCAATTTAATATTAACCCCCTCCTAGTGCTCACTAATTCGTCTACGGTACTTCTTCTAAGTCGCTACTGCTCGTCTGTCACCTTCTGGAGAAGACTGCAAAGGTTTCGATGTGATTTGTCGCCGGAAAGAACACAAAAGATTCGTGATGCGCGAGACGCCACTTTTTGGAATCCATGAGCTCATCCGCGTCCCTCATGAATGAATTTAAATCGCACGAAACGTAAATGAGCGTTTGTAAATCATCACTCAAACTATCGCTCGTGAGAAGGGCGCGAAGTTTCGCATCCAATCCTTTCCGCGGCGGGTCGACGACTAAGACGTCGCAATCCGTCGTGGATTCCTCAGCCACGCGCTCCGCCTTGGCCACGCGTAGGCTCACTTTCGCCCGCATTTCCTCAGGAAGTTCATCGCGCGTACGCTCCCACGCTTCGGCGACGGCGGACGAGGATTCGACGAAACGCACGCTGCGCACGTCCAGGTTTTCGTTCGTCACCAAACTGTATCCAATCGAGCCGACGCCGGCGAACATTTCGACCACGCGCGAACCCTTCGGCACGTGCGACGGTAAGCGCTTCAAGAGTTCCCCGTAGGCCTCAGTGTTCGCCTGCATGAAGGAGCCCGGGAGGTAATATACCCTCTGCTCGTTTTGGGGAGTCTCGAGAAACGTCATGCGTTCGCCGAGGACATGTGTCCATCCCACCGGATCAAAAATGGAATTCGTCTTGGCGTTTTGCAAATTGACCCACATCCCGCGAATCCTACCGTGGCTCCTCGACGCAATCTCCTCGCACACCGCGCGCATTCGATCCGTTAACCCGTTCGCCACCGGTGCGTTCCACACCAATGCGACGCACGTAGATGCGTCGACATCCGTCGAGACGTTCCAAGCCCCACGCGTCTCGCTATACGCTACAATTTGGACGTAACGCAGCTCCCCGCTTCCATCCCCCTCGTCGTACGGCTCCACGCCAACATCCACGCACACGTCCCGAACAATCCTTGCCGCATCATTTATAGCTGGATGCGACACCGCGCACGTCTCTATCGGTTCCAACTCGTGCGTTCCGCGACGAAACAATCCCAACGCCAACGCAGCCGTCGGCGACGTTCTCACCGCCAACTTTGCCTTGCACCGCCACCCCGTCGACGCCCCTCTAAACGTCGTGTGCGTCGTCCCGCACGTCCTCGACGTCGACGGCACGTTCGCAAAGTACTCGACCGCCCGTTCGAGCACCTCTGGCGTCGTCGGATCGGTCACGTTCGCGCACCCAGCGCAGGCTGGAAAGTGTCCACACTCGAACGACCCACCTTCCGCGCGGACGACCCGGACACCGCGACGAGACGACCCGCGAGCGACGCTTCTTTCGCGTCGCACCCGTCGTCGGAGCGCCCTCTCATCGGGACGTCGTTCGACGGTGCCGCACCGAAGGAGCGTCGACATGCCGCACTTCACTTCGTGACGCCTCGCAATGCCGACAACGCTCTCGGCATCCACGCGCGTCGTCGTCGTCGACGCATCCGCGACCCGATGCGCGCGCGTCACGCGCGCGTCGGCGTCGGCGTGTCCGGCGTCATCGTCCGTCTCGACGTCGCGCGCGATTCGTCGACGCGCCGCCTCCACGACGACGCCGACGAACCGAACGCGACACCGACGACACCTTCACAGAGCGTTGAGCTCGGACGACCTCGTCGTCGTCACCGGCGCCATGGAACGCCTCGCGCAGTCCTCGGCGACGCTGTTGCGCGAAAACGATAAGTCCGTCGACGCCCGCGTGGCGTGCGCGATGCCGGCGGAAGCGTTTGAAGGGGTGAAGAACCCGCGAGACGTGCGCGCGAAGGAGTTGGTGTATCCGCACGCGGATAAGCTCGCAATGTTGAAGGACGCCGGGGCGGCGACGGTGTCGACGCGAGACGACGACGCGATGCGCGCGTTGCTCGCAGAGACGACGTGCGTGGTGTTCGCCGAAGAGACGCCGAAAAAATTGAGAGAAAGCGTGGAGAGGGTGATGCGAGCGGTGGACGCGGGCGAGTGTAAAAAATTGAGACGGGTGGTTGTGTTGAGCCGAGTGGGCGTCGAACGAAGAGACGTGGATCCGTGGAAGTACATGAATCGCAAGACGTTCCGCGGTGGGGCGCCGTTGGATGACGCGTGGGAAGCGGAGGAGATGATTCGGGCGAGGGCAGCGAAGGAGGTGAAGCCCGGGGGTGTCGCGGATGGATGGACGTACACGGTGGTGCGAACGGGTGAGTTGCGAGGCAACGGACCGACGAATGTCGTATACGGAGACTACGCGCTCACGCTCGTCGATAACGCCTTTGACGTTCGCATGCAAGACATTGATGTCGCCAGAGGTGATACAATGGGGAACGATTACACCAAGAGACTCAGCGCCGCCGCTTTCGCCAATCGCATGCTCACCACGTCGAGATACGACGTCCTCAACGCCGAATTTAGCGTCGTTTCGGTGGGTCCGGTGCCTCGCGAGCGCAGAAAAGGCTACGATGTCGCCAAGGGGAAGAGTCCACCGCCCGTATCCGATCGCGAAATTGACGAAGAGCTCGCACCGAACGACGGCGACGTTGAATCCGCGCCGGATGCCGTGCCTCAACCGGTCTAATCTCGCTCTCGCTTTCGCTTCACGCGCGGTTGTTCTCCGCGTCGGTTCGATCCATCCATCGATTGTTCGATCTTCACACTGTTAGATGCCTAATTTTATAAACACCGTATGAATAATGATGTGCATCCCATGGGTTCATTTTCCTCCTTGTGTCGGAAACGCATCGCACCGTCGAGGTTGTCTGAGTGAGTCAGTCGGTTCGCGTCCGAGTGAGTCAGCCACCCAACAATCCACCAAAATTCTGCATTGACGTCACACCGCCCCGGTGCACGCGCGCGCGGGGGACGGGAACGCACACCGGGGACGCGACAGAGAGGGACGAACCGTCATGATTGGGTTACACACCGTCCTCGCCCCGATCCTCGCGCGTTTGTTGCGACGATACGTCTCGAGTGGATTGGACGCGTCCAACGTGCGGGTGCGTTCGTTGTTCTTTTCGCGACGGCTGACGCTGGGTAAACTCACGTTTCGCGGTAAAGTCATCGCGGAGGAGCTACGATTACCGTTTGAGATTGATGCTCTCGAGGTGGATGGAGTGGAGGTGGCGCACGCGCCGAGCGTGGGGTCGTTGTTTCGGTCGACGGTCGTTGGCGGCGGCCAGAAGGAATCCGCGCGTTGCGCATTGGGAAAAGTGACGATACGCGCGTCGGGGATGACGGATGAGGACGCAGCGAGGCGTGGGGTGGATGTGGAGGAGTTACGTAGGTTACGGGACGCGAGGGAACGGGCGGTGGAGGTGATGGTGGACGTGATGAGGGAGCGGGCGGAAGGCGAATTGGCCAACAACGCGTCGGCTTCGTCATGGAAAGAAGCCATTCTTGGGGCGATTCTGGAGCGGTTACGATTGGATATCGGACGCGTGGAGGTTTCGTACGAGTACGGGGTGACGATGATCGAGGGTGGTGGTGGTGACGGTGCTGTGGCGGTGGCGGTGCGCGCATCGATGGATGGAATCAGAGTGACTACGGCGAGCGAGTCGACGGAGGAGGACGTCGCAGAGAATGTTACGGAGGACATAGCGCGAGAGACAATCTCACCGTCACCGTCGACGTCGAGTTTGAGCGAAGATGACGTAGGGTCGGGGATGACGCCGCGAAAACGCGCGCGACTCGCGGCAGAAGAGGACGATTTGTCGTTTAGTGGAGACACGAAGAAGCGCGTGGAAATCATCGGCTTGGCGTTGAGCGTGAACGATGGTTCGCTACCGGAGGCGCACGTCTTGGGACCGTACGGACGTTTGCGAATCGATGTTCGATTGCGAAGGCGCGCTCGCGCGACGCGGCGATCGCATCCAGACGTAAGCGCGTACACGATGCAGGTGGACGTCGTAGACGACGTGGGCGTCAAGCTGTGTGCGTCTCAACTGTCAATGCTGAGCCGAGTGGTCGATGACCTAGTAATGTGGAGCAAGCGGCTCGAACACGGCGAGAGAAGACCGACGACGAATGCTCAACCGATTGATTGGTGGCGATACGCCGTTAGAGCGTGCGCACCGAGAGGAGAGAGACACCGTCAGCGTACGCTGAAGAATCTTCGTCACCAACGCGCCATGGTGGAGTCGTATGTCGATGTCCTCGTCGAGCGCGTGCGAGGTGGCGTCGCTCGGATGCCTAGCCACCTGTCAGATTTCGAAAGTAGACTCTCGGATGATGATGTGAGCGTGCTC
>Ga0255777_10003714_pt1 | contig 12874 bp, 17 predicted proteins | sample 101ome_15_FD_179975 | JGI IMG/M metagenome (GOLD analysis project Ga0255777, IMG submission 179975) | Coastal salt marsh microbial communities from the Groves Creek Marsh, Skidaway Island, Georgia - 101402AT metaG (version 2) | ecosystem: Environmental > Aquatic > Marine > Intertidal zone >...
CTTTTTATGTTTTTCTTTTCTTTTCTTTTTCTTTTTATGTTTTTCTTTTTTATGTTTTCTTTTTTTTATTTTTCTTGATTATAAAAGGGGAGAGATGTTTACAACCTATTCCTCTGTTTCAAACAAGTATTCTATGGTTTCTTGTTTACTTCTCTTTATTTCCATACAATATTCGTCTATTGTAAACGTTCCCTTTTGGTTAAAGGTTGATATAAAGTAAAACACGTCTACCTTTCTAGCCATTTGACCTATTCTATAAATTCTAGCAATTGCTTGTTGTTCTACTGCTGGATTCCAATGAGGAGATACAAAATACACTTGTTGGTATCGTTGTAGGTTTAACCCATCGGACCCTGATTTAATTTGAATCAACAATACGTCATAACTATCTGAAGTAATCAACTTGTTTTTACTTTTTACACTTGTTTTACCATTGATAACTCCTACGTTGTAATTTTTCGACGTTAAATTATCTTTGATAAACTCCATTTCTTTGTGGAAGGTATAAAACACCAATTTCTTCATCTTTTTATCATACCCTTCAATGGTATTTACTAATTTGCTCAACTTACTATTCGACATTTTTACAAAATCTGGAATGTCAGACTCGTCGTCACGTTCCAAATCACGTGCCTTTTTAACACATTGTTCAATCATGTTAATATAACTACATGACTGTTTTGCCCGTAACATATACGACAAAGGAATTGACCCTATACGACCTACCACTGGAAAGTTTAGTTTTTTAATCACTTTGGTACACATCAGTTGAGAATGTATGTCTGTCATAAGTTGCCTTTCTTGAACGGTAGAAGGCTCTACCTTTACTACATTTACGTTTAACTTTGGCATCTTAATATCTACTTGTTTTTTGGTTCGAACAAGCATAATATCTTGTATGTATTCACGCTGATCTTCTTTGTCTGCACCTTTAACGAAAACTTCTTTTCCTTCAGGAAAGTTTAACAGTTGACACAACGATACCACGTCGCTCCATGAATTTTGAACCGGTGTTCCAGTAACCATCCATTTAATAGTGGCATCTACCTTCATTGCGTTTTTAAACACTCTTGTCTTTTTGGTTCTCATATTGTGTGCTTCATCGTAGATAATTCTCTCCCATTTGATATTAGACAATACCGACTTCAACATACCGTAAGTGGTAATAAAGATACGCTTCGACATAATCTCTTTTTGCTCTTCTTTATCATTGTTGTAAGTAAACGCCTTTGCCGAAGCACCGTGGAATACCTGTGGAGTTTTTCCCAACAATTCAATGATTTTTTTTCTCCATTGACCAATAAGAGATTTTGGAACCACAATAAGCGTATTTTTCTTTGGATTAAGCTTCATGCAAGCAATCATAAGAAGGGTTTTGCCTAGTCCCATTTCGTCACACAATAATCCTCCTCTATGCGCCTCTCTATTAAAGCACCATTGAAACCCCTCGAGTTGATGTTCTTTGAGGTCGTAGTTTTTTTCAGCAACAAAATCGCGAAATTGGTTAGTAATACTCATTGTTATTAGCAATGGCAATAAATAATGTTTGTATTGGTTGGTATGCTTTGTTATTATACTTTATATTATCATATGTTTGTTATATTTTAAACTTGGGTTGGGTTTTAATATCAATTTGGAAATTATTAGAGTTCCAAGTAGGGTTATTATATTTCCAACAGTTTAAATTGAATTTATTTAATATTAAGTATAATAAACACAATAAACAAAACACAAAACACAATATATCAATCATGACAAGTATTATATCCAACAGTAAAAATGCCAACATTCAAGAAAAGTATAAGTCAGTATGTGAAAATTTATGCAGATTTCCAATGGAGTATTGGGATGATTTACATTACTTTATTACAAACCATCCCGGAAAACCAACCGAATACCATATAAACCATTACAAAAATCATAAATTTACAGCAGATTCATTTGAGTATCTAATACACCAAATCAACACCAACCGTAATACATTTCACAACATAGGACCATTTATCAATAAAAACAATCTATGGTATTGTAAATCCAAGACCAAACATGATTTAATAAGTATTATAAACTTTCAACAAAAAGAGATTGACCGATTAAAAGAATTGTTAAACACGAAAAACTAAGTTAAATTAAATAAAATTAAGTTAAATTAAATAAAACCCAATAAAAAAATCAAAGACCCACCACCATAATTATTGTCTTAACGAACCAACCCAATTACGGTATGAATTATCGACAATAGAACCTTGTATTCCAGCAGGTGATAATGGGGTTGGATTTGGATTGGATGATGATATGTTATTTTCCGGTATATTATAACGCTTTGCTAATTTTTTCTCCAAATCTTCCACTATCTGCTTTATTTTAAAACAAGATTGTCTTGTAAATGCGTCTATAGTATTATTCGTATTCCTATTCGTATTATGTTGAATTTCACATATATTCATTGAAATATCAGTCATATTATTCTTTTACATTATTTAAGAAAAATATGTTAATTATCATACCCATCAAATTCAGCAAGTAAATCAGGGTCAAATACTCCACCAGGAGGAACACCATAAGCTTGTATGTAAAGCAAGTAACGAACGTCTAAGGAAACGTCGGCTTCTACTACTGCTCTTATAACTTCTGGTGCTTGTCTATGAGTTAAATAACCACCCAATTCCCTAACTCTATCGTCCAATCGTTGAACCTCTTCAGACAAAATACGGAAATCTGTTCTGCCTTTGGAAGTGATTTGAAGAATAGAAATACCTATACTTGCTAAATAACTTGTATCACTATCTGACAAATATTTGTTTAAATTTGTGATGATGTTAGTGTAATTGTTTAAAATGTATTCGTCCAAATCGTCTGTATCATTGTTTAAATAATCGGTTATAAATTGAGGTTTTACATTTACATCAATATAAGACTGAAGTTTTTGAACCAAAGCAGAATTACCACTTCCTCCCACCGAAAACCCTATTGTATTTTGACTTTTTGATATTAATTTTTTCAAGACGCCAACCGAAGAAGACTTTCGTGGCATATATAATGATTTCACATATTATTATTAGTTGTTTAATTTGGTATTTGGAAAGGTGATGTTTTTATTGGTTGCATAGATGATAGAATTGGTTGGGGAGAGAAAGGCACCGGTTCCTTTTTTAGTGAAAATAGTAGTGTTATTAGAAAGGTCGGTGTTTAAATATGTATGATTTTCTACAAAATAAGGCGTTTTTAATCCACAATCTTTCTCTCCCCCACGAGTATTACTGTATGGCCAATTGTTGCCTCCAAGCATTTCACTGTTGGCAAGGGGGTTATTGGAAGCATCCAACTGTAATCCAGTGTAATCAACTTGAGTAACATACCAATCGTCCATGGTTTGTGTTTTGATTTTATCAGTGGAACTATCTAAATAAGTAGTATAATTACAACTAGCGTCGTTGCATATATAGTGTCCTTTTACCGTAGATAAAAAGGTATCGTAACTTTTCACATTAGTTATTTTACTATTGGTATTTGACATTGTTATTTGGTGATGGTTGTTGTTGCGGGATTGATACAGGTAAATATCTTTTTTTTGTCGTGTATGAGTAGATGCCGACGTAGACTCATCGTTTTTACCAAACATAGAAGCGTTCATTTTATATATATATGATAAAGATAGATAAATAGATATTACTAGTAGATTTTTTTTAATCCATTAATTATAATGTGATATTCAACATTTATATGTACTCATTCTTAATGAATATTTTATTTTACAAATTGACAAAAAAAAACGACTTTTTTATGTGAACATAAAACCACAAATATAATAAACATACAACAACATATAACAACCATACAATCAATAATGTCAACACGTATCATTTTGCACAGAGAGTATACAACTATCTCCATTTATGATATCGCGGTAAGTTATAAAGACAGTATTACTGAAGGATATTACCGCAAACCATGGCATCAACGTAACTTAAAAAGAAACTTAGAGTGGAATAAAAATCTAATAAATTCTATCTTTAAAAATCGCCACATCGGTGAGATGGTCGTTTCAAAACATTTTGAGATGGTAGATGATGAACCACATGAATACTATGATGTTGAAGACGGACAGACCCGTATGAATGCTATCAAATCATATATGAATGGCGACTTTGAAGTAGATGGGTATGGTTACTACAATGATAATACCGAAGAATTTGGTAAATATACTGTTAGTATACTGAAACTATCTAAAGCGAGAGGACAAGGAACGATTTCAAACGAAGAGTTCATAAAAGAGCTTAACTTAAACTTCCGTCTACTACAAGAATGTCAATCCTTAAAACCCAACGACCTGTACTGGGCAACCAAATCTCATAACGGACATAAAGGTTCTGATTTGGTCGATACTGGTATAAAACGTATTGAAGATGAGACGTATAAAAATAAACCGGATGTATTTCAGTCTTGTATAGGTATAAAACATATTACTAATAAAAATCGTACAGGTCTGTCTGAACTAGTGGCAACTGTGTCAGGAATTATGTACGGTCCAGACTATCTAACAAAAAATTACCGGGACCATGTACATTTATTACATAAAAACATAACTGAAGACCTACATAAGAAATTCGATGATACTATTAATGCATTTAATAGTATAGTAGAAGAAACGTATATAAACAACCCAATTGAAAAGGGCGAACATAAACCACAACTCTTTAAATTAACTGCTTTTACAAGCTTAATTCTGTGTGATATCTACGGTAATGATTTTCATAGCGAATCATTCAACGCTTTAAAAAAATTTTGGGTCAAAGTTTTAAACTTATACCGTAGGAAGATTAAGGAACTCACAGAAAAAAAAGCAAAAATTTGGTGGGAATCAACGGTTTACAGTAGTCTTACGAATGCGCAAAAAAGAAATCTGTTTAAAAAGGATTTAACAGCAAAAATCAATTCAATACGAAGTTATTGGTACAACTTATCACAATCCAATTCATATGCGGTATAGATAGATAGATAAATAGAATAAAAATACAATATATGAAATACAATAATATAAAATTATAACACACGGTAAATAAATCACATTTTTTTATCGATGAGTTATAAATGTTCGCAAAATACAACTTAAACAAATGGCCTTTGGTGTATATTGATATGGTGGGAGACATTAAAACGTATGTAGATTACAAACAATTCACTTCTACATGGATGGGATTGTATGATAAATTGGAACCGTTTACGATGCTATTTGACGCCACCAATTTTGGGGATGTTAGTGTGTTTTATGCAATTAAAATGGCGATGTTTATTAAGAAAATAAAGCGGAAACGCCCTCAATACTTACAGAAAAGTATTATTATGTTGGAAAGCAAGTGGTTGAAACATTTAGTAGGTTTAATGTTTTTTATTGAAACTCCGGCAGCTCCAGTATATGTGTATTACACGGATGAACACGGTAAAAAAACTCTGGATGAATTGGTTGATTTGTTGGAAAAGGGAGAGAAAGATGTGTTTCACCAATACAATCCTTCTCGTTAAAATAATTATTAGTATCTATTAGTATCTATTATTTATTAGTTGTGAATCAACAATTTAATATATAGTTATAACTATATACTAAATGGGAGCAGGTATTCTACCATTTACGATATACAAAGGTCGTGTTATGTTTTTGTTTGGAAGGGAAAACAAAGACAAAACCGGTAATTCCAAAAAAAAAGAAATGTGGTCGGATTTTGGAGGAAGCAAAGAAGGTCTTGAGAATTATACTCAGACCGCAATCCGCGAAGGGTTTGAAGAAAGTAGTGGTTTTTTTGGAGACAAAGAAGACATTGAGCAATTGATACGTGAAAAATGTTTAAAAGAAATAGAACACAATCGTTACAAAACATTTGTAGTGTATGTACCATACGATGATAAATTGGTTGGTAATTTTAGAAGAAACTTTCTTTACGTAAAGCGAAACAATCAAGAACTTTACAGAAGCAAGGGATTGTATGAAAAAGATATGATTAAATGGGTAGCATATAATGATTTACGTGAATTTAAACATAGTTCTCGTGTATTTTATAAAGGAATTATTACCAAGTTAATGAGGTTGTTTTAGGTTGTTTTAGGTTGTTCTGTTGGTGGAGATTTGGGTATAGGATTGGGAGTAGAAGTAGGATATGGGTTTACATCTTTGCATTTGGTTGCATGCTCAATCATTTGGTAAGTTGATTTTATAAAGCATTTTCTACAGTAAGGACAACAGCGAACGTGAGGCATTATTTGTTATTTGTTATTTGTTATTTGTTATTTGTTATTTGTTATTTGTTATTTGTTATGTAGTTTGATTTTAATTACTGTTAATATTATTGATATTATTTATCAAGTATAAAAATAATATCAATTTTATTTTAGATTAAGAGGTTTGTTAGTTATACGTTATCATACCAATGTTACGGATATTTTCCATATATGACCGTCAAATATATTGCGATTGTTGTTTCCACTTATATCAGTGGTTTGCTGTGTTAAACCAAAGGCATTGGTATCGGGATTTCCCATCCAACCATAACAGCCTTCTGTTGGAACACCAGACGCGTCTGTTCCACCAGGAAATATATCATGGAGATACAAGTCCTCTAACGTTCCATTAGTAGCTCCACTAATATCAGTCAACGCTTCAAATTCCAATGTAATGTAATTTCTAATGTAAAAGTTGATTTGGTCGCCAGGTAGAAAAGGTAGTTTATACACAAATGTTTTTACGTTTTGGTCTACCCCACTTAAATCCGACATTTCTATCATTCGCTGGCGTCTGGTTGGGTTGTTGCTTATATCAGCAAACATTTGTTCGTAAATACTTTTCAATATAGCATTGGAACGACCTTCTGAAACGTTTCTAGAAATGTCTAAGGATTCATTGACGCCAGTGAGTTTTTGGGTGGAAAGGGCAATGGACCCATTTGCTGAAATGTCTCCTCCCAATGTTTCATTTAACTGTGATGCCAACACATATATATTAGTATTGGATTGTATATAGTTTATAAGAACGGTTTCGTCTTTTATAAACGTTTGTGACAAAGGATTTCCCAACAGATGCGTGCACAAAACACGTATCATACATTCTGGATAACTTGCACCAGTAAGTCCTGTAAGCGAGTATTGGTAATAATTTTGGGAAGGGTCTTGACCAGCAACAGCAGGACCAATCGGAACATTTTTTGAAGGGTCAGTAGCGTCAAATATCAAATTGGAATTTTTCAATAGCGTGTTTGCCATAAACTCTGTAAAGTTGGATACATAATATTCTTGATTTGTTTCACTTCCATTGTTATCGGCACGTGCCCAAAACAATTTATCACCCCCACTAGCGTCACCAATTAAAAATAAATCTTCTAATCGTGAAGCAGACACATCAGTAGCAGAACATCTCCATACTAAGTGATGGTCTACCAATTGTTCTGCTGGTAGTTCCCCAAACAAAGTTAAATTACCACAAACGTCAAATATTACTGGAATTTCAAAAACTAAATTACCGCTCATTTTATATATATTAATAATATTATTGATTCTGATAATATTATTGATTCTGATAATATTATTGATTCTGATAATATTATTGATGCTGTGTATGTATGCTATGTATGCTATGTATGTATGCTATGTATGTATGTATGTATGTATGTATGTATGTATTAATCGACTAAAACATGAATATTCCAAATAGTATCCTTAATATTGTATTTTTTAAGGGATTGTGGTGCCTTTATTTCACATTGAAACTTTAAAATAAAATTAGGTTTATTTAACAATTCTACAATGGTTTGAAGGGATGTTTTATCGTTTTCGTAAGTATCCGTGTCTAAAAACTTGTAAATCATATTGTCTATTTCATCTTCTATTGCTCTATTAAGATTGGTTAAATTTTTAAATGGTTCGGTTATAGTAGGGTCTTTAAATATTGCGTTAGAAATCATGTAAATGTAGTGGTCTTGTAGTGTTTGGAGGGGGGAATTATAAGAAAGGTCCGTTACGTTGTTTAACTTGTAAGTAAGTGCTTTTTTTATGTTATTGAAGAGTTGCATGGTGTATTTTGGATTTATTTTTAAATAAGTGTGGTTTATTTTAATGTATTTACTGGTAGGAGTAATGGTTTCCCTAAGAAGAGCACCATCTATTGTTTTAATACACTCCAAATCAAAAATATCTCTCCCTTTTCTATTTTCCAAACTTTTTTTATCAGAGTTATTTTCACGATTTTCTTTAATTTTTAATATAGAATACTTGCTTAAGTTTATTGGTGTATTCATTATTTATGTAGTTATAATAACCATATAAATAATTATGCTTAATTTTTCTACTTTTCATATAAAATATCAAATTCAAGGGCAAACGAGTAATCATTGTAGTTCATGTCGATTTCCATTCCATACTCGTCTATTAATTGGACATGGAGTTTGTCAATATTGACTGGACCAAAATAATGACGTTTTTTGGTGATTTTATCAGAAGGGTCATCAAACAATACAGCCCCCTTTCCTTCTCTCATTGGTATACGTGCCAATATATGCTTTCTTAAAAACGAATTTTCGTAAAGTATGGTGCATACATCTTGCGTTGTGTTTTTAAAGTCATTTATACACAGAAAAATATACTTACATCCTGCCAAATCAACCGTTCCTTCTCCAGTGTAAGACTGTTGTCCTGTATACGCCTTTTTTCTAAATCCCAACAACCATCCCAACGACTTCATAGGAGGAGCATTTTGATAAACCAAATTCCCAAAATCCAGAGTTACACGGTCACCGTCGTTGTTTCCTGATATAGTGGCTTTCATAGTAGTAGCATCGATGGAGATAGAGCATCCAGCATAAGACAAATTACCTTCTTCGGTAGAGACTCCAATTAAATTAGACTCCAAGGTAATTGTATCGTAATTTCCACTTGGAACTGTGACAGTGGTTGAAATAGTAGTTCCACTAACGTCGTTTGCTGTTTTCGTTATTTTAAACCCATTTGTCCCTAATGTATGTGATATAACGTGTTGAATATTGGCGATTTCCATAGAAGACATTTTCATAGAAATAACATTTTTTAGTGGCGTGGCAAGGTTTATGGTAAAGTCTGTGCTTTTTGTGGCGAAATAATTTTTTCTAAATTTGGTATCAATACTTAATTGACTAGTGACGATGTTACGTTTTAAATCATTAACTATACCAGTGTTTATGGGGCTAACATAAATAGACTCCAATTCCTTTTCTTTGCGGTCTTGAACAACCGATGCTAGTTTTTTCATATCTTGTTGAAGGTCTGTAATGGAATAAGACTCATCTGTGATACCTGCTAAATGGTTGTCGCCTTTTATATTTAGTTTACTTTTTAGTCGGTATTCTATGTTTTTAATGAAATCAACCATCTTGCTTTTTTCTTGAAGACTTAAATTTAGTTTGGATATTGCATTGATTTTCTCATTGATTTTTTGGTGTAATCTGTAATAGTCATATTCTTCATCATCTGATAAACGTATAAACAGTTTCATATCATTTATGGTGTAATTATCAACGTTTAAGTCAATGTTTAATTTATCTATGGTTGTGGATGGTTTTTTTTGTAAGTCAAGTTGCTTTGACTTTGAAACTGTATTGTACTTTTCTTCTATAAATGTTTTTTTCATTTGTTTTATTATAAACTATACTTTGATTTATAATAAAAAAATATTATTTTAATGATTTGTTAATTTATTGTTTGTTTAATTGTTGTTTGGTTTAATGTTTTATTGGTGTTGGGTTGTTTGTTATTAATATAATGGGATGCTTTAAGCATGCTTTTGAGTGTATTCGGCCATTTCCTTTTCGTACCGTTCTTTGTCCTTTGTATTCATGGTTTCATACTTCTTTTTCTTTTCTGGCTTTAGTTTTTTCCACATTGCACCCAATTCTTTGGCAATTTCTCCAATGTTAACCTTTCCTCCCTTCTTTTTCGCCTTTTCCAACAATGCTGGACGCTTTTCGTCACAGTAAAAGAAGTAAGCAGACTTTGCTTTCTTAGGAAGGTTTTTATTTTTCTTGGCCTTCATCTTCATTTTTTCACCAACAAACTTTTCCATTAGTTCGTTGATTTTATCGGAATGACCTAGTTCTAGGCATACTGCTCGTAGCAGAGAGGCATGGGATTCATACCAGTTATCGTAAAGGCTGACAGTGTTATTATGAAATAGCAAACTCATGATGATTATAATATATTTATATCGATTATGTTTAAATCAATTTTATATAAATTAATTACTTTATAAAATATGGTTTATTTTAGTGAATTCCATAGATAATAAATTGAAACAACAACTTAAAATTTATTATTTTGTTATAAATTATATTCGTGTATTTTGGTATAGACAATTTAATGAATAAAAATACACGTAAACATACTGTTTCTACACAAAAAGAAAAGATGGACAAATGTTTTTTGGAAATGTTAGATGAATTTAAAAAGGAAACTAAACGTCTTGAAAAACAACAACGACTATTAAAAGAAAAAGAAGAAGAAGAGTTTTTACAGATGGTGTATGAATCTGGTATTCCTGTTTGCTACGATAATAAAATAACCATATTGGACAAAAAAACCAATACAATTATTGATATTAGCAACACAAACACAAACACAAACACAAACATTTAAAAACATTTAATTGGATTGTCTTTATTTTAAGTCGGTAACACTATAACATTGTAATAATTCGGCCCGTGCGGTCACCTTTGCTGAAACACATTCTTCACTTGTTATCTGTCCATCAGTTATCATAGTCTGTAAAGCATATTTCGCATCTACATTGTTTTTGTTTAGTATCAATGCTTTGTAAAATGTAACTGAAATAAGGGTGTAATCCACTGAACCGTCTGCTTGTAGTTTTTTGGCAGAATTGTAATAATGGGTTGAATCTTTAAGTTTTAAATATTGTTTGTAATCGGAATATTGATTGTGTGTCATAATGGATTTATATTATGGTGTTTTATATTATATATTTACAAATTAAATATATAATAAATATCTATTTGGTTAAATGGTTGTATTGGTTATGTTATTGTGTTGGTGCTTATTTACATAATGGACTGTAAATCATCATTACAAAACATAAGACTGGAAACAACATCAATGAAATTGTTAGTAATTTAAAAGGAATATAAGCAATTATATTAATACACTTAAAACACAGTGATTTTTTTTTGTGTTTAATATTTTCTTGATTTACCGTGTAAGAAACAAACACGTTGTCGTATATATCATCAGCAGATTCTGGCAAATACTTAAAATACATTTCTTCAAACTCGTTGTCTAAGTTCATTAAAAACTCCATAGCAACACAGTTAAGAACCATATCGTATATGTTGTCTTCCTTAAATACAATCCATAAATTAGCAACATATACAAACAAGTTAAACCCAAACTCTTGAAAGGTGTCTATCATCACTAATACATCAATGGTTGGAGTTAGTTTTTGAAGACGTGTTCTATCGGTTAAGTTGTCCCAAAGAAAAAAAGAACGAACAAAGTAAACCGACGATGCCCCAAACATGATTAGTTTTCGCTTCCAATCCGATTCATTGGGGCAAAACCTACCATCAAAATTGTCTACTTCGTTGGCAACCATCGCTATGTAGATAGCCCATTGTGCCACGAAAATAATAATTGGAAGAGCAGCAAGCAATGAAAAAACGTGTGAACAGTAAAAAGCGTTTTTCTGCTTTAGTTTTTCATTTTTGTATCCACGGGTGGTATGGTATTTAAAAAGGGAAAACATACCAAACTTTGGGTCGGATATAATGATTTCTGCTTTTTCACTTTGAGTGTGCTGTGGTTCTTCAATTGTAAATCCTCTGGATGGAGTAGTGCAGTCGGGGATTATTTTTTTACTATGTTCGGTTCCTATCAATAGGTCGTCATGCATTTTGGCATATAAGTGATTACACAAAAAACAAAGATTGTCGTATAAAATACTACACATTGATTGTGGGGGTTCGGTTGTAATATTATTGTAAGTAGTAGTCATTGGTATTATATAGTATGTTATGTATCACTACGTGGATATATTTAACTTATTTTGATAAATTGATTAAAATCAACTACTTGTGATACTAATGTAAATAATTAACTAATTAATTAACTAATTAATTAACTATCTTATCAATATGGATTCTTACTCAAGTAGTTTTGGTTACAAACATAAATATGGTGAATTAAAATTGGAAAATCTTTCCAGAATATGTGGAAAAGAAAGGTGGGAGATGGGCGCATTGGAGCGTGCCGAATGCTTAAACGATGACGTCACCGTTATTGCTTATTTAATATTGTTTATATTTTATGTGGTGTTGTTTTCCACTATGGAAGTGCGTAGATAAATATACAAATGATATAAGGGATAGTGTAAAACAATAAAAAAAGATAATGATAATATTAATAAAAACAATATAAAGAAAACAAGTATAATATACTTAGGTGTGAAGTCAAGACACGAACAAAATGCTCGAATAGCTCAGTTGGTTAGAGCGTGCGACTGTTAATCGCGAGGTCACAGGTTCGACCCCTGTTTTGAGCGCAAGGTGGCGACCTTATAATACGCGTAAAAGGGAAATGTTGCTTAATGTTGGATGATTTTTTATATAAATACCAAAAACAATCTACCGAAAACTCGCACAAAACTAAACTAAACTAAACTAAACTAAAAAAGAAAAGAAAAGAATAGAAAAGGTATGAAAGGTTGTAAATGGTATATGGGTAGACTATTTGGATAGTAAGATGATAATAAAACACATACTTACAATTAAATAAAGGGAAATGTTGCTATGTTGGCTGTTACCCGGATATAGCTCAGATGGTAGAGCGATTGACTGTAGATCAATTGGTCCTG
>Ga0255777_10003717_pt1 | contig 12863 bp, 10 predicted proteins | sample 101ome_15_FD_179975 | JGI IMG/M metagenome (GOLD analysis project Ga0255777, IMG submission 179975) | Coastal salt marsh microbial communities from the Groves Creek Marsh, Skidaway Island, Georgia - 101402AT metaG (version 2) | ecosystem: Environmental > Aquatic > Marine > Intertidal zone >...
AATCAAAGCTAGACGCTCCAGCCAAAGATATTCGCTATTTTTGTTTTATGGAAAGCGAAAGACAACGAAAAATCGGGGCATTACTGCAACGTGACCTAGCTGATATTCTTCAGAAAGCGGCGAAAGACTCTGGTATTTCTGGGTTACTGATCTCGGTGACAGAGGTGGCGGTAACGGTTGATTTGATGATTGCCAAGGTGTATTTAAGTTTCTTTCCAGAAGAAAAAGGCGACGAGCTTTTTGAAGGTATCCGATCGAATGCTCCATTAATTCGTCACGAGCTTGCTAATCGTACCCGCAATCAGATGCGAAGAGTTCCTGAGCTTTTGTTTTTTAAAGACGAAACTGCTAAGAAAGCCGAGGCTATAGAGCGTTCGTTAAAAGGAGAAGAAAACCCTATTGAGGATCGCGGCCTGCTCGATCGTCGTCAAAAAAAGTGAAAACTTCAATTTATATCGCCTGGAGGTATTTGCTTTCAAAAAGCAATCAATCTTTGGTGAATCTTGTAAGTTATCTGAGCCTTATGGTTGTAGTGGTCGCCGCTGCAGCTTTAACGGTGGTTCTTTCAGCGTTTGAAGGGCTAAAAGGCTTAAGCACTCAATATGCCTATGAGCATTCACCTGCTATTAAAATTACTCCCTTAAAACAAGGAGTTTTCACGGTCGATTTAGAGAGCATTCAAGAATGGGGCAAAGCAAATAAAGCGTTAGTAGTTTCGAGGCTTTCAGTGATTGGTCTTATTCAAAAGGATGGTGAGATGGTGGCAGGAGATCTTATTGCTTACCACCCCGCTCTTTCTGAATCTCTTGAGATTTTATATGGAACAAACTCGTTTTCACATGGCGAAATTCTCCTTAGCCTAAATACCTATTACGAATTAGGAGGAGGGGCCTATGACAGCTCACTTAGTGTGGGTAGTTTAATCCCGGGAGACAGGGCTATTAGGCTTCAACTAGGTGCAGATGAGATTAGACAGCGAACGCTGAAAGTGAAGGGGGTTTTTATTGAAGAAAATGAGTCTCAAGTACTTGGAATAGTCAGTTATGAAGACCTTCTATATTTAGGCGGTCACCCCAAGAATAGCTTCACTTCTCTAAGTGTTGATGAGACCTTTCTTTCAAAAGAGGAGGTCGCAACTGGCTTAAAGGGTTTTATTAATGGGGACATTTTGGTACAAGATAGGGAAGATCAAAACCGGTCTCTCTTTAGACTTTTAAACACCGAATATTGGGCTACCTATTTGATATTTTCAATGGTTCTCATCCTTGCGTTATTTAATCTAGCGGGATCTATCCGATTAATTATGGCTGATAAAAGCAGTAGTTTTTCAACCCTGAAACAAATAGGGCTTACATCCGCCCAAATTAAAAACATCTTCCTTTTTTTAGGGACAGCGCTAAGCGCATTAGGGGCTTTTTTAGGAATTCTGTTGGGTCTTGCTTTGGTTATCGGTCAAAACCAGCTAGGGTGGGTTAGACTCTCTAGCGAACTGTCTTATCCTGTCTCGATAAGTGTAAGCAACCTCTTTTTAGTGTTTATAACCCTGTTGTTGTTTGGATTTCTCGCCGCTCTTCTCTCGTCTCGTAAATTGCCCGAAGTATCGAAGGCTATGAGATCGTAGAAAAATCAAAGTCTGCGAATTCCTTCCCTGCCTTCTCAAGAGTTTCAAAAACCTCGTCTGAAGTTTCTGCACTTACTAGGCTCATTCGCAATGGCTTGAAGTTGGGTATTCCTTTGAAATAATTGGTGTAATGTCTTCGTGTTTCGTAAACCGCGAGCTTTTCGCCTTTCCAGTCAATAGACATGCTGAGATGTCTTCGCGCGGCCCCGACTCGTTCTTGCATGGTTGGTGGGTCTAGGTGTTTTCCGGTTTGTATAAAGTGTTTCACCTCTCTAAAAAACCAGGGGTATCCGATACTCGCACGGCCGATCATTGCACCATCTAAACCGAATTCATCTCGCATTTTAATGGCCGCTTCTGGGGTGTTGACATCGCCATTACCAAAAACGGGGATATGCATTCTCTGATTATTCTTTACCTCGGCTATAGGCCCCCAGTCTGCAACGCCTTTATACATTTGAACTCGAGTTCTGCCATGAATAGAAATCGCCTTGATTCCCACATCTTGAAGTCGTTCTGCTACCTCAACAATTTTTATGGAATCACTATCCCACCCTAACCGTGTTTTTACCGTAACCGGAAGTGTTGTTCTTTTAACGATTTCCTCCGTTAATTTCACCATCAGTGGGATGTCTCTTAAAATACCTGCTCCGGCATTTTTACACACCACCTTCTTTACTGGACAACCGAAATTAATGTCAATAATATCAGGGTTCGACTGCTCAACAATGTCTACGGCTTCAAGCATTGATTCGAGTTCAGCACCAAAAATCTGAATTCCTACTGGCCGTTCTTTTTCATAAATATCTAGTTTGATCACTGATTTCGCAGCGTCTCGAATAAGGCCTTCAGAAGAAATGAATTCGGTGTATACCACATCCGCTCCCTGTTCCTTACACAAGGCTCTGAATGGAGGATCGCTCACGTCTTCCATTGGGGCTAATAGCAATGGAAATTCAGGAAGTTCTATGTCTGCAATTTTCACCAAATCGTTAGATTTTATAGCAAAAATAATGGATTATCTTTGCTTGCCTGCAAATCAATCTGTGCAGCCCTGTTTTGGCTATGAAAAACATTCGAAATTTTTGCATCATCGCTCACATTGACCACGGTAAAAGCACCCTGGCAGATCGACTTTTAGATTTTACAGGTTCTGTAACTGAAAGAGAGAAGCAGGATCAGCTTCTTGACAACATGGACCTTGAAAGAGAGCGCGGTATTACGATTAAAAGTCATGCGATTCAAATGAACTACACCTATGAAGGTGAGGAATACATCTTGAATCTTATAGACACTCCCGGCCACGTAGACTTCTCTTACGAAGTGTCGAGATCCATTGCTGCTTGTGAGGGGGCTTTACTTATTGTAGATGCGGCACAAAGTATTCAGGCGCAAACCATTTCAAACTTATACTTAGCCCTTGAAAACGACCTAGAGATTATTCCGGTTTTGAATAAGGTCGATCTGCCAAGTGCTAATCCTGAGGAAGTAACCGACGATATCGTAAATCTATTGGGTTGCGACCCTTCAGAGGTTATTCCTGCAAGTGCTAAAACAGGTTTGGGAATTGAAAACATTTTAAAGGCGATCATAGATCGAGTTCCGGCTCCAAAGGGTAGTCCTGATGAGCCTTTGCAAGCTCTGGTTTTCGACTCAGTTTACAATCCCTTCAGAGGTGTTGAAACCTATTTTCGAATTCTTAATGGTTCGATGAAAAAAGGGGATCGTATCACTTTCATGGCAACGGGGAAAAACTATTTCGCCGATGAAATTGGTACGCTTAGACTGAAACAAGAACCCAAAAAAGAGATTCTCACGGGAGATGTAGGGTATTTAATTACAGGTATCAAAGATGCTCGAGAGGTAAAAGTGGGTGATACCATTACCTTAACTGACAGAAAATCTACCTCGGCCATTGAGGGTTTTGAAGAGGTAAAGCCCATGGTTTTTGCGGGTATCTATCCGGTAGACACAGAAGACTATGAAGAGCTTAGGGCTTCGATGGAAAAACTTCAATTAAACGATGCTTCTCTGGTTTTCGCCCCAGAAAGCTCTGCCGCGCTAGGCTTTGGTTTTCGTTGTGGGTTCTTAGGAATGCTGCACATGGAGATCATTCAAGAGCGATTAGAGCGTGAGTTCGATATGACGGTGATTACAACGGTCCCCAACGTAAGTTATCACGCCTTCAATAAGAAAAACCCTGATCAGCCAATCATTGTAAACAACCCTTCAGATCTTCCAGATCCTTCTGGATTAGATCGAGTAGAGGAACCCTATATCAAAGCTTCTATTATCACCAAATCAGACTTTGTGGGGAATGTGATGTCACTTTGTATTGAGAAACGAGGGAATATTACAAATCAAACCTACCTGACTCCTGAAAGAGTTGAGCTTAGTTTTGATATGCCGCTGGCTGAAATCGTATTTGATTTTTACGATCGTTTGAAGACCATTTCTAAAGGATACGCCTCGTTTGATTATAGCCCGATTGGGATGCGAGAATCTAAGCTAGTTCGTGTAGATATTCTCTTAAACGCACAACCCGTTGACGCTTTGTCTGCCCTCGTTCATTTTGACAACGCGCACACCATCGGTAAAAAAATGTGCGAAAAACTGAAAGAGCTCATCCCAAGACAGCAATTCGATATTCCTATTCAGGCAGCTATTGGAGCGAAAATCATCTCTCGAGAAACTATCAAGGCTTTGCGTAAAGATGTGACAGCCAAGTGTTATGGAGGAGATATTTCTCGTAAACGAAAGCTTCTTGAAAAGCAGAAAAAAGGAAAGAAACGAATGCGTCAAATCGGAAATGTTGAAATCCCGCAGCAAGCATTCATGGCGGTGTTAAAACTAAATGACTAAGTATAGAATTTAGTATCTTCTAAGCCCTTAAAAACGGGCTATGAATCAAAGCTTATACCAGTACAACCCATTTAAACGAATGCTCTTCGGTTTTGCATTTTCGCCAAGCCTTGAGAGTAATTTGCACGAGGTAGTACGACTCGCTGAGTTTTTTGATTCTGAACTCATTCTGCTGCATGTAGGTGAAAAAACTGAAGAAAAGCAGAAAAAAGTAAGCTCCATTGTTGCTGCAACCGCAGCGCCATCAAGGGTTAGTGAATATCATTGGATACCCGGTGATCCGTACACCACTCTTCTAGATTCTACCGAAAGTCTGTCTATCGATCTTCTGGTCTTAGGAGCTGTACAGCACGAATCGCTCTTTCGATTTTATGTGGGTTCAGTCGCGCGTAAACTTACCCGGTCCGTTAAGTGTTCTGTATTACTGCTAATCAAACCTGCCGTAGAACGGGTGGCTTGTAAACATGTTGTTGTTAGTGGCTTTAAAACAAGCACCCTCCCTAACACCCTTTTTCAAGCTTTCTATTCAGCGCAGTGTCTAGGTGCAAACAAAGCCACCATTGTAGAAGAAATCGCCAATAAATCGGTCAAAGTAAGTATTGATGATGACCGAAGCCTTATTCGAAGTCTTAGGAAAAAACGTGTCTTAGAAGCCGAAGAGGATCGAAGAGTTGCGGAACTCATCGCTCAACTTCCGACGGCACTTACCGATTCGATTAGTATTCAAAAGCAAGCGATCTTCGGTAAAAGAGGTTATTCAATCGGTCATTACGCCGAGGTAACCCGAGCTGATCTTTTGGTAATGGACGCTCCGGTCAAAACCTCTCTGTTAAGCCGAGTCATAACACGAGATATTGAATTCATTTTGTCTGATCTACCGTCAGACTTACTGATCTGTAGAGCAAAATGACAAGAAATCAATTCATATCATCGTTACCCAAAAACCTTTTTGCAGGGTTTGTCGTGTCTCTTATTGCCTTGCCTTTAGGTTTAAGTTTGGCCGTGGCAAGTGGAATGCCGGCAACTGCGGGTATTGTTTCTGCGGTTGTGGGGGGTGTCGTTGTTGCGCTTCTAGGTGGGTCTTATGTTACCATCTCTGGACCCGGATATAGCTTGGTGGTAGTACTTCTTACTGCGGTTACCACACTGGGTGGGGGTGATCTTTTTCTAGGCTACACCCATACCCTTGCGGCAATTACAATTGCTGGGGTTCTCATCACCCTATTAGGGGTTTTGCGAATGGGAAAACTGGCAGAGTTTTTTCCTGCCTCTGCTATTGAAGGAATGCTGGCTGCCATTGGTTTAAGTCTTCTGGTAAAACAATTCCCCATCATGCTTGGGCTCGAGGCGGGGGACGGAAACCCTTTAATTAAATTATTCAAGCTCCCCTTTGTCGTTACTGAGTTTGTTCAGTCTGCACCCGAATCGGCATCAACGCTAGCTGCCGGGTTGTTAGGAATCGTTTCTCTTGTTATACTGCTGTTTAATTCGTCTATTCGAAACCGATATTATCAACAAATTCCCTCTCCTATGTGGGTAATTCTATTGGCAGTTGGTTATAGTTATTACTGCCAATTGAGAGGGGTAGAAAGCCCGATTCGACCCGACCTCTTTATACGGCTTCCTGATTCGGTAGAAAGCATGATTTACCATCCGAGCTTTGATTTAATTAATTCTTGGGGGCTTTGGTCGGTGGCCATTACCATTGCGGTGATCGGGAGTGTAGAATCTCTTTTGTCCATAAAGGCAGTAGACAACTTAGACCCTCAAAGAAGAAGGTCTAACGCAAACAAAGACCTTCGGGCGCTTGGTGTCGCTACAGCGATTAGTGGATTTCTCGGAGGGCTTAACGTGGTTACTGTGATCTCAAGAAGCTCGGTAAATGTTACCCAGCAAGCCAACAATCGGTCGTCCAACTTTTTTCATGGTGTATTTCTGCTTTTGTTTATTCTGTTCTTTAGCAAGCTTCTAAATCGGGTTCCGCTTTCTGCGCTTGCGGCTATTTTAGTATATACGGGATATAAATTGGCTCACCCCCTCAAGCTAGTTGCAGCAGCAAAGGTGGGGAAAGAACAGTTGCTCATTCTTATAGCAACCTCGCTCATTACTTTAAGTTCTAATATTATTACGGGGATTTTTCTAGGCACACTAATCACCTTACTATCTCATTTTGTCATTACCAGAAGGCCCTTGCTTTTCTTACTGCATCTATTTCAGCCCAACGTTCTTGCGTTTAAGGAGAAAGACACCGACTCTTACTATGTCAGTGTTAAATACTTTTGTTCGTTCTTAAATCTCTTCAAGCTCAAGTCAAAACTAGACGCTATTGGGGCAACAAAAACGGTTGTTATCGACTTTTCGCTTTGTGAATTTGTAGATCACAGCGCTATGCAAACCGTTGAGAACTATATTGCCTCTTTTGAGAAAAAAGGAGGTACGGTTTCAACGATTGGTCTAGACCTTCACGGCGCTAGTTCTTCTCACCCCTTTGCCGTTAGAAACCTTGCAACAGAGAATACGCTTGGTTCTATAGAAAAACTATTTAGCCGCAGACAAGAGAACCTATCTAAAATGTCGAAAGAATACGGGTGGGAATACTGTGCTAAAAACCAGCCCATAGACCCTTCTTTGTATCAGTTTCTGTTTTTTGAAACCAAACCTATTGTTCAGGTTTATAATACTCTGGTTGACCCTGTATCCAACGGGGTGGTACAAGATATCGTTTTCAATGAAGGGGAATTTATTGCACGTGAATCGGCTAGAGTAACTGCACTTACCATTAAGCTTGAAAGCAGCATTCCCTCCTTTGTGTTAGACAAAGAAGGTTTGTTAGACCGTTTAAATGCAATTGCAGGGTTGGGGGATTTAACCGTCGAGGGTCACAACTATTTTAATCGCAAGTTTCACCTGAGTGGATCTCAGCCTGATAAAATTAGAAGTCTCTTTAACAAAGAACTTATCTTCTTAATCGAGAGTAGTCCTATATACCTAATCGAGTCTAGCGGTAGTGAACTGCTCATACTTAAAAAGGACCGACTACTGAGCCCAACAGAAGTAAAGGCTTTGGTTTATTTCGGACGTGAACTAATAGAAACACTAGCATGCAACTCCATATCATCGAATCGGGAAATTTCAAACTAGACGGAGGGGCTATGTTTGGGGTTGTTCCCAAAAGTATTTGGCAAAGAACTAATCCGGCAGACGAAAACAATCAAATCGATCTTGCTGCTCGATGTTTACTCGTTGAAACAAATGATCAATTAATTCTGGTAGATACCGGAATGGGGGATAAACAAAGTGAAAAATTCTTTTCACACTACGGGTTGTGGGGTGATTATAGTCTTGAAAAAAGTATTCTTGAAAAAGGTTTTCATCCTGACCAAATCACCGATGTCCTTCTTACTCACCTACATTTCGATCATGTTGGAGGAGCTGTATTGAGAACACCCAAAGGTCAACTTAAGCCGCGCTTTAAAAACGCCAAATATTGGACCTCTAAGGAACACTGGAATTGGGCAATGAACCCAAACCTCAGAGAAAAAGCCTCCTTTTTAGAGGAGAATTTAATCCCTTTAAAAGAGTCTGGACAGCTTTACTTCATAAATGCTAACACAAGATTTCCTTTCGAACTTAGATACTTTGATGGGCATACCGAGAAACAGGTGCTTCCTCTCATACCCTATCGTGGCAAAAAAATCTTCTTTACTGGAGACCTCATCGCCACTGCTGGACACTTGCCAATTCACTATGTGATGAGCTTTGATATGCGTCCGCTCCTAACCTTAGAAGAGAAATCTAATTTCTTGGAAGAAGCCTTGAAAAACGACTATCTTTTGCTTTTCGAACATGATGCTCACAACGAGCTTATTTCTCTTAAACAAACAGATAAAGGAATTCGTTTAAATCAGTCCTTTCGACTCAATGAATATTTTGAATAAAATGAAAAACACCTTTTGGCGATACTTTTTTGTCTTAACATCATCAACCCTCTGGGTTGGTTGTTCTTCTACCAGAATTTTTAAGGACGAAACCCCTGTTAAAGTGTCCTCAATAACCGAACGTAAAACCTTAAGTGATGCCGTAAAAAAACGTTGGTTTTTCTCAGATCCCGTGTTGGACACCTTGCCTGGTATATCCCTTGAAAAAACCAAGGAAGTTGTTGGCAATCGTAAAGCTACTGAAGTAATTGTCGCCATTGTTGATTCAGGCGTGGACATCAATCACCCTCTGTTCGATAATAAGCTCTGGGTAAACGAAGATGAAATCCCGGGCAACAATATCGACGACGATGCTAATGGGTTTGTGGATGATGTTCATGGATATAATTTTCTAGGGGAGAGTTACTACGAACAAATGGAGTACGTTAGAATGATCGCAAAAGAAATTGGCGATGAGGAGCAGTTAAAAAGAGCGCGCATTATTCTAGAAAAAGAACTACCCAAAGCAGAGGAAAACAAAAGACAATACAAGCGAATCTATGAATTGGCGAAAACCGCTGTTGACACCCTATCTGTTCTATTAAACGACGATCAATTTAACTCCGAATCTCTTAGAAAATTTACGCCTGAATCAGCGTTTATTGCTCAACAAAAAGCTTTGGCTCTTCAGTTTTTAAGTTATACCGATCGTGCAGATTTATTGATCAAAGACCTTTTTGAGGGGGTAACCTATTACACCGAACGTTCCGACTACAATCTCAATGTAAATTTTAACGGTAGAGAGCTGATAGGAGACGACCCTTACGATTTTGCTGATACCGGTTACGGTAATGGAAATGTGATCAACCGCCTAATAGAAGAGTCGCACGGAACCCATGTGGCTGGAATTGTCTCCCAAATAGCCCCTTTTGCAAAGCTTATGATTTTAAGAACCGTACCTGCCGGTGATGAATATGATAAGGATGTTGCACTAGCTATTCGATACGCTGCAGATAATGGTGCGAAAATTATTAACTGTAGCTTCGGAAAATCCTTTTCTCCCCAACGAAAATGGGTTGAAGATGCTATTTCATATGCTGAAGGTAAAGGGGCGCTAATTGTGCATGCAGCCGGTAATGAATCAGAAGATTTAGACGTCCTAAAAAACACAAATTATCCTGACGATCAGCCCAATTTTAATACAGAATTCGCTTCTAACTTTCTATCTGTTGGGGCCCTAGCTCCTTATTTCAATCAAGGGTTAATTGCCGACTTCTCAAATTATGGGAAAGAAAAGGTCGATTTATTCGCGCCAGGAGAAGACATTTATTCTAGTATGCCTAACGATATATTTGCCTTTCAAGGGGGTACTTCAATGGCTGCTCCTGTCGTTTCTGGAGTAGCCGCGTGGATCGCAGCCTATTTCCCAAAACACCAAGGCCCTGCTCTTAAGAAAATTCTTATGGACAGCAGTATTAGACTTCCTATCAACGTATTAACCCCTGACAATGAAGAAATCAATTCTTTTGCTAGATTCAGTAAGTCTGGTGGTATTGTAAATTTGTATAACGCGTTATTATTAGCTCAAAATAGATACTAGTATGAAAAACCTTTTTGCTCTTCTTTTCAGTGTTACATTTTTAGCCTCTATGGCTCAAAAACAACCCGGATATTGGCAACAAGAAATAAGCTACCAAATGAATGTAGATGTGAATGTGAAGGATTACAACTACTCGGGGACCTCAAAAGTAGTTTATACCAACAATTCCCCTGAAACCTTAGATCGTGTTTTTTTTCATTTGTATTTCAATGCATTTCAGCCGGGAAGTGATATGGATCATCGCTTACAATCAATAGCAGATCCAGATTCTAGAATGGTCGATGAAAATAAGTATAGTCGTATCGCCCAACTTTCTGATAATGAGAAAGGCTTTCTACACGTTTCTAATATGACTCAAAATGGAGATGTGTCGCTTGAAATAGAAGAGGAAGAAACCATTTTGGTGGTTAATCTTAAAGATCCATTAAAGCCAGGGGAACAAACCGTTCTTGAATTCGACTTTGAAGGTCAAGTTCCTTTACAGATTCGTCGATCGGGAAGAAATAGCAAAGAGGGGGTTGCTTTATCCATGAGTCAGTGGTATCCGAAAATGGTAGAATATGACTTTGAAGGATGGCACGCTTACCCCTATATCGCTAGAGAGTTTCACGGAGTGTGGGGAGATTTTGATGTAACCCTACATATCGATAAATCTTACACTGTTGCTGCCAGTGGATACCTTCAAAATCCCGATGAAATTGGTCATGGTTACAGTGAAGTTGAGTCTAAAATAAAGCGTAAACAGCAAAAGCTCTCTTGGCATTTTATAGCTCCTAATGTTCACGACTTTATGTGGGCAGCTGACCCTAATTATGTTCACGATCAATTAATCACTGAGGATGGTATAACCCTACATTTCTTCTATAAAAACAAAGAAGAGCTAGCTGAAAACTGGAAGGCATTACAGCCAAAAACTGCTGATGCAATGAAATACTTCAATGCCCATATAGGCCCTTATCCCTACAAACAATACAGTGTTATTCAAGGTGGTGATGGCGGTATGGAATATGCTATGGGGACATTAATTACTGGTGAAAGAAGTTTTAATAGTCTGGTTGGGGTAATGGTTCATGAATTAGCTCATTCGTGGTTTCAACATGTACTAGCTACCAACGAAGGAAAACACGCTTGGATGGATGAAGGTTTTACTTCATGTATATCAAGCTGGTGTATGAATGAGATTATGGATCGTAAAAACGAACAACCTTACTTATCAAGTTACAGAGGTTACTATAGTTTAGTAAAATCAGGTAATGAGCAACCATTAACCACTCACTCGGATCGATATAATTTCAATTATACCTACAGTATTGGTGCCTATTCTAAAGGTTCAGTTTTCCTGTCTCAACTAGGTTACATAATTGGAGAGGAGGCACTAGCTCAAACATTAAAGAACTATTACTCAGACTTTAAATTCACCCACCCTACCCCAACAGATATTATTAAAACAGCAGAAAAAATAAGTGGTATGCATTTAGGTTGGTACCTACAAGATTGGACACAAACCACAAATACCATTGATTATGCCGTAGAGGAGGTTTCTAATAGTGATCAAGCTACTATGGTAACTTTAAAGAGAATCGGTTTAATGCCAATGCCTATAGATATTGTTGTAACTCTTAAAAATGGCGATCAATTAAGCTATTATATCCCTCTGACTGAAATGCGTGGTGAAAAGAAATCAGACCAGGCTATCCTTTTAGAAGATTGGAGTTGGGCTAAACCTTCTTATACTTTCACTTTAGAAGATCTTGAAATAGATAAAATAGAAATCGACCCAACAGGCCGTATGGCAGATATTGATAAAGAAAATAATGTCTACCAAGCTCCCTAAACAAGTAAAGTTAAAATCTGAAAAACAAATTACCCTCTTGTTTAAAGAGGGTAAAAGTTTTACGTCTTATCCGTTGCGTTTTCATTATATCATCAACGACAACCTAGATTCGAAAGTTTTATTTTCTGCTCCTAAACGGTTATTTAAAAAAGCGGTTGACCGAAATAGAGCAAAACGAATACTTAGAGAGGGGTATAGAAAACATGAACGATTCAAAGAATATTCAATTCACCTAGCTATTAGTTATTTAGCTACTTCTGATTTAGAACAGTCAGATAAAATTAATGCAGCTTTAAATAAAGGATTAGGACAGCTTGATTCTCATTTTGAAGTGAGGTAAATTATCCTCGAAATAACGTTCTCCTTCAGCTACAAATCCAAAATCTCCGTAGAATTTTAAAAGGTATTCTTGTGCAGAGATAACAATATCTTTATTCGGATATAGCGATTTACAATGCTTAATCGCTTCGTTCATCAGATGAATCCCATAACCTTCTCTCCTAACAGATTTAGAAGTGAGTACCCTACCAATATGACAATATTCCTTTGATTCATAAAGGCGGGCATAAGAAACGATTTGATCATCTTTTATATCATAAAGATGATAGGCATTATAATCTTGACCATCAGGGTCTAAATAATTACAATCTTGTTCAATAACAAATACCTCTGCCCTAAGTTTTAGTATTTCATAGAGTTCGGAACTATCTAATTCTTTAAAAGATTTTAATTCCATCTCTAAATCTTTTCTACTCTATTTTGATGCCTACCACCTTCGAAAGAAGTTGTTAAAAAAATATTTACCATTTCTATAGCGACTTCTTCTGAAACAAAACGGGCTGGAATTGCTAATATATTAGCATTATTATGGCTTCTGGCTAACCCTGCTAATTCAGTATTCCAACATAATGCTGACCTAACTTTAGAGTATTTATTAACTACCATATTTACACCATTACCACTTCCACAAATGACAATAGCTAGATCAACTTTATTTTCTTGTATTGATCTACCTACCGGATGTGCAAA
>Ga0255777_10003719_pt1 | contig 12863 bp, 11 predicted proteins | sample 101ome_15_FD_179975 | JGI IMG/M metagenome (GOLD analysis project Ga0255777, IMG submission 179975) | Coastal salt marsh microbial communities from the Groves Creek Marsh, Skidaway Island, Georgia - 101402AT metaG (version 2) | ecosystem: Environmental > Aquatic > Marine > Intertidal zone >...
AGGCTCCGTCCAGGATCATCACGTCCAGCACCGCTCCGGTTTGGGGCGCTTCGGTTTGCCCGTGGGTTGGGGCCGCCGACAAGGCAACCATGGTGAGCATCAACAGGGCCCCCCACCGCGTTCTCATGATGCACGCAGGCGGGGGCATGTGTTCAAAAGGGGTCTGCTCTCACCAACAGGCATGGAAGACCCTTGGTGGCGCCGTCCATCGGTCCTTCCGTTGCTGCTGGTGGTGATGGCGTTCCTCATCATCGTCGTGGGGGGAAGCATTCGCATCAATGATGCTGGCGAGTCCTGCCCTGAGTGGCCAACATGTTTCGGAACGTGGCACTTCGACGTGAGCGACGCCGAGCAAGCGGCATATTGGGCCGAGCATCCCGAGGAAATTGATTCTCGCGGCCCAGACCACCGTTACACGACCTTCCAAATCTTTGTTGAATGGTTCCATCGGTTGCTGGTGGGGGTCATCGCTGTCCCCATCCTCGCCAACGTGCTCTTGGCCCGCAGCGGCCGTCTGGGTGAAGGTGTGTTCCCGGTGGCGGGTGCTGCGGCCGTGCTGCTCGTGGTCCAAGCGTTTGCCGGGTACATCACGGTCGAATACGACAACGCCGATTGGACCGTTGCCCTGCACCTTTCCTTGGCTTCCATTTTCCTATCGCTGTTGATGTACCAGTTCATGCGCATGCGGGTAGCGGAAGGTGCGACATGGATGTGGGCAGTCGAAACGAGTGAAGCGTTCTTGCTGAAACACAGCAAACGTATGCACAGCATGGCCGCAGCGTTGGGTTTGCTGCTGGTGCTGGGTGCGTGGGTGTCGTCCTCCGCAGGTGGTCAATACAACCAGAGTTGTTCCGTTGGGTTCCCCAACGGCTGGCCCAAATGCCAGGGGTCGTTTTTGCCGTCACTGGAAGGCCCCGGCATCTTCATTCAGATGATTCACAGAGTGGGTGCGCTGGTTGTCGGTTTGGTGCTCGTGATGAGCACCGCTGTGATGCGCAACGAAGACCTGAAGGTGGCGGGGGATGCATCGTTGGTCACCATGGCCGAAGTCACCACCGGTGTGTGGTTGCTCAACGTGATGGTCGGCGGGTCTTACATCGTGTTTGCCAAAATCGGGGACTTCCCGGAGTGGCTCTCGTTGCTCCACCTCGTGGTCGGTGTTTCGGCGTTCTTTTGCGCCATGGCCATGGTGTTTGCGATTCGACTCGCCGGTGCAAGGTCACCCGACCGTGAGGCTTTGCCATGAGTTCGGCGCCCTCCCACCTCGAAGGGCCTCCACCGCACCCCGGTGTCATCAAGGTCATGATTCAATTGATGAAACTCCGCGTCATTGTCTTGTTGCAAGTGACTGCGGTGTGCGCCATTCTGGTCCACGACCTCTTGGCCCGTCATGGCTTGATCGACGTGACGCGCACGTGGTCTGACACCGTCTTTGCCGTGCTCATCACGGTTGTTGGGGGCACGTTGTCAGCAGGTGGGTCCAACGCGATCAACATGTGGTACGATGCAGATATCGACCCGAAAATGCGACGAACCCGTCATCGACCTGTCCCTCTTGGGCATGCATCGCCCCGTTTTGCCCTGGTCTTCGGCTTGGCGATTGCGATCGCTGGGTCGTCGCTCTTTTTGTTGGCCAGCGCTAAAGCAGCGTTCTGGTCCTTCTTCTCCGTTGGCTTCTATGTTCTGATTTATTCCATGTGGCTGAAGCGGCGAACGCCGCAAAACATCGTGATCGGTGGCGTCGCAGGTGCCACACCCCCGCTCATTGGATGGGCCGTTGCAGCAGGCGACAGCATTCCGGGGTTCAACGTTTTTGACCTGGGTTCACCCGTTCCATGGATGCTGTTTTTCCTCATTTTTCTTTGGACGCCCCCCCATTTTTGGGCGTTAGCGCTGTACCGCTCAGGTGAATACAAGGACGCCAATGTCCCCATGATGAACGAAGTGAAGGGTCCCGAACACACCTTGATGCAGTCGAAAGCCTATGTGGTCGGCCTGCTGATGCTGGGCTCCGTTCCCTGTTTTTGGCCGGGCTCCGGCATGCCGTTGTTGTGGGCTTTCGTGTCCGGTGGTCTCACCGTTTGGTACGGCCGGTCGGTGTGGAACATTGACCCGAGGGAACCGTTTGACGAGAACGGTCGCATGCCAAAGGCAGCGCAGTCGTTTTTCCGAAGTTTGTTCTACCTTGGTTGGATGTTCCTCGCCTTGGTCCTCATCGTTGCATTGCCCCCAGCTTGGTTGGGCCCGTTGGGACCCCTGAACGCTTGACGGCACCTCGTTGCTGAACAAAGGCTGACCGTCACGTTCATGAGAAGTTCACGGGTGGCGCAGGTCAAGCGGCAGTCGCATAGCCTGGCCATTGCGCCGGATTGCTAATCCGGTGGTGTCTCACCTCGGGAGTTCGAATCTCCCCTGCCGCGCCATCATTCAAAGAAGTCGTCGAAGTCGTCCTGCATGGCCCGTGAGTCAGCGTGCTTCCTACGTGCTGCCATCACCCGCTTCAAGCGTTTGTTCTTCTTCAAAATCATCGGGAGCGCAATGGCGTTCAACAGCACCAAGACCAGCATCACCATGCCGATGAGTTGGAATTCCGAAGTGAGCATCGCATCGTTGAGATCCTGCAGCCAGTCAACGCCCAGCGGTGGTTCGGGGGGTTCAGGCTCGGGTGGGATGAGATGCTGGTTGTAGGTCCACCAGTCGTCTTGAATGGACACCCGTTCGACGTTGGGTGACGAGGCCGTGGCCGTGAATTGCTCGTTACCGACGTGATCAATGGGTGCAAGCACGTAGTAGTAGGTTCGGTAAGGCCGAATGCCGTCCACTTCAAGCCCGTTTTGGTTGAAGGATCCGGTAGCCCCGGGATCGTTCACGAGGCCGCTGGCGATCGGTTCAATGAACGACAGGTCCACGCCGTCGGGGCTGTGTTCAATCCGATAGAGGTCCCATGTCAGCTCACCTTCGGCTTCGTGGTCCGGCCACGTCCACGTGAGGTCAACCTCATAGCAAACGGACCAATCTTCCCGACGGTCAAAGCATTCGGTGTCGTTGGTGAACCGCCACTGGTGGTCAAAGTTTGACACGGTGGCAGTGGGAGCAACTGCATCGCCGCACAAGAGACCAGCGGCTCCGTCAACTCGCGTGATGTTGACCATGTGGATGTTCGGGACCCCCTCACGGTCAACGGGTGCGATGGCATACGACGCACAGACATCGGTAGCCAGCGGCTCCGGGTCCACCCATGTGGTGACGGTCGGGTCGAGGGTGGCGACGTGCGTGGTTGCCGTCAGTTCTTCCCAAATGAAGGCGTTGATCCCCTCGAGCGGGTCGGGGAAGAAGGTGGAGCCGGCTCCGCCGCTGAGTTTGTAGACGGCCCAACCGCCGAGGTAGGGGTTGGTGATGTCCCCTTGAGTGTCGAAGTCCAATTGGATTTGACCCGCTCGAAGCGGCGTATGGGACACGTTTTGTGTTGAAACCGAGAGGTCTGGAAGCACCCCGATGATGAGGACGACGCCGGGTTGGGCGAGTTGAACCTGGGCCGTGCCGTCTTCTGCGATGGTGGCGGAGTTGTCCCCGTCGATCAGGCTCCAGAGCTGTGAATCGGTCGAGGGAAGGTAGCGCAAACCGACGGTGCTGAGGTCAACGTCGTCGGGCAAAATGGCGGACAGGTTCAGCGAGAGGTCCAAACTTCGCAAACCAAGGTCCGCACCCGGTTCCGTCGGCGTGAGGTTCACGCTGACCATCATTAAGGGGGACGCACCTCCGCCGATGCCGTAATTTCTCCCGAGCAACGGCAGGAGCAAAGCCGTCTCGTGTTCAGCGTCCTGTTCGGTGACGGCTTCTCCGGTAAGGTAGGGTGCGAGGTCGAGTGGGATGGCGTTCAGCACATCGAACTCAACGTATGCATACGCTTCTTCGCCGAACGGGTCGCGAGCCACCAGCGTGATGTTGTGGTGGCCAAGGCCGAAGTCGGCGCCGGTGCGGTTCAGCACCTGGCCGTGCTCCCCTGCAAATGTGTAGAAGCCTTCCCGCCACGTGAAGTTCAACGGCTGTGAGGCCAATTCGCTGTATCGTGCCACGAGTTCAACGGTTTCACTGGCGGCGAAGACGCGGGTGGGATTGTTGATCTGGATGGTCGGGTTGATGGGCCCCACCTCGATGTCAGCAACGAACGAATACAGGTTATCGGTGGTCCTAACGTCGTCCCTACCCTCAAAACTGTTGGGCAGGCTCACCCGCACGGTTCTGCCATCGCCGGTGGTCGTCATGGGGAACAGGCACGTGGTGGTTTCGCCAGGGTGCAAACGGTCGACCTCACAGGTTTCGTCCACCTCGGTCTGGAATTGAGGGGAAAGCACTTCCAGGGCAACGGCGATGTCGTCGACCGTGGTGTTCCCATTGTTCCGAATTTCGGCCGTCAATCGGTCGGTGCCGAAGTAAAACGTCGTCGCCGATTCGCTGTGCGTTGGATGGACGTTCATGACTTCAAGGTCGAGGCTGTTGTTGAAGACCAGCACGCTGGTGGCAAGGTTGTCGTCGGTGTTTTTGTCGCCGTGTGGCGTGCCGATGCTGCTGAACACGCCCCACTTCAGCAGGAAGGTGCCCTCTGTTCCATGGTTCAAGGGTGGAAGGGGTTGGTTGAAGGCTTCCAAACCCCCCCAGTTGGGGAGGTTGGTCACGTTCCGGTAGGCTTGGTCCAGCAGCACATTGCCGTCTTCCGTCCACAATTGCCAGCCCATGTTGGCGTCCAGCGAACACGAGGGGCAACTGATGGCGCTGCCTCGTGCGGTCAAGTTGTACGACGTCCCGGTGTTCAGGATTCGCTGCCCGTCCACAACAGCAAGATGGTCGATGGTTTCCAACACATCGTGGGCATTGTTCACGGTGACGTCCGAGTGGAATTGCGTGACGTTGATGGTGAACGTCAATTCGTCATCGTTGGCGTTTTGGTCGGTGGCGGCGAAGGCATAGACCACCGTGAAGACCCCCTCCGAACCCTGCCCGGGTCTCCAGCGGTCGCTGGAGGTGATGTTCTCGGAGGTGGTGCCGGGGATGTTCGTCAAAGTGAACGTCCCTTGGTCTTCAGGATCGGCTTTGCAATCTGCGGCGCTCACATCGCCTTCGCAAGCATACCAAGACATGGCTCGGCCCACGCCGTTGGTGCTGCCGATGAAGTTCGTGACTTCGGCCGTGAATTCGATTTGCTGGTAAGCGTTGTACCACCGGTCGGGCACGGGTGATGCAGAGTCGGTGATGCCCAACGACCCGCTGACAGCACTGGCCGAGGGGACGGCTGCCAGCGCCAACAAGGACGACGACAACAACAGCAAGACCAGCGATGCGCTTCGACGCTGGAGGGTTGCCGTGCGAGGCTGACGCTGGGCCATGTACGAATGGTCGCCTTGATGCTTCAAAGACTCATCGCTTCGATGGAGGGGTTCAGGGGCCATCTCGACGGTCATCGTGGTGCGTGAACGCGTGGACTCACGGTGGAACCATCGGCAACCTCATGAAGCCCGCTCGGTTCAATGGAACCATGCGAAGCGATGTGCGTCGAGTCCTGGTCAACGATGACCGGGGATTGACGGCGGTCATCGAATTCCTCTCTGCGTTCACGCTGTTTTTAATGATCCTCACCGCATTCATTTCACTCGCCCAACTTCAGATGGGTTCCAACGATCCCTCCGTTGACCGGTTGGACCGCGCTGCTGCGATGGGTCTGGATCGGTTGACCTCCAACGAGGGGTGGTTCGTTCCTGCGTTTGAAGACGGCTCCTTTGATACGGCCAACGGCACGGCGGATTGGGATCGTCTTGATGCTGAAACCCTCCACAACGGTCGGCTGCAAGCGGGATTGTTGGTGGACGGCCAACTTGACTCCAACCGCATCAATGCCTTGCGAAACGTCACCGAAACCGGCATGGCTGAAGGATTGGGTTTAGGGGATGGCATGAGCTTGCACCTGTCCATCCGTGTGGTGTCGAGCAACGACGCGAATCGGTCCGGCATGGAACTGTTCGTCGGCGGGACGGAACGAGGGACGTCACCTGCTTCCTCCACGGCGTATCGCACGTTCACTCAAGATGAAGAAGTGCTGATGGTGGTGCTCGAGGTTCACAGCCGCGCTCAAAAATTCGACGTCCTCGAACTCAATGAAGTCATGACGCGTCCAGCGTCCGGTGGGCCCGAGTGGGTCGAAATTCGAAACCCCAACCACTTTGCTGTGGCGCTACGCGGCTGGTCCCTGAACCACACCTCTGGGTCCGCCGCTTCGAACGTTCTTCTGCAGGATGGCGTGATTTCCGGCGAAGGCATTGCGCTCCTGACCGGCGACCCGACGAACCAGGCCGTGGGCAACGCGACGGAGGTGATCGACCTCGGTCAGACCGGTTTCCTTGGTGTGGGTTCGTTCAACGGGTTGGCCGACGGCCAAGGCATCCTCTCGTTGCGCTACACACAGTTGGATGGCATAACGCCCAGCGAGATGGGGCGGGCTGCCTGGGGCGGCGACACCGGTTTGTTCATGGTCACCGGTCAATCCTTGGTTTGGGATGGCAGCAACCGCTTCGCCAGCGAGGCTTGGTCCGCCAACTCGGGACCCACCCCGGGCGAGGCATGATTGGACCGGGCCCAACACCGTCCGTGCATGCAAACACTTCATCAACCTGCATCCGCTCACTCGGCTCGGTCCCATGCAGTCGTCAAGCGTTTACACCCGCGACCGATGCGTCACCGGTATTCATGGATTGGATGAAATCCTTCGCGGCGGCATCCCGTACGGCTCAACCGTGCTTGCAGCTGGCACGTGCGGTTCGGGGAAAACGACCCTCGCCATGGAGTTCCTTGTTCGCGGAGCGCTTGCCGGCGAAGCGTGTGCGCACTTCACCGCCACCGAACCATCGGTGAAACTGCTCGAAAACATTCGTCAATACGCCTTTTTCGACATGAACATGGTGGATTCCGGCCTCATTAACGTGTTTGACATGGACGTGCTCTATTCCTGGCTTGGGCTTGAGAAGGCCTCGTTCGACTTGGACGACGTTCACGCGCTGATCAAGTCCATTGTTGACATCGTGAACACCATCGGCGTGACCCGTTTGGTCATCGACTCCGTGACGACCTTGTGTTACAAGATCAAGTCCGAGCAACTCATTCGTGATTTTTTGTTCACCCTTGGCAAGAAATTGGCGACGCTCGGTTGCACGACCATTCTAATCAGCGAGATCACCTCGGCCACCGAAAACGCACATTGGTCTTCGTTTGGCGTGGAGGAGGCCATCGCCGACGGCATCATCGTCATGGGCGACTCGGAACGCATGGGTCACCTGCTTCGGTTCCTTCAAGTTGTGAAAATGCGTGGGACGTCGCACAGTCGGGCCAAACACGCCATTGAACTCACGCCGTTGGGGGTGATGTTGATTCCGATGTTGAAATGGGGTGCCTCAGCGGACAAAACCAGCAGATGGGGGTCATGATCGTGTTTGAACTCGACCAAATGATTGCCGAGCAATTGACCCAAGTGTCCTTGAGCAGCGCCATTCAAGTTCGTGTCGGTGCCAACAACGCGTTCGGCGTGACAGCGAGCACCATGCTGCCGTTGATGCAGATGTTTGAAATGGGTGGCGTTTACATTTCAGCCAGCCGTGGGGCGGTTGAAATCATCCAGGCCTACGAGGCCATCGGGGTTGATGTGTCCAACATTCAATTCCTTGACCTCGTCTCGTCCGGGGTGTTGGGTGGCACCGATGTCCCGTACCCGAACGTGACCTTCATCGATAGCCCCATCATGCTGGAGTCCATTCTGCTTCGCACCCTCTACACCCTTCGAACCGTGAACACGGCGAGGAATTTTGTGATCCTAGACAGCCTCAACGCCCTCTCCATTTACAACGACGAGCGAATGCTTGCAGAGTACCTGCACACGTTCATCAACACCTTCCGGCAGAGGGAGGTGCTGTCCGTCTTGTTGACGGTGCCCGATCAAACACCGCCACTGGTGCTGGCCAATCTGGACACCTACTGCACGGACATTGTCGACCGGGGGCAAGTCGTTCTCCTCTGAGGTGGTACTGTGGCACGCAAAATGACGTTTGATGCAGAAGACGAGGAATTCTTTGGGAAGGTTGGGTCCTTCGGTGTCCCCAAATTTGACAACGAAATGCACGGCGGCGTCCCGCGTGGGTTCACCATTGTGGCGTTCACCGAGACCGGTTCGGGCAGCGAATTGTTCGCCAAACAATTCACCTCGCCCGCCGAAGAACCGGAAAACACCCTGTACATCACGACCGATGAAGGGCAACAAGAAATCGTGCGAATTTTCCAAAAGTACGGCTGGCCCCTAGACATCAACGTCCGGACCATCGGAGAGGAGTACAACGCCAATGTTCTGGAGCGAGATCTTCTGGCCAGCCGGTACCGCTTGGAAGGCTTCCAATTGGAGGACATCCAACGGCTCGCCCAAACCCGTTTTGTGGACGATACCTCTCAGGATTACCTCACAGAGGTGACCAACGAGATCATGGGGTTGGGGCCTTACTTCCGTGCTGTCCTTGACAACCTGGACTTTTTCCTTCAGCGTGAAGACCCTGCCCGTGTGGTGTCCATGGTTCGCATGCTTCAGGCCCACGCTCAACTTGTGCGTGGCATCTTGATGATCTCGGTGTCCACCGATGGCTTGGCTTCCAGCGTGAAACAGGAACTGTCGTCCATCGCCGACATGGTGCTGTCGTTCAAGGTACGTACCATCGGCACGGATTTCGAAAATTCAATGATCGTTTCCAAGTTCCGAAACGCTCCGGAAAACCTCAAAATTTTGGTGTTCCGTGTGACTCCGGACGAAGGCATCACGCCCGAAACGGTGGAACGCATCGCTTGATGTTGTATCGTGGTGGAAACGACACCTCCAAAACGGTCGGACCATCCCAAAGGCCATGGGCAAGCGCGCAGCAACGGGTGGTTACGACCCATCAGGCATCGATTTAGACGCTTGGGAAACGCTTGAGTCGCAGCTTGAAGCCACCATCCCCAACTACGACCGCGTCAACAAATGGATGACGTTTGGACAGGACAAGCGATGGCGCCGGAACGTCCGAAACCACGCCAAGCCCGGCATGAAGGTCCTGGAGGTTGGCTGCGGCCCTGGCTCCTTCGCCGAGGACCTGGTGGGCTTGGACGTCACGTGCCTCGATCCGTCTGCGGAGATGCTGGCCACGGCCAAGCGTCGCGTGAATGGCGCCCGTCAAGCACGAGGTGAAGCTCCAGCAGCCTACGTCGAAGCCATCGCTGAGTCCATTCCTCTCCCCGACAACACCTTTGACATGGTGTTTTGCTTGTTTTCCTTCCGCGACTTTCAGGACAAAGAGCAAGGGCTTCGAGAAATTTTTCGTGTGCTCAAACCCGGGGGGCGACTCATCATCTGCGATGCAGGAAAAGCCAATCGCGTCCACGGGCTCTTTGGTTACCTTTGGATGAACACCGTCGTGCAGTGGATGGCTCGCATCATCACCCGGGAGAAGAACCACCCGTGGAAAGGCCTCGCCAACAGTTACACGCACTACGGCACCAACCGGTACTACCGTGCCATGCTCCGCAAGGTCGGCTTTGAGGCCGTGGACGGGCGGTTGCTCATGCCCTTCGGCATGTCGAGCCGATTCCGTGGTACGAAACCCAAGTCAAACTGACCATCCCGTTAGACTCTTAAACCCCGTGAAGTTGAACCGGACCAATAGGTGCTTGTCATGGGTATGGTTGACGTTCTCCGAAGCATCAAAAACGCCGAGCAGGCCGCTGAAAAGCGCCTCAGCGACGCTCAGGACGAAGCTGCAAAAATCGTGGCTGATGCACGCAAAAAATCCTCCGAAATGATTCAGGCAGCAGCCGATCAATCCGTGGCCAACGCCCAGGCGATCCTGGACGATGCCCGGGCTAAGGCTCAGGTGGATGCCGATGCAGTGAAATCCGAAGGTGCTGGCGATGTCGCCTCCATCGATGCCCAATCCTCAAAAAACCAGGATAAAGCCGTCCAAATGGTCATTGACGCCCTTTCTGCTTGAGGTGAGTGCCATGTTTGAGACCGTCGCCATGTCCCGCCTGACCGTGGCGGCTCCCGTGGCGAACATGGAACAGGTGCTTCGTGCCTGCACCAACGAGGGGTGCGTCCACATTGAAACGTACACCAACTTCGAGGAAGGCGTCCATGTCGGGCAAGCGGTGACCTCCGACGAGGCCAACCACGTCAGCGCTCTTCTCGCCAAGGTGCGTGCGGCCGTTTCTGCCTTCAAGCCCGTGAACGCTGACGGCCCCATGCCCGTGGAGCAGGTCAAGAAACTCATCGAGGGTTCGTTCCCCGAAGAACTCCAAAAGGGACTGGATCTCCTCGACGCACAGCGCGATGCTGAAGCGGAGGTGGCCACGCTTCAGGAGCAGGTCAAACTCATGACGCGATTGGCGCCACTTGGCGTGGACCTTGAGTTGCTCCTCGGCAGCGACCGTGTCGAAGTGTTCGTCGCTGAGACCAACAAGGCCAGCAAGGCACGCTCCACCTTCGGCGCTTTGGCCTCGAAGGTCGAGATGGCGCACGCCCCTGGTGTCGTGGCCGTGGCTTGCATGCCAGCGGACTCCGCTGAAGTTCAAATGGCACTGGGGGAACTCGGCGGCAAACCCGTTCAAATCCCCGCTCTGGAAGGTTCGCCCAAAGCCTTGCTTGAGAGCCTCGTGAAGTCCATGAACGAGCAACAGGCCGTGGCTGAGTCCTCCAAAATCCAGGCCGACACGTGGGCTGAAGCCAATGCACGCAACCTGCTGGCTGCCCATGAATTCTTGTCCAAGGAGGACGAGATTTTCACGGCCCCCACGCAGATGGCCGTGACCGGCCAAGCCTTTGCGCTCGATGCGTGGGTGCCCAGCAACAAGGAGTCCAGCATCCAGGCCGCGCTCAAGCACATCGCATCGCACGTGGATGTCGAACCCTTTGTGGACGACCACCACGGGCACGGTCACGATGACCATCACGACGACGACCACGGTCATGCCTCGCCGCCCATTTCACTCGAAAACGGCCCCGTGTCCAAGCCCTTTGAACTTCTTGTCGGTCTCGTCGGACGACCTGCATACGGCACGTTCGACCCGACGTTCTTCATGATGCTCACGTTCCCGGTCATTTACGGGTTGATCTTGGGCGACTTTGGGTACGGCCTCATCATCTTCCTCCTCGGTATGTACCTCGGTACGAAGCCGTTTGCTGCCGACCCGGTGGTCAACAACGGCATCACGATTCTCAAGTGGATGGGTGTTTGGTGCATCATCTGGGGTTTGCTCTTCGCCGAAGGCTTCGGCTTCGTTTGGGACGAAGATTGGTCCCCACTCGCCCCCCTCTATGAAGTGACCAAGGACTTGACGTACGGTAACATCCCGTCGTTCATCACCGACACCCTCGGCATGAGCCACACCTATGTTCCGTTCCACCGTGCGAGCGGTGCTCTCCAAGATTACGTGCTCCTTTCGGTGTACCTGGGCATTGTACACCTGGCCTTTGGCTTCATCCTCGGTTTCATCAACGTCGCCCGAGCCCACGGCTTGGCTGCTGCGTTCTTCGAGAAAGGGAGCTGGATGATCATTCTCTTCGGCGGAACGCTCCACATCTACGCATTCCTCACCGATGATGCTGTGGCTGCGACCACCGCCACGCCTTGGGCGATGCTCACCCTTGTCGGTGTGCTGTGCCTCATCGTCGGATTGGCCGTCTACGAGAAGTTCGGCTGGGCTGGTGGCATCATCATGGGCCCCATTGAAACCTTTGGCTTGCTCGCCAACACCCTCTCCTACCTTCGTGTGATGGGTGTCGGTGTGGCCGGCGTCAAGATCGCCGAAATTTCCATCACCATGGGATGGGAGTTGATGATGAACGGCGGCAACATTGGCCTGATGGTGGTTGGCTTGCTGCTCTTTGTATTCATTCAGGCCTTTGCACTCGCTCTTGGTTTGTTGTCCCCTAGCATTCACGCCGCCCGTCTCCACTTTGTGGAATGGATGGGCAAGTTCTACGACGGTACGGGTCGAGTGTTTACGCCACTCGGCGGCCGCACCCTCCACACGGAGGGTCAATCATAGTCCCCATGGACAAAATAGGAGGTAGAAAAATGAACAAGAATACCCTGAAAAAGAGCCTGCGCACGTTGATTGTCTTGCTGACCCTCGCCTTGGTTGCCCAAGGCGTGGCTGCAGCCGAGGGCGACCCCGTTGCATCCGTGAACACCATGTCCGGCGACATTGGCGTCGGTCTCGCCCTTGGTTTGGCTGCCATTGGTGCCGGCTTCTCGCAAGCCGCCATCGGTTCCGCCGCCATCGGCATGATCGCCGAAGACGACGGTAAGTTCGGTTACGGTCTCATCTTCACCGCTCTCCCCGAATCCATTGTGATTCTGGGTGCGCTCCCGCTCTTCCTTTGAAGGTCGGGTCGAAGATTCCCACGGGGCCATGCCCCATGCATGAACGAACGGAGAGAAGAACATGACATTAGAAACACTGGCCAAAGACATCGCCCAAGCAGCTGAAGCGGAAGCCAAGCAAATGATTGCCGCAGCCAACGAAGAAGCCCAAGCTCTGATTGCAGACGCACAGGCTCGCGTGGACGCCATACAAAGCGAAGCAACCCAACGTGCTGAAAAGGAAGCAGCCCAAATCGCCCGTGAGGTGGTGGCAAGCGCTCGGCAGTCCAATCAAAAAGACGTCCTCGTGGCGCGACGGAAGGTGCTCGATGCCACCTACGCTGCCGCCAAATCGACCGTTGCTGACCCTGGCATGAAGGGCCGTGCGGCCATTCTCAAAGGCCTTGTCGCTGAAGCGAAAAAGGTCGCGAAAGGGGATTA
>Ga0255777_10003725_pt1 | contig 12855 bp, 12 predicted proteins | sample 101ome_15_FD_179975 | JGI IMG/M metagenome (GOLD analysis project Ga0255777, IMG submission 179975) | Coastal salt marsh microbial communities from the Groves Creek Marsh, Skidaway Island, Georgia - 101402AT metaG (version 2) | ecosystem: Environmental > Aquatic > Marine > Intertidal zone >...
TGAATAAGGTAGCCCTTTTTTGAAAACTGTGCGGTTGTCCATCAATCATGATTCATGGAAAAGACGGTTTAGCGGTGTTGAACTAAATCGTCTACGCAAGCTGAACTAATGTGAGGGTTAAGATGAAGTCTTGTCAGAGCGCTACGCGGGCGCCTTTCAAGAAGTCTTGGGGAAGTGACGTTTCGACAGATTTGGAAAAAGCTGCCTGGAGAGGCGCGGCAAGAAGATTAAGGCGGCGCGTCCAGGGCAGTCCTTTAAAGGTTTTCGGTTGGAGTCTTTGGGTTGGAGTGTTGGTATGAAAGCGGTATTGGTTATCGTGTTCGTTGGGTGTGTATCTCTTCATGGCCTTGGCGATGAATTAGTGCCTGACGCCTTTATCGACGTACGAACGATTGCGCCGGATATTCAGTTAGAAATGCGTTATGTGACGGATGACAATTTCGTTGGAGCCCCTGTGGATGGGTATCTGGATCCCATCTGTTATCTAGCGCGTCCAGCGGCCTCCGCCTTGGCGAAAGTGCAGGAAGCCGTTCAGAGTGACGGTTACGGGTTGGTGATGTTCGACTGTTATCGGCCGCAACGGGCGGTAAATCACTTTGTCAGATGGTCTGAGGGTAAGGATGCCGCGACCAAGCAGCAGTACTTCCCCGATCTTGATCAATCTCAGTTGTTCGAATTGGGATACATCGCTAAACGCTCCGGACACAGTCGGGGTGCGACGGTGGATGTCGGACTTCTAAAGCTGAGCAGCAACCATTCGAGTGATGACCTTGGTCGAGAAAGACCTACAAAGTGTCAGCATCGATTTGAGCGCTCGAAGGCCGAGGGGCATGTGGACTTTGGGTCTGATTACGACTGTTTTGATGCGATGAGCCACACGGCCAGTCAGGAGGTCAGCCAGCACGCGATCACAAATCGTCGATACCTAGTAGAAGTGATGGCTCGGTTTGGGTTCGAAAACTACGATAAAGAGTGGTGGCACTTCACTTATCGGCCTGAGCCATTTCCTGAGACCTACTTCGATTTTCCTATTATTAATGAGTAGTCTGTGATGCTCAGTTATTCGGGTACCACGGGGAGAACTCCCGTCACGGAAAGTCGTCGGGACAGGTAGTAGAGGTGCGGTGCGAAACCCGCCAGATGCGCCAGTGGCGCGGTATGGCCAGTGGCGCGGTATGATAGAGGAAGGTAGCCGAGCACTCGCTTTATGAACGATTACGATGAAATTCTGGTATCCCTCAGGAAAATTACTCGGGCCATCGATTTGCATTCGCGCAGAGTGCTGAAGACAAGTGGGCTTACGACGAGCCAACTCTTGGTGCTGCAAAGCATTGATCGGTTGGGAAACCCCTCTCCCTCGGCGATTGCCCGCGAGGTGGTGCTCTCTCAGGCAACCGTATCCTCTCTTTTGGATCGACTGTCCAACCATGGGTTGATTTTACGCGTGCGCGCGGAGGGCGATCGAAGACAGATGCTGGTTCAGTTGACTGATCTCGGTCGGGAACGGCTCGCGACGTCACCGTCTCCATTGCAAGAGGAGTTTCTGGGTAAATTCCGAAACCTGCCAACCTGGGAACAACACATGTTGATCGCGTCTATGCAAAAGATTGCAGAGATGATGAATGCGGAAAACCTCGATGCGTCGCCAATTTTGGCTGTGGGCGAAATTGGTCAAGGCGCAGTTGATACTGCGAATACAACGTCCAACTCAGGTTAAACATCGTTTCTTAAAATAGTGAACGGGATCACGGCGTAGGCAAGTGCCCCGTCGAATGAGCCTAAAAGATACTCGTTGGCATCCAGAAACATCCAAGGCGGTTGTAGCCGGTAACCCGCTCTTGGGTTGCGGAGCTGCTCATTGGTCACCGCAGCCACTTTGAGTTTCACCCTGCGAAGCGTGTGCAGGGTAAACCCGCCCCAGTAGAAATACTCGATGTCACCACCCCGCATAATGATGCCGACGCTACCCCGCTGATCCTGATCTAGTGTGAGCAGGCGGTGATTGACTCGAACCTGAATACTGTACATATATACAGTATAAATGAATTCCAAGGCGCTGGTAGGAACAACCGAGATTTTCTATACTTCGCAGCCTTAACTAACCGCTCGTAGCTCAGCTGGATAGAGCACCAGGCTTCGAACCTGGGTGTCGGGAGTTCGAATCTCTCCGGGCGGGCCACCATTTAAAAAAAGCCGACTGATTGTCGGCTTTTTTGTGCCTCCAGATTTAGTTTGTCCCCAGTTTTAGTTTGTTCTCAGCTAGCGCCCAGCCTTCAGCGCAAACTCTGTGCTTAGCGTGGTTCTTCGATCAAAGTGTAGCAAAGCGACTTACGGCACCGGCTCGGCCGGCAGCGCTGCTAAGGCGCAAGAAACTGGCATGTCGATCAGCGCTGGGTGACTTCTATGGCAGATCCGAGGCGAGATCTGCTCAAGGCTATTCGGCCTCAGTGTCGGGGATGACCGGCGGTTCTTTTTCACTGGCGTTCCAGACCACTTCGTCGGGAGCTCCTATTACCAGGGGATAGACACCCTCTGGATAGGTCATGTGCGGTCCTTCAGCATCTGCACTGGGTTGAGCCACAGCCCCTCCCTGATCTTTGTAGTCGGCGGGGTGGGTGTACCGTGCGAGTTCGTCTTCTGAAATGCCCGCTAGTGCCACTACTTCAGGGTCAATCCAAGCTCGGTTATCGATGGGCTCATGAGAGTAGGACAGTTCCAGTGACAAATTTTCTGGACCGGCAAAATACATCGACACGCACATTCCGTGATCTGTGGGGCCTAATACAGGCACCCCTTTGGAGCGAAGGCGGTCGCGCATGGCGAGCAATTCATCGTGATTCCTTACCTTTAAGGCCAGGTGCTGCATCGTTCCTCTCGCCGAATTGGCACCCGGATTACCCGCGTGCGTTTCACCCATGCGCACCTCGATCTTGCCAATCTCTGGATTGCAGACAAAAGCGATGCTGCTTTCATCATTGAGGCGTAAAAAGCCATGCCAAGTGTCTTTGACGCCATGCATCCAGTAGAGTGCGACGAGTTCCATGCCGAGCTTGTCGGTAAAGAATTCAATTTGCTCCTTCATATTCGCGGTTGAAATAGCGAGATGATGTAACCCTTCGACTTTATTCATTGAGCAATCCTTTTACTGTTTGACGGCTGTTAGTGCGTTATATCCGTAGAGTTTGTCCATCGCTCCGCTTGACGCTTTGCGAGCCGCTCGATTTCTTAGCCAAGCGGCTATGCCGCGCAAGTGGAATACCTTCGCGTTTCGTCGCGAACCGTTTTGAACGAAAGCGGTGCGCGCACGCCTTAAATCTTCGTATCTTTTTAAGGCGACTGGAATGTTGGAATCCTGAGCTATACAGGCTGCGAGCACGGCGCCGTCTTCGATCGCCATGGCCGCTCCTTGCGCCATAAAAGGTAGGGTGGGGTGGCACGCATCGCCAAGCAGGGTCACTCGGCGTTGTCCCCAAGATGGCATCGGCGGTCGGTCAAACAGTGCCCACTTGTACAATGAAGTTTGATCGGCGGCCGCAATCAGTGTTTGGATATCTCTGTGCCACCCGCTGAAATCAGTCTTCAGCTCTTCCAAGTCACCGGGTTCGGTCCAAGACTCAACCTCCCAACCCGCTTTCTCGACGACGCAAACACAGTTCACTAAGGTGCCGCCTTTCACGTAGTAGTGAACAAAGTGCTTGCCCGGCCCCCACCAGGCGGTCGACATCGGGCGCACCATGCCTTCTGGCAGAGCCGATGTAGGGACGACTGCTCGCCATGCGATATTACCGGTAAAGGTGGGCTTTTCTTCGCCCCATAGGGTGGCTCTGATCGCTGAGTGGATGCCATCGGCGCCGATGAGTACATCCCCATGATGGGTGCTGCCGTTGACGGTCACGCTAACGTCGTCCTTCGCCTCATGGTAGTCAACGATTCGCGCGTCAGTGTGCAAAGACACTAGGTCGTTCTGATGGGCTGCTTTGATCAGAACAGCTAAGAGATCGCCGCGATGGATATGGTAGTAGGGTGAGCCAAACTTGTCTGAGGCGGCAGCACCTAATGCGGATTCAGCGATGACCTTGCCAGACTTCCAGTCTCTAAATTGGGTGCCCTCTGGCAGAAACCCATGGGACCGCAGATCCTGCGCTAGGCCTAGATGATGAAGTACTCGAGAGCAATTCGGCGAAAGCTGAATACCAGCCCCGGCCTCTGTAAAGGTGGAGGCTTGCTCAAAGACCTGAACTTGAATGCCATGTTCAGCCAGACAAAGCGCAGCGGTTATGCCGCCGATTCCCCCGCCAGCGATCAGGACGTTCATTGGTTCTGTCTCAATCCCCGAGGGTGGCGATAGTCGGGAAACAAAAAGGGTCTTGCGGAATGCATGCTATCGGCTGCCCATCATCATTCGGGTTCGGATCTGCCGTCATAGGCGATCTTGCCGCCCACCATGGTCATCACTACCTTGGCATTCAGGATATTGTCGGCAGGAACGGTCATTAAGTCTCGGTCGAACACGGTGAAATCCGCGTACTTACCGACCTCGATGGACCCGCGAAGATGATCCTGAAAGGCACCGTAGGCGGGCCATATCGTAAACATCTTAAGGGCTGTTTCCCGAGAGACTGCCAGCTCAGGGTGCCAGCCGTCGCCCGACGTTCCATCCAATCGCTTTCGCGCGATTGCTGCATAGAATTCAATTCGGGGGTCGCCCAGTTCCACAGGTGCATCTGAGCCTCCCAGGATTTTTAATCCCTTAGCGACGAGGTCTCTCCAAGGGTAGGCATATTGCAGCCGTTCAGACCCCAGTCTGGCTGGAGCGAAATTCAGGTCGCCGATCCCGTGGCTAGGTTGCATAGATGGCAGGATCCCCAGTGAGACGAAGCGATCTTGATCACCCGGTTGAATGATCTGCGCATGTTCGAGGCGCCAACGTAAGTCACTGCTTGCCCATTCAGACCGAGGGGTGGCGTTGAAGGCCTCGTCATACCAATCGAGTAGCGAGCGCACAGCGCGATCGCCGATCACGTGCGTTTCGATCTGTACGCCGTCGGTGAGTGCCTGACGAAGAATCGGCATCAGCGTTGATTTTGGTGTCCTACCCATGAAACCGTTGTGGTCGCTATCGGCGTAGTTGTCGATGAGTGCTGCGCCGCGAGAACCGAGGGTGCCATCGATAAATACCTTGATGCCTCTGACATCGAGGAAATCATCATCCGTTTTTTCTCGGCCCCGCTTGAATCGCTCCTTCGCCTCTGACACCGGCACCGCGACGTAGACGCGATGGGTCATATTCCCCTCTTGATGGATGGTCTTCAGGAGGTCTACCAATCGATAGGACATACCCGCGTCCTGCGTTTGAGTCCACCCCATGGCCGCATTCGCTTTGAGGCCTTGGATTAAATTGTCCTTCAGGTAGTCGTCTGTGTCGTCCGGCAAAATGGTGCGAAACGGTTTCATGGCGTTACCGAGTACATACCCCGTAGGCTCTCCGTCCTCGTTTCGATCGAATCGGCCACCTTCCGGGTCGGGTGTGGCTTTGGTGATCCCAGCAAGTCTCAATGCTGCCGAATTTACTAATGCGGAGACGCCGTCTGCCCGCGGCATGAAGAGCGGCTTTGTCATGGTGAAGCCGTCGACATCCTGTTTGGTGAGAAACCGCTGTTCATCTGTCCATTCCCGCTCGATCCAGCCGCGCCCTAAAATCCACTCATCCTCGGGTATGGCCGTTGCCCATTGCTCAATCGCCTGGACAGTGCCCGAGAGGGTATCGATCCCAAAAAGGCTCAAGGTTTTTGTTCGCCGGCCCACCCCCTCTAAATGTTGGTGCGCGTCGGTAAAACCTGGATAGACTGCACTACTCTCTAAATTTAGAACCCTGTAGCCACTACAGGCGCTGGCGACGACTGCTTTCCTGGAGCCAACGATTGCGATCTTGTCCAGTGCGATGCCGACCGCTTCTACCGTTGGGGCTAGATCAGTGGATGTGTAGATTTTTTCTGCAGTAAGAATTAGATCTATGGCGGTACAGTCTTGGTCTTCATTCTGTGCAACGAGTTGCAGCGGAGCGGCCCATAATCCTAGGCCCACCAAAACAGTACTCAGCGAATGCTGTTTGAAGTGCTTTGTTTCAATCTGGCCGCACCATGTTTTAATCGCGCGAATCAACGCAGTGATGATAGGAAGAAAGGGCATTTAGGCGGTTCCCAGAAGTCTTAAAACGATCATGTCAGGGGAAGGCTGCTCAGCGAGAGGGAATCGTACCCGAAAGATTCGGTGGACAGCTTGCTCAGGGTATAGGGTATCTGGGAATGCTGTAAACCCGGCATTGATGCGCCAGGGAACGCCTCATCAGAAACTACTGTCGGCTTCACCTAATTGCAGGACATGAGAGCCAAGACTTACTAGTTCTGATGTCTAATAACCTGTCCCTCAACCATAAAGATGACTTCTTCGGCAATATTTGTGCATAAATCGCCAATTCTCTCAAGATTTGACGAAATCGTGGCCATCGACATTGCGCTATTTACTAGTGAGGGGTTCGCCCGAATAGTCTCTCTTATGAGGTCATAGGTTTGAGCGTTTAGATCATCGACAATATCGTCCATATCAACGACTTTGCGTGCAATGGCTGGGTCCTGGCTAACGAGCGCCTCAAGACTTAGCGAAACCATCTTCTGGACGGCATTCGTCATTTCATCAATTGGGAGGCTGATGGGAAGTTCTGGGCCGTCCATGAGTGACTTGACCCGGTGTGAGATGTTGACTGCTTGATCACCCATTCGCTCCAAGTCATTGTTGACCTTCATGATCACAATGATGAATCGAAGATCGATGGCCACCGGTTGATGGAGCGCGAGAACCTTTAAGCAATGTTCCTCGATGTCGACTTCAAGTTCGTTGATACGGTCCTCATATTCAAGAACGTCTTGCAGTTGCTGTTCGCTCTTGGTTCCCAAAAATTCGACCACCGACTGAGTGCTATTCTGGACAAGTGAACCAAGATGAACGATGTCTTTCTTGACGCTGTCTAAATCTCGTTGTAGATGAACAGTCATACTGACTCCTAACCGAACCGGCCGGTAACATATTCTTCTGTCCGGCTTTCTTTTGGTCTAGTAAATACTTGATCAGTCTCGCCAAACTCGACTAGTACTCCGTTTTCCATGAAAGCGGTGTAGTCAGAGACCCGTGCAGCTTGCTGCATATTGTGAGTAACAATCACAATAGTGAATTTTTGTTTCAACTCAAACAGCAAATCTTCGATTCTTGCCGTTGAGACTGGGTCTAGGGCGGAGCAGGGCTCGTCCATTAGAATGACCTCTGGCTCCATCGCTAGGGCACGAGCGATGCAAAGTCGTTGTTGCTGGCCACCTGATAAGTTCAGAGCAGAATCGTCCAAGCGATCAGCAACTTCCTCCCACAGTGCTGCCTGTTTGAGGGCATTTTCCACTCGCAACTCGGAGTTGCCTTCAAAGCCATTAATGTTGGGTCCCCACGCAACGTTCCTAAAAATCGATTTAGGAAAGGGGTTCGCCTTCTGAAACACCATACCAATTCGCAGTCTAACTTCAACTGGGTCGACCGAATCATGATAGAGGTTCTCGTCGTTGAAGAGGATCTCCCCTTTGTGGGTCACTCCGTCGATAAAATCATTCATTCGGTTAAGGGAGCGCAAGAAAGTGCTTTTACCGCAACCAGATGGACCAATGATTGCAGTGATCTTCCGCTCGTATATTGGCAGCGAGATGGATTTAACTGCTTCATTATCTCCGTAAAAGATTGAGAGGTTTTTTGCATTTAAAATGGGATTGAGCGTGCTCATTTTTTTGAACCTCTGTATCGAATATAGACCGCAATAGCATTCATCAGCAGTAGCACAGTGAGGAGAACAATAATTCCACCCGCTGCTAGCTCATGAAATGTCTCTTGTGGTCGGGCAGTCCAGTTAAAAATTTGTATAGGAAGCGCAGTAAATTCATCCATCGGGCTCTCGGGTAAAAAAGCGACGAATGTTAGTGCGCCTATCATAATAAGAGGAGCCGTCTCCCCGATGGCGCGCGACAGTGCCAGGATGATCCCCGTCAGAATGCCAGGTAGTGCTGAAGGTAGAACATGGGCGCGAATGACCTGCCAACGTGTCGCACCAAGTGCGAAGGCGGCTAGACGCAATGAATTTGGAACCGATCGGATAGCCTCTTTTGCTGCAATAATGATTACAGGAAGGATGAGCAAAGACATGGTCAGTGCACCAGCGATAACGCTTCTCCCAAGGCCGAAGAAGCGCACGAAAATGGCAAGTCCAAGGATGCCAAAGACAATGGAGGGTACCCCGGCCAAGTTGGCGATGTTGATCTCAATAAAATGAGTGAGTCGATTCTTAGGCGCATACTCCTCGAGATAAATCGCTGCAAGAACACCGGTTGGGATTGCGATCAAGGCGGTGAAACTGACGAGCCATAAGGTTCCAACAAGTGCTGATTTAATGCCGGCTTTTTCGGGAAACCTGGAGGGGAAGGAGTTCAGAAATTGAGCGTCGACCCAACGATAACCATCCACAAACACATCCTGCAGGAGTAATGCGAGTATGACGACAGCAAGGCCCGTTACACCTGCGCAAACCCATTCGAAAAGGCGGGAGCGGAACTGTCGCTTTCGCAGTAGTGCGTTTAACCGCTCGGAGCCTTGGGTGCTTGAATCGCTCACTCGTAGACCTCCCGAAAGCGCCGCATCACCCAGGTCCCCAATATGTTGAGCAAAAGGGTGCTCACAAAAAGGACCGACGCGACAGCGAACAAGGTTTGATAACTCAAACTGCCAGAAGGAGTATCCCCAAGGCTTACCTGTACGATGTAGGCGGTCATCGTCTGGATGGATTCCAACGGATTTGCTGTCAGATTAGGGGTGGCGCCCGCGGCTAAGGTAACGGCCATCGTCTCACCGATGGCCCGCGATACTGCCAAAACGAAGGCTGCAAAAATGCCTGAAAGGCCCGCTGGGACTACAATCCGAGTAGTCACCTCATAGGACGTAGCACCCAGGGAATATCCTCCGTGCCTTAAGGCCTCGGGAACCGCACGAAGCGCGTCGTCACAGAGTGACGCGACCATGGGCAGAACCATTACGCCAACGACGATTGCTGCGCTTGCAGCGTTGAAGACCTGAGTCTCCGGCAGCAAGACCCGGAGAATGGGGGTAATGAAAGTAAGTGCGAAATAGCCGTAGACGACCGTGGGGATGCCTGCCAGGATTTCAAGGACGGGTTTGACTACAGAACGAGTTCGATGGCTGGCATATTCGCTGAGGTAGATCGCACTGGCGACACCGATAGGAAGCGCAACGACAGCGGCGCCGATGACTATGAGCATTGTGCCAGCAACAAGCGGGAGAATTCCATAGTGCTTTGGCTCAAGGAGTGGCGTCCAACGTGTACCCGTCAGAAAGTCTAAGACCGGAACAGTCTCGAAGAACGCAAGTGTCTCTTCAATCAATATGTAGATGACAGCGGCTGTCGTAATCACTGAAACGAAAGCGCACAAGAAGAAGAGTTTCTCCAGTACCCACTCGTTCCAGCGTATCTTTTTTCCGTTTAGGCTAGCCATCGACTCCTCGTAAACATCCGCGTTGCCGCGCTATTTACTGCAACGTCTCGGTCAGCTTGGGTAGGGGCGTTTCCCCGTGATAGCTAGACCCAGCCGTTCTCGTTTCGACGCGTGCTCGTGCGAGCTGATAGCTCTCCTGCGGCAAAGATATGTAGCCTACTTCTTCCGCCAACTGTCCGGCGGAGTCTAGATAAAAAGATACGAAATCCGCCACTTGATTTTTGTCCAGAGTGCTTGCATTGATATAGATGTAGATTGGCCGGGACAGGGGCGCGTAGGTGCCTTCGTTTATCGTTTGAGGGGTTGGTGAAATCGGTCCATCTCCTCCATCAATCGGCACGGCTCTCAGCTTGCCTTGGTTCTCAAGGTAGTAAGCGAAGCCAAAGTAACCGAGAGAGTACAGATCACCAGAAATGCCTTGCACGAGTACGTTGTCATCCTCGCTCGCGGTGAAGTCAGGCCTCGACGCTTGATCCTTACCGTTGATCGTGCCCGTGAAGTAATCGAACGTTCCTGAATCTGTACCTGGACCATAGAGGCGAATGGGTTCGTCGGGCCACTCGTCGCGGACGTCTTTCCAGGTGGTTACCGAGGAGTCGGGCTCCCAGATACGTTTGAGCTCTCCCGTTGTCAAGAAGTCAACCCAAGTGTTTTTAGGATTAACAACAACCGATAACCCATCAAATGCGACAGGGATCTCTAACACTTGAATCCCTCTCTCATTGGCCTGCTCGAATTCGCTGTCCTTGATTGGTCGCGATGCGGCATTAATGTCGATTTCTTCGTTCAAAAACTTTTTGAATCCACCGCCAGTTCCAGATACCCCGACCGTGACTCGTACTCTCGGTGCCTCAGCTAGGTATTCTTCAGCCACCGCCTCACTAATGGGGAAAACAGTACTTGAGCCGTCCATCCGGACGGGACCACTTAACTGATCCTCTCCAGCGCTGCTATCGGTGGACTCGGATCCACCGCAGGCAACCAGCACTAACATTGTAAAAAGGGTGATTATGTGTCGCATGATGATCTCCTTGGGGGAAGTTTGCGCCTATGAGCGCCTCGTTCTGTAAAGACTTGGTAAAGATTCAGTTAATACTTGATTTAGACGTTGGCTAGCCAAACCTGTGTAGCGGGATTGGGTCAGTCAAAGAACCAGTGTCTGCCCGCACTATGTTCTATTAAAATTTGTATTCGATACCCAACGAAGTGGTCCGACTATTCGAGGACTGGTCGTAGTCCCAGTGATACAGATAGGCTTTCGCTGTTTTGGCGAGTTTTCTTTCAATTCCCAGATGCCAACTCTTTGCATCGGGTTTTAAGATGTCGGACCGTCCGTATTGAGTAAGAATTTTGTATTGGCTGTACTTGTAGCTGATTCCCATGCTAAACGCGGATTCACGATCAGCCGGTCCTTGATCTAGTCGTTTAGATTGTTGAGCAATACCAGAGATTTGAAACGAACCAAGGGCGTAAACCAGGCTCAATCGCTGGGAATCGAACACTTTGGTCTTCGCCAAGGAAACATCGTTCTTGCGCATCTTGGAGTCGTTTGCGAAAGCGACGTAGAGGTCCTCTGTTGTATACGTTGCAGAGAAGGAAGTCGAAGCGTCGTTTAGGTCGTCTTTCGGAACATAGGCAGCTTGAAACTTGAAGCCGCTGATCGCAGGCGAGTGGTAGAAAAATGATTCCTTAGCGCGAACCTCGCCAGCAATCAACTTTTTGACATCACCAGCCTGGTCGTTAAAAAAGTCGGCTTTCCCCTGAGATCGTTTCATCGGTGTGTCGTGTGTCCCGAAGAGGAATTTTCCGAGATTGGTTTCTAAGCCCACGAACGTGTTGCGCATACTGAAGAGGTCCTCCGCATTGAGTCCTCCATGTATGGGATCAACTTCTTGCTCGATCTGATAAATGATTGACATGCTTTCGCCTAGTGGCGCCTTGCCTTTCACCCCCACGCGCGACACCCAGTTCTGAAAATCACTGTCACCATCCGACACGTTGTCATACGCAACGTTAAGCTCGCCATAAAACTTCGAGTTCAGTTCAAGCGCTGATGATGGGTTTACCACCGTGATCGCGCAAAGAAAAAGTACTATTCTTGTTAAGCGGTTGTTGTCCACTACCAAAGCCTCGTTAATAAACACAAGGCGAAAGTTAGGTTGCTAACGTTAAGATTAGTTACTAAAAAAAATTAAGTTTTTGTTAAGAAACTAGATACAAGACATGACTAGTCGCAGAGCGTTTGAGCACTGTCTCAGTTAGCCGCACTGTTTGAAAGTCAGGGGATTGGGCACACAGTCAGGTTGATCGGAGCCTAGATTAAGCAGTGATCGTATCGAAATTCAGCGTTTTAGATTCAAACAAGTAGGAATGTCCGAAGTATTTTAAAAGCGAGATTATGAGTATGACCATGAGAACCGTAAATGTTTTGGTGAGCCTTGCATTCTTATCGATGCCGGTTGCTCAAGCGGCTCCCATCATCCTGCCCGGTGCCCCAGGACAAGGTGCACAAGAGTTGACACCGGAGGAGGCGATCGAGATCGCGGACACCAGCTACACCCGAGATGATGCGAGATTTATGAGGGACATGATTCCTCATCATCAGCAAGCGGTGGTGATGGCGGAGTTGGTGGAAGAGAGAACCAACAATGAAGAGGTAAAAGAGATTGCCGGCCGCATCTTAACGGCGCAGGCCGATGAGATTGTGTTCATGACCGGTTGGCTTGCAGAGCGTGGCGAGGAGGTTCCTTCGCCTCATGATGCTCATCAGATGCACACTTCTCACGACATGGCGGGGATGGCTTCGCCTGAAGACTTAGAGCAACTACGAGGCTCCGAGGGCGTTCCGTTCGATCGCTTGTTTCTCACGTTAATGATTGCCCATCACGAGGGTGCGCTAGAAATGGTGGAGGATTTGCTTGATCAACCCGGCGCCGCCTATGACCCGGTCTTGTTTGAGTTTGTGAATGATGTGGACAAGGATCAATCCTCTGAAATTGATCAGATGAACAAGATGCTGGTTGCTTTATCGCCTGACCCGCGGGCGAATCTCGCCGCTGGATTTGAAGATGCAGAGCAAGCAATACTCAACATGACGCTCATCGCAGCCTTACCTAAGCCGCCCGGATTCTTTGACCCGAAGAATCCGGCTGGTATGCCGCTCGCCAAGCCGAAAAAAGAGGATGAGGATGCCTCATCCGATGCGTTGCCGGAGGTTCACGAAGGCCATCATCAGAATCACTCCGAGCACATGGGTAAA
>Ga0255777_10003727_pt1 | contig 12851 bp, 6 predicted proteins | sample 101ome_15_FD_179975 | JGI IMG/M metagenome (GOLD analysis project Ga0255777, IMG submission 179975) | Coastal salt marsh microbial communities from the Groves Creek Marsh, Skidaway Island, Georgia - 101402AT metaG (version 2) | ecosystem: Environmental > Aquatic > Marine > Intertidal zone > Salt...
TCGCCGGGGGGTTGTAGCAAGTTTCAGACTTTCTGCACGAAAATTGTCTGAAAGTTGCTACAAGTTGTAGCAAAAATTGGCTGAAAGTTCAGACCCTTGTAGCAAAAAAGAGTCTGAAAAACATGTAGCAGATTTCAGCATCGCTGGGGATAGTACATAAGTAAATTTCTACACGTGGCTGAATCATGGACAGCATACACTTTCAATAAGCCCAGCGCAAGTCAATGGGTAGTCGCTACAACGAAAAGTTTGCATGAAAAATACGCCTAACGCTCACTCGCTTAAGGAGGATTTGCTTAAGTTTTCATCGTTGACCCCACTGCATCAATTGGCGTGTGGTATCGGTGCACATATGGGCATTTCGTGTTCTGTGTTAAGTCACACAAGGCGACTCAAGTCAATTCTCCGGGGTCTGCAATCACGTTCGTAAAGGAAACTGCGCCATGATTGCTCAGAGAGTTCCTCATTTTAGCCTTTCAAGAAGGTACGTTCAAAAATAAGCTAAAGTCGAATTCAAGTAGGACTGGTGACCGGCTAGCGTTGGTGATGGAATGTAGGCCATCACCTGGCCGGACAGTATTGCGCCATCAATCATGTGATCTATTGGTTTGTCTGTGCCACGTGCCGATGAAGCCAGCAATTTTATCGCACCAGATTTTGATATGACGTATGCAAATGTGCCCAGTGTTCCGCGAAGCTGGTGTAGACCTTTGCGAATAGGTAATCCAATTTTAGGGTCAGTTCCATTCAAGTATAGAAGGTCCCAGTCTCTTGGCAAGGTTTGCATCACGGCATGCAATCTTGACGTGAAATTAGAGACAACGAAAATATCATCCTCCATGACAACCACATACCCATACGGATCCTGCACCAGCTTTCGCCAAAGTTTCACGTGCGTTAAGTAACAACCAAACTGTAATCTGGTGTGTTTTGTCGCGGGATCGATGATCTCCTTTGTACTATCATAGTGCTTTAACAGTAGCTTCTTTCTCCTGGGTCCAGCGAAATTAAGAATGTCATCTTTATCAAAAGGTAGCAAACCATCCACCGCAAAGAAAAAGTCATATGGGATGTGTTGTTGCATCAATTGCTGTATCAATCGGGCTGAACGAGTAAAACGCGAGTCATTGAGTGTAATGATGTAAACAGGCAACGTATCCGGACTACTCTGGAACAACGGCTCGGCCAAAGCTTTGGACCTCATCTCAGCCCAATTCACACAGACTTTCCGACACGCTTCTCTTAAAAGACGGGGGATGATCCTACCAACCCGACCGTCGCGAAGCAGGTCGAAAGAAAGTGACGTGTAACGGCAGATGCAAGCGACTACGAGCGCGAAGAGGATCCGTCCACGTCGTCCGCGCTTTCTAACAGGCACTTTGTGCAACTCATAGACTAAGTCAGGTAAATGCCTTATCCTTCGTCGCCGTGTGGTCTTGACGGCCATGTCGCACTGGATTTTACGCAACAGGAAGCGTTCGCGCCATGGGCGCTACTGTAGGAATCTTTGTTGCGTTCCGGTGACCGTCTGCGGCTTTCTGATAACTTGATGCCCCGAGTTATGCGTGAACGACTGAGAGTCAATTTTCATAACTTCCACCGCAGTGCGTTTCTGTCTTTTCACTTTTTTTGGTCCTGAGGGTGACTAAGGCCGATGAAGAGATAGAAAGAAACACTATTTTTTGTGTTTGTGTTTTGCTTCGAACCGATGAAGAGATGGCTACACAAAAATACTTTTCCCGTCGATTTCTCAACGTTCGTTGCATATGACATCGGTTGCAAGTTTTGCTTTTATTCTCGCTTCAATGAAGAGATGAAAAACACTATTTTTAGTATCAAATCGGCGACGAGTCGTGAACCATAGGCGAAAAAAGAAATACGCGCACGTTATTGGGGAACTGACGGTATCTCTTAATCGACCTAACAGATAGGTCCAAGGTGCACCCTGAGACTTGTTTTACTGTTTTAATGAAGACCTCGGACTTTTACTGGACATGAACTGAACCTTAACCTGATCGAACGATCTTACATTTTCTGGAGCCGTGGAACTCCTTTTGCGTCCGCAGTCTGACGCGATTCGAAATCGCTGGCGTCGACACATCCTCGACACTCGGTGTTGTGGTGCCTCGGTTTAGCTCGCGAAGTGGCCGTTTGCGCCGAGACCACGGTACCGTGTCAGATCGTCGCTCAGTCGGATACGTGTGCGGATCTTAGCGCGTATTATAATGAGGGAAGACCTTTGCCCCTATCTCACAATACCTACGCGTCGTGCGTGAAACCAAGATGGCGCATCGATGCCCGCACACGTGCGGATGAGATGCGCCGTGAATCTAGAAAGGGATTGCGTCTAGGGTCTCTGTACGTTCATAAACCTTCGATAACCTTCATTGGCATCAAAGATTCGCCAGTCCAGGTCGTTAAGCCCCCCTAAGGGAGACCATTCTGTCGGTGTGAAACTTGTCATCCTCGGTATGATAAATCAATAAGGATTGTGCCTTGGGTGATGGCCATACAAAAGATCAATTTACATCAAAGGAAGAAGCTAAACGTACTAGGTACACGTACGTAGCAAGAAATCTACATTTCAACACCTGGGAATCCTCCGAAGTTTCCCTAACTTTTTTTGAGCCAAGAGACGCCCGGAAGTAGCCTGACTAAAAAGTAAGCGCCGATTACTAATTGTCAGCGCCGTCTGTGTTGATTGCGCTCTGTTTTACCATTTGATAGTCCGATAAGGGGAATGTTTATCAACTTGTTGTCCATTATTTTCCCATTGATGTCCCATTTCGTCTACGAACACTTCAATATCCCACTTAGTCAGAAAGTACGGAATCAGAGACTGCCATCGAGCGATTCGAATTCTCATGTATGGATCGTAGGGACTTCTGTCGCTGCACTTTCGCGGTCTATGTGGAACATGTAGAGATGGACATGCGTACACTTGCAATCCATTTTTCCGCGCGTTGAACATGAAATCATAATGGTCGTTATTCTTCAACACTGGATCCCATGGTGAGTGAAGAAGTGCCTCTGTTTTTGCGAGGAACACTTGCTGAACTAGATCCGACTTTTGACAGGTGACAGTGCCTAATTTTTCCAGGAAGTTTCTTTTGCGAAACGAAAATATCCACACTTTACCGTTTATACGTAGGTCTGCTGCCCGACCTCGTTTGCAATCAAACGTCCCATCACATCGAGTCAGCGCCATGATATCAGCGTCTGCTTCGATGAAATGTTTGCTGAGAGCTTTAAAAGTACCGTATGAAGGAAAAAGGTAATCTTCATCTGACATGTATACGTACTTGTAACCTGCAGCTGCAGCAACTTTCACGAGGTCATTTCTTCCCTTTGAAACACCTTCGTCTACACCGTTGCGCACGAACTGAACCAAGTGTTTGAGTTCCTCACCGAATGCCTCCTCCAGTGGCTCATCGCCGTCATCAGATATGTATACACGAACGTCCCTCAACTTGACACATTGCCGCAGAGACTTGACTAAGCTTATGGCACAGTTTGGTCTATTGTGAGCCTTCACGAGGATTGCCAGGTCTTTCGAATAGTCCAAAACTTCTTCTTCACGAAGCTCGATGTACGTATGCCACGCAAGGACGCACACGAAGAGGCGCGCAGCTACACGATACATCTTGCGCCGCCATCTATGCTTACCGCTGCTCATCCGTGTAATGACTTGGCGACGGCGAGTGCAGATTCGCTCTACCAAGCTCCTTGTGTGTTGCGAGGACGTACCTCGTCGTGGGCACTTCACGAATTACTAGTACTTAGTACTTTGTAGGCACGTTTGTACTTAAAGTAGTTTTTTTTTGCGTGAAAAAAAAAACTACCGGTATTTAGGGGTGAAATAGTGTTTTTTCTTCACCGATGTCACAAAAAAACACTTTATTTTTTGTGAATTTTTATCTCTTCATCGCCAATTTCGAAGTATTTCCGAAGAAAAGTGTATTTTGGTTGGACCCATCTCTTCATCGGCCTCACCAATAGTATTTCCTAAAAAGAGTGTACTTAGTATTTTGGAGCTATCTCTTCATCGGCCTAAGGGACGGTACTGACGAAAGGTGGTGGATCGACCTATCTCACCTTTCTATCCTATTTAGTAGTTACACCGTCCTATATGATTTACGAGACCATATTTTACTATTAAAGAGTCTATCGCGAACAGAAATTTACGTAAGTGCGATGATACGACGCAATTCAACCAGGCCACCTGATGAGGTCCTGATCACTCGTGATCAAGACGTCAGTTGTCGGGGCAGTCTTCCGAGCGAAGTAGCATTTTGTAAAAGCGGTCATATGGACAACTACCGTCTGTCAAACCACAGTAAGAACGCGATCGCAAGGGCCCTGCACCTCGGGTTTTGGCGTCCGATCTGGTGCTTAGATAGTGAAGGCCTAAAGGGGCCATCAAGGGCGCGCGTAGATCCATTGTTCATTGGACTACGGCGACAACACCTTGAAACGATCGAGGGATCATGAACTGCCGAGAAGCGTAACCTTACGTATTGAGGGCTCAAAAGTGCGGGTCAAACCTGATAATTTGTGTTCAATCGGGCCTAGTGCGTCGATAAGTGATGATGATTACAAATTGTTTTATGGTATGCACCTTCTTCATCGGGCAGTCTAATGACACCACTGGAATCATTGAGATTAATCGAATAACCATTACACTTGCTGATGGCATTTTCGACCTTTCGAATGTTTTTCCAGAGTCAATCAAAAGGCTCGTAGGAGACAGGGGAAGCTAAAGTACTTGTAGCACCTTTAAGACATTTAGAGTTGGAAGTGGCAGGACAGGAACATTACCTCGCCGAGTTACCCCTGAGTCGGATTTCGCGAGGACTATTACAGGCACGCGCCGGGCTCGCCGACGATCGCGACGCTCTACAGCGTTTCTTTGTCATTTTGACAGTCAAATTGACACGTTCATGGATACCAGCGCCTCGATCTCTTTGATTTCGGGTCAAGTAGTTCGTAAATTGGGACTCCAGACTGAACAGGGATCGAAATGTGCGCTAGAGATGGCAGGAAGACAAAAATCATGCTAACCGCGACGAGTCGATAGAAACTAATGTTTCACACTCGTGTGCGCGTTTTCGTTGCGTTTGACGTAGACGGCGCGCCGATACAGCGGGAATTGTAAAATTTTTGCTCAAATTTCAGTGGCGCACTGCGCCATGACGCGCGGGATTCAGACACACTAGCCACGCGACACTGACTCAAAATAAATTGCTTTACACTTTCCAATCCAGATTTTCTTGCGCGTCATTATCCCGATGTTGTTGTTGAAGTGATCCGACCTGTTGGATTTAAAGGGATTCAATTCAATCGTTCAACAACGCGTCGGTATATGTGACTGTGATTAATTTTACTGCTGTACCTACCAGGTACCTAGTACCGGTATCTACTGGACTGTTCGAGCTCCAGAGTTTATAAATCAATGGTCGAAATGCCGCGGAAAGTAATATTCACTCATTGACCTAGCGTCAATGTGATGAATTCTTACAGTGATCTCTCGTTCAGAAACTCGGGCAGGCTGATGGTATACACATGTGCGGTGGATTGAAGATCGTCAATCCGAACCTTCGATGACTTTGACCATGCGGTTGAACTTGTCGTCGCACTCTGGCTGGGTTCCGCACGCCGTCCGGTGCCAAATGACTGTTTCGTTCGTTTCCTCGTACAGTTAATCGAATGCAGTAAACTTCCAACATGTACTATCGTACTACTTTTAGGTTTGTAAGGTCAACGGAGAGATAGTGTGAAATACACTTTTATGGAAAGAGAGACGAACAACGAGTGCGCGGGCGAGGGGGCGTGACCGGGTTTAAGCGTTGACGGGTTCGCACGAGTGGAATTTGTATCTTTCCGAAGATAGCCCGCTCGGCAAGTCCTGTGGATAGCTGAGTGCGACTAGAGACAAAACATAAGTATGGCCGGTTTCCACCAGGATATCCTCAATCACGTTGGGAAGCGCAGTTTTGGTACTCTCTTCTGCGATATGACAATCAGTAGCGTATTGTGTACACTCTTCAAGACGTTGTCGTAGGGCCTCGTGATCGCTGTACCGCTCTCCTGTACGCAAACGCTTACAGATTTAGAACGTACGAAACACTGCCGTTAGAAAATTGGGGTTTAGAATCATAAGTTCAGTGAAACAGTGGAAGAGCAAATGTGATACAAACGATGTAGCGGGTGCAAGTGTGCGTGTGTTTGGCGATGCTTGACTGTTTAATTCACGCAAAGTGGACCATGTACCATCTGGGACGTCGATACGAATACGAGGCCATTTGTTTTGTACAATTGTCTCTTCAACAGGACGTTTAAATCAAGTTGGGTAGCAAGTTATTGTGAAAATAGCACACGGTGAACTTCGTAGGAAAAAGAATGCAAGCATTGAACGAGAGCTTGCAAACGCGGGGCTAGACGCGACCATTGGGTAATAGGGCTTAAAACAAGTTGTTTGAGAAGTTTTCCAAGATCTCCCGCTCAGCCTTACATATTCATCAATATTTCATACCAATCCATCTCTTACGCTTTCTTTGCTCATAATACTGTTCACGTTCGAACCAGACCTAGAAGTTCCCATGTGTAACGAGGAGTTTTTCGACGCTCCAGTCTTTCAAGATGCCCTCTCGAATGCTTTTCTCATTAGAAACGCGCTCCAGCGCCGCTTTTATGACGTCATCTTCTCTATCTTGAGGAATCACAACGATACCTTCATAATCAGCAAAGATCAAGTCACCAGGGCAGCAAGTCACGCCACCCAACACTATGGCTTGGTTCATAGACTCCACGGTCGCGCGACCACGGACATCAGAGCAAACGGAGCCTGCAGCATAGACAGGAAGGTCGATACTCTTCACTTCTTCACTGTCACGAGTATAACCATTCGTTATCACACCGGTGACCCCCTGTTTCTTCGCAAGATGCGCGTTCAACTCACCGAAATATGCACGTTGTTCTAACGGATTTTCGACAACAATCACATCACCAGTACCCACATAATCGTAGGTTTTTAGTGCACTGTATATCCCCTTTGGATCTTCTCCCTCACGTAGGGGTCGAAGCTTTAGTGTTCGGGCTCTTCCCATGATCTTGGATTTACTGCCCTGGGGGGCGAGACCGTGTACAGTCTTGTTTGGTATATTGAGGTCGTCCATCGTGTCCGTCAAGATGGCACTTGTCAGTTGTAATCGAGCGGTCTCCAATGCCTTAACCGCTTCCATGCGACGTGCCCAAGCGACTTTTTCAGCAAGAGCAAAGTCATCATCATAGTTGATATCTATGGCTTCCTCTGGTGTTAACGGCAATGGAAATGGCTTATTTCCTATTCGTCGATTCGTCAGTAATGCGGCTTCTCTTGTTATAGCGTACAGCCCCATCGTTTCGATGATGGTATCCTGAAGGTCCACCGAGTTTGGAATGCACTGTACGTCATACATTGGTCCATCCTCTGTCCATGTATATTGCTTCGTCTTTTCGACTCCAACCACGCAGTCGTACTCGTTATTATCCCGTCGAAGTACTTCGATTGAATGTAAAATTGACTTGGGCGAAATGAATGGACTCGTACATAAGATCTGTAGATAAATCTCTGCGTCAAAACGTTTCACCTCGTTCATGAAAAGTGCATTTCCGTCCGTCGCATTCGTAGCCAGATTGGCGGCACGTTTCATCACTGCAAATCGATCAGAGTATTCCAGGTACTTCGCGAGTTCAATGACATCGTCTGACTCAGTATCAAGTATAACCAGATCGATAAAAGGACATTTGAAGATGAGCTTTTCTAAGGTGTGTAGGAACAAAGGTTTAGCGTCGAGGAGTTTTACATTTTTACCGACCACGCGACTCGAAGAACCCTTACACGGAACGAAAGCTACGACTTTAAGCTTTGTTTGATTCGACTGCATCGTCATGAGTAACTTCGGACTCGCGTCGCGGTTGACTGAGCGCGCGTCGTCAGCTAGCACAGCTGTATTTAAGCCGTCGGGTTTTTTTTTGAATCAGGGTTGAAGTTTTTGTGGTTGGGTTTAGCCTAAACCTTTATGTATTTGAGTCATTTTTAGCCATATCGAAACGCCTTTTCGATTTAGGTTTTTGGAGTATCCCGTTCGCCGTGGAGATTTCGATCGGAGAGTAGTCAGTACTTTGTGGTCAAGGGGGCTATCAGTTTCATTTGTTAAGGCCGCGCGCATTCAATGATTGATCGAGTTACGGAGACAGAAACTACAGACCAAACCGGAATAAATCCAGTCGCTGAGGGATCAAAAACAGTTGAAAATGGTGAAAGAAATATGTACGATAGTATGAACCTTGCAGTACTAGTTGCAGCAGGTCAAGACCCCGTATACGACGACGACGACGACGACGACGACGACGACGACGACGACGACGACGACGACGACAACGACATGGCGTACCTCGCGGAGAGTGGCGAATTCTTCGGAGAATTACGTTCGGCGCGACCGTTCTTTGTAATGGCTGGTCCGAACGTCATTCAATCCGAAGAGCACGTCTTCGCCATGTGTCGAGAGCTCAAGCGAGCGACGGATGAGCTCGACGTTCCCTTCATCTTCAAGTCGAGTTTTGACAAGGCGAATCGAACGAGCTTGACCTCGTTCCGCGGCCCGGGAATGGACGAGGGCTTGCGAATTCTGCGCGCATTAAAAACAACTTTCGATGTGCCAGTCGTGACAGACATACACACTGAGGCACAGGCAGAACCAGTCAGCGTCGTGGCTGATGTCCTTCAGATCCCAGCGTTTTTATGTCGACAAACTGATTTGCTACTGGCGGCAGGGAGAACTGGTCGAGTTATCAACATTAAAAAAGGTCAGTTTTGTGCCCCAAGTGTGATGAGGAATTCGGCGAAGAAAGTCTTCTCAACAGGGAACGAGCATGTTTTAGTGTGCGAGCGCGGCAGCACTTTTGGTTATTCCGATCTAGTGGTAGACATGAGAAATATTCCACTAATGCGTGATACTGGCTGTCCTATCGTAGCTGATGTCACGCATTCGCTGCAACAACCGGCAGGTATAGCCGGCGCAAATGGTGCGGTGGCTTCAGGTGGCTCACGTGAGCTCGTTCCCACCGTAGCGAGGTCTTGTGTCGCAGCTGGCGTCGATGGTCTTTTCATGGAGGTGCACAATGATCCAGTTTCATCCCCTGTAGACGGTCCTACGCAATGGCCGCTCCGCCACTTCTCTGAACTCTTGGAGGAGCTGAAGGAAATAGCTCTTGCGTCAAAGGCAAGAGTGAGGCACGGTATGCCCTTAGATCTGTCGCCTTTGAACATTAGTTGATGGACAGCAGTTACGCGCTGCGAGCGACTGTTTGTGGGAGGTAAGCTACAAGTACTAATGCTGAGCACTATTCTGCACGTGATGCTTCAAGTTTAGCCGGCTTTGGCTGAGCGGGACAACTTTGCAGACCCGTTTATGACAATAATTGCGCGTCGCCTGGGAAATCTCGAGCGATTCACCTACAGTGCACCCAGGAGATGCTTCATAAGTTGTAACAGATTTCCCATCTAACCTCAGGCCAAGGCCTTCATGGTATCAGATAGTACAAGCATACCTACAACCATCATACCTTCCCTCCGTATTTGTACCACTGGTAAGCATGATACCGCTCTTGCTCCCGAGTGAAAGAGATGTTCGGCTTCCATCAGTTTCATACTTTCATCGTCAATGTAAAGTGGCTTTGTACTGTAATTTTTCAAGGGGGCATGTAAGTCAATTGTGCCGTTCGCAATAAGTCGGCGCAAGTCACCATCAGTGAAAATGCCTTGCAAAAAGTCACCATGAGTAACAAGGGCACAACCGAAGCCTGTACGCGTCAACTCAAGCACGGCATCACTGATGTTGGACTCGGAAGAAATACATGGCAACTCCTTCCCAGTCCTCATGACATCGCGTACGGACAACAGGAGCTTACGACCTATACTTCCAGCTGGGTGATTCAGAGCGTAAGATTCCAGGGTCAGATTCAGCCTCCTCATAACGGCCGCAGTGATCGTGTCGCCAAAAATAAGTTGTAGAGCTGTGGATGTGACCGGTGCAAGATTGAAAGCACACAGCTCTCTTTGCAAAGGGAGATAAATGGTAACATCACTCTGTACTGCGAGTACGCTTTGCTGGGAGCAGATTACAGAAATGATTTTCATGTTCTTTGCTCTTGCGCCTGGAACAATTGCAAGTAACTCTGATGTTGAACCAGATTTACTGAAGAGAACAAGTAAATCAGCAGGTCCGCAGTTGCCGATATCACCGTGAAGCGCATCAAGCGGGCTCAAAAAAGCCGCTCGAACGCCAATCGATGCGAGAGACATGGCTATTTTATGGCATATGAAACCAGATTTACCCACCCCAGAAAAGAAGACAGTACCCGTACATGCAACAAGTTCGTTAACGAACTCATCCGCCTGTGAAGCATCAAAATGTTCAAAGAAGAAATCGATAAGGCCTCTCTGCTCTTTGAAGATGCGCTCAGCCTGCCAAGATTCATTTTCAGGTGACATGTGGAAACAGTCGCGATAACGCAGCGGCTAATTTATCGGGAATCGCTTTCACCCCAAATAGTGTTGGCGTTTAACGTCCACTTTAGACTATGTCCACGCGTCTCGTGGTTAAGCGAGCGCGACGACGATGTGGACTCCTCGGAACAGTTCCTGCAACACACGTATTGACTGAGACGCTACACTGTGTCGCGGCTCTAGACCAACTTACGAGGCAATGACTGAAACCTGTTCTACTCAGTAGAACTATTTTACTTACGCTGAGCAAGAGTGAGTCACTCTGAGTGACTCAGTTCTCACCTCCACGTAACCCGTTTATGGTCAGGTCGGTTTAGGGTCACAGTAACAGAAGAATTTCACAACTTCGTCCTAACTCGACCCCCTTTGAGATTAACTCGTCAATAATTGAGTCCTGGGTTATGAAGTTTGAAAATTCTTCATAACTCGGGCCCGAGTAAGAAGAGGATTGAAACGACATTTTCATAACTTTTGTTGACTAAGACCACTAGAGCACCGTGGATAACTTTTTCATAGCTTTCGACTTATACCCCCAGTTATTGTCAAATGTACTAAGGGCTCCGTAGATAACTACTTCTATTCACTGAGGGGGATCTGATCAGTAGCAGATTGAAATTGAAAACATGAAGAGCGATTACTTCGATGACGACGATGTCTTGGGAAGGGGGCTTACTTCGCCGAGAGAGAGAGACAAGTACACATACGAGTAACAAGTTACAACTTTCTATTCTCAGTCGCCCTCAGTCGATAGTAGCGCCGAACCGCGTGGCAAAATTCTGTAGAGTTGCTCGACCGGCACATACGTTTTCCCATTTGTACACACTCACGATGTTCACCACATCTGCGCCGCAGAGAGAGTTTCAAACTTGTGTTCAAACTCAATATTCTACGTCCGTTCGCAACCCCGTGATACCACGTATGCAGACATTCGTCAGTGTAAGGTTTGTCGCACAACCCTGATGTTGGTTTCCTGTCGCATGTCAATCCGAGGAGATGATCCACAAATGAGGTGAAACTCTCGGCGTAATGCCTTGGAACAAGACTGACTCGCATATTTAGTGTTGTGGCGCCATTGGTGCTACCCAAGACAACGTTAGATGCGTCAGGGAAGAGGATGTTTCGATTCCCCGTGTGACTGGTGTAGTGGATATCACTTCGCGCAAAAAACACCCAGTCATACACAATCCCCATTTCGTGCTCAGCTCGCCTAACAAGTTCGAGACATTTTTTTGCGTGTTCAAAGAGAGGTGCCATACGCTGCGCACCCCTGTTGAACCAAATATCTTTCAGACACGATGGAGACATATCAGTGTAATTTTGACGCATAATCGTCTCCAACTGTAGTTTCTTAGGTCTGAGTATTCGTTGCATCAGCTCAATGTCAAGAGAGGTAATGTTGACACGTACTAGGTCCTTATACATGGCTGATTCATCGATGTTTCTATCACCGTGGATGAACAAATCAGCGTGCAGAGGCTTAAGAACGTGTCGCAGTAGCCCTCGCTGAACTTTGCAATCGATTGCAAGTGTGTTTAGTGAGCCAAGGGCACAGAAAGCCACCTTCCGAGGAGTCCTACTATTCATCAACCGCATGGACTTTTGACGAAGAAGTACGCACGTTAGCGCTACTGTAAACGCTAGGAACGCGAAGAGTTTTGAACGTAGTGTTCGCGCTGTAAGCCGCTCGCACGTTTTACTAACCTGGGGACGACCCATTCAAGCGGTGTGGTCTGGCTAGGGGTGCAGGCTGCAGTTAGGGACTACGGATGACGGGAAAAACTTACGTCGAACCACTCTTAAGCGCAAGCCCGAGCTGCGCATCTATTTCCCAGAAGCGACGACGGCTCGAGGTGCCAAAGTTCACAACACAGGTGAAGATTTTTTCAGCTGGACAAGGTAACCTGACAAGAAAGAAGTCGCGACTCGATTGTTTGCAGCCCCATGAGGCCTGTCTTCACTAAAAGTCGATCTCAGACCTAATTCTTGAGTAATAACTCGTATAACTTGCGAAAAAAAACGAGAAAAGTTGGGGAAGTTTGAATGCCGTTGTCGTTTTTTGACGAAAGGGTGGTGAATCGACCTATTTCACCTTTCTATCATATTTTAGTAGATACACCGTCCTATATGATTTAAGCGGACATATTTTACGATTAAAGAGTCCATCTCGAACAGAAGTACATGTTTTTCAGACTCTTTTTTGCTACAAGGGTCTGAACTTTCAGCCAATTTTTGCTACAACTTGTAGCAACTTTCAGACAATTTTCGTGCAGAAAGTCTGAAACTTGCTACAACCCCCCGGCGA
>Ga0255777_10003751_pt1 | contig 12804 bp, 14 predicted proteins | sample 101ome_15_FD_179975 | JGI IMG/M metagenome (GOLD analysis project Ga0255777, IMG submission 179975) | Coastal salt marsh microbial communities from the Groves Creek Marsh, Skidaway Island, Georgia - 101402AT metaG (version 2) | ecosystem: Environmental > Aquatic > Marine > Intertidal zone >...
TGCCATAACAAAACGCTTGCGGCCCAACTCTACGGGGAGATGAAGGAGTTCTTCCCTGAGAACGCGGTCGAATATTTCGTCAGCTACTACGATTATTACCAGCCTGAAGCCTACGTTCCTTCCTCCGGTCTGTACATCGAGAAAGACCTGAGCATCAATGACGAGATCGAAAAGCTTCGCTTGAGCACCACCTCCTCCCTCTTGAGCGGACGCCGCGACGTGATTGTGGTCGCGTCCGTCAGTTGTTTATACGGGATGGGGAATCCCGAGGCCTTCAATAGTTCTGTGGTCCAATTAAAAGTGGGCGACACCATCGCCCGCCAAGCCCTGCTCCACGCCTTTGTCAACGCCCTCTACGCCCGAACCGCAGCGGAGTTCAAACGCGGCAGCTTTCGCGTAAAAGGCGATACCGTAGACATTTTCCCCGCCTACGCGGAAACCTACTACCGCATCAGCTTCTGGGGCGATGAAGTGGAGAGCATTGAACACATGGACCCGATCAGCGGCCAACGCATTGAACATATGGATGAAATGCGACTGTTTCCTGCCAACCTATTCGTCACCGAAAAGGACCAATTACAACACGCCATACACCAAATCCAGGACGACCTCATGCAGCAGGTGGACCACTTCCGCAATGTGAGTCGTCCACTAGAAGCCAAGCGATTGGAGGAGCGTACCAATTTTGATTTGGAGATGATACGGGAATTGGGCTACTGTTCCGGTATTGAGAACTACAGCCGCTACCTCGATGGGCGCGCTCCCGGCGTACGTCCCTTCTGTTTGCTCGACTACTTTGCCGACGACTTCCTGCTGGTAGTCGACGAAAGCCACGTTACCATCCCCCAAGTACGCGCCATGTACGGCGGCGACCGCTCACGTAAAGAAAACTTGGTAGAATACGGCTTCCGTCTACCGGCAGCCTTGGACAACCGTCCCCTAAAATTTGAAGAATTCGAGCATATTCGTGGACAGGCCCTATTTGTCAGCGCCACACCAGCCGAATTTGAGCTCGAGCTCAGCGGCGGGGTCTTCGCCGAACAAGTCATCCGCCCCACCGGCCTGCTCGACCCTGTGGTTGAAGTACGCCCGTGCGAGAATCAAGTCGACGACCTCATGGACGAAATACGCATTCGAGTAGAACGCGACGAGCGCGTCCTGGTCACCACGTTGACCAAACGAATGGCGGAGGAGCTGACCAAATACTTCACGCGTTACGACATCCGATGCCGCTACATCCATAGCGACGTCGATACACTGGAACGCGTTGAGATTATGCGCGATTTGAGACTGGGTACCTTTGACGTACTGATTGGTGTAAACCTGCTCCGCGAAGGATTGGATTTCCCTGAGGTAAGTTTAGTAGCCATCATGGACGCTGATAAAGAAGGTTTCTTACGCAGTACACGCTCCCTCGTACAGACCATCGGACGGGCGGCGCGCAACGTGAACGGAATGGCCATCCTTTATGCGGACAAGATCACAGATAGTATGCAGCGCACCATCGATGAGACCGCGCGCCGCAGAGAAAAGCAAGATGCCTTTAACAAGGACAACGGCATTGTGCCTACTGCCCTTCGAAGCAGTCGAGACGAAATCCTTGCTAAATCCAGTGCCGTAAACAAGGGCGCTCAATACAAGGAAGGCATGGCATCCGTCAAAGCCGCAGAAGAAGCGGTCAACTATACTAGCCAAGAAGATCTTGAAAAGCGCATCAGAGATACACGCAAAGGCATGGAAACCGCCGCAAAATCCATGGACTTCATCGAAGCCGCAAGACTGCGCGATTTGCTCATCGAACTAGAAAGTAAAAGGGAAAAGCGCTAGTTACAGGTAATGCGCCACGCCAACGGCGAAGGTCCACACCTGGTGGCCGTCAATACGCTGGTCTAAATACAAGGTAGGCGTCCACTCCCATCGGTCGTTCATTGGCACCTCCCCTTCAATCCCCACACGCATGAGGGTCTTCATTTCACCATTTTCAACCGTAAGCCCAGGACCTACCCCAAGCAAGACATTGTCTGAGAGGCGGTAGAAAATATCCAACGTAGAGACCATCGGTGTTTGAAGCTCAATAGTTTCCCCAAGGTCATTTTCAATGAGATAGTTTTCCAACTCAATATCACTATGCCAACCGATGGACCAATGGTCATTGATGTGGTAATCCACATCCATACCCCAGGTAGGCACAAAGAATACACCTTCTCCCCCAACCTCAGGAACCATACCGTGGCCAATAAGTAATGCGAGACGCAAGGGATGACGATGGTGGTGAGGGTCCGGTTCCACCTGATGTTGGTGGTGCTGTGCCTGTGCATTCCATCCTAGAACCACGGCAAACATGAGCGAAAAGAAAGTTTTCATGACGGAGTAATAATCGCAAATTTGCTACTTTTCAGTTCGCACAAGCATAACAAATATCACACTCATGATTTACGTATCCATTTGCCTTGGTTTGCTGTTTTTTAGCATGGGTTTCATCATTACCCCAAGCAATGCGAAATACCTGCTTAGTGGGTACAATACGATGAGTAGGGAGGACCAGGAGAAGTTTCCCATTGTGGAATACCTCAAGGCGTTCAAGACCTTCCACATTTGGTTTGGAATCTTATATACCCTGTTATCGGTGATCTTACACCTGCTCGATTCGGACCTAGTCGGTTACCATTTAGGCATCACTCCCATTCTTGCCTATGGCTATTTCTTCTGGACATCCCGTAAATACAACGAAGGATTGAGCAGCGCCACGAAGAACCACACGACCATCGGATTGATCGTGTTGAGTTTGACACTAGTCTTTGTAGTGGGGATGTTCATTTGGTCAGACAGGGAGAGCAGTTGGACCTATGAAAACAATCAATTAGAAATTCAAGGACCCTATAGCATTTCGCTAAATATCAGTGATTTAGATTCGATTTCCTTACTTGAAAACCTGCCAGAAATCACCATCCGCTCACACGGAATTTCCACCGGAAAAGTGGCTAAAGGCAAATTCAAAGGCCCTAACAACGCGCGCTACCACTTACTCATTGACAAACCCGTGGGCGAAGTATTAGCACTTTATCCTAGTGGAGAAATGCCTGTATTGATCAGCCTTGATGGAATGGACGAGCGGGAGTTGTTTTTGACGATGAAAGGAGAATTATATTGAATCAGACCTTCTTTGACCAAGTGTCCAACGCCTTTCCCTTGTCCCGCAACTTTCCTGGCACGACCTCATCGGCACGTGATTCCGCGTCTTTCGGGAAAATAAATAAGGTCCCTAGGATAATCTCTTCGGTAGGAACATTAAAATGAGTGCGCATCGGATCAAAACGAAGTACGCCACCTGACGACCAATAGTTTGGGTATCCCAAGGCCGTCGCGCCTACCAACATATTCTGAATGGCTGCGCCGGTCGCCGCTAAATGCTCCATATTTCTCAAGTTCCCTGTGAACGGAATAGGCTCTCTACCTTCGACCGGCTCTCCAAAAGTATCCGGCAGCCAAGTCACCATGAGTAATAACTCAGCAGCATTGAGCATCTGGACTATTTTACCTGCCTGCACCTCCTCGGCCGCAGCGTAATCAACGGCCGCACGGCAACGTGCCGCATCCGCCAAATAGCAACGAAACGGCAATCCCGAGGTCAAATCAGTTCTGTACTTCGCCGCACTTTCGTAGTGATACGGAGCCGCAGCAGCAAGGGTAAGGAGTTCTTGGACCAATTCCTCTCTTTCCCCCTCCGTCAACGAAGGTGTCCAGGGGTTGTTCGCTAATACCTTTTGGGTTTTTCTATGCTTGATCGCGTCCATTATGGAAACTTCGGAAACTTAGAGAAATCTCGAGGTCGTTTTTCCAAGAAAGCATTGCGGCCTTCAACGGCTTCATCTGTACCGTAGGCCAAACGAGTGGCTTCTCCAGCGTACACTTGCTGACCAACCAATCCGTCGTCGATAAGGTTGAACCCAAACTTCAACATTTTGATGGCCGTAGGGCTCTTAGTCATGATCTCCTGTGCCCAGTCGTAAGCGGTCTGTTCTAGTTCTTCATGCGGCACTACCTTGTTTACCATGCCCATCTCGTAGGCTTCTTGAGCAGAATACTCAGCACCAAGAAAGAAGATTTCACGCGCTCTTTTCTGCCCTACTTGGCGCGCGAGGTAGGCTGAGCCAAACCCGCCGTCGAAACTTGCAACATCCGCATCGGTTTGCTTAAAGATGGCGTGCTCTTTAGAAGCAATAGTCATATCACACACTACATGCAGACTGTGGCCACCCCCTACTGCCCAACCGGGCACTACAGCGATCACGACCTTGTTCATGAATCGAATCTGACGCTGCACATCCAGGATGTTGAACCTATTGATGCCGTTCTCCCCTTTATATCCGGTGGTCGAACGTACGCGTTGGTCGCCGCCAGAGCAGAATGCCCAGCCGCCGTCTTTCGGTGAGGGTCCCTCACCAGTGATAAGCACGACACCAATTTCTTGGCTCTCGTGGCACAAGATGAGTGCCTCCCAAAGCTCGTCTACGGTCTTTGGAGTAAATGCGTTGCGCACCTCAGGACGATTGAACGCAATGCGTGCGACGCCGTTAAGCTGCTTAAATGTGATTTCCTCGTATTCCTTGACGGTTTGCCATTCTAGTTGGGCCATGGTCCGATTCTTTTAGGTGTATGTGAACATTAACAAAGGTACTATGTAATAGTTGATAGCAGAGAATTTGAAATGAAACGCACCCAGATTCAGGATTTTGAAAAAATAGAGCAGGCTAAGGACCTCGAAGACCTAGTTAAGGACAAGCGTGTAGGTAAGCGAGCCAATAAGAAAAAGGCCGATCGACGCAACCGTCATTACGGGAAAGACTTATTGCGTCACCTAAAAGCCAACTTTAGTTCAGAAGAAAGCAAGGACTAATCTTTCATATCAAACTCGGTTCCACACTCCTTACACCGAAAAACGGTTTTCGTAAAAAATGGATATACCACGAGTAGTAAGGAAATCGCTAAAGTTAACCAGCCTGCGGCAGTCTTAAAACTTTTAAAGCCCGCATAAACGGTAGTCGATTGACACTTCGGGCATTTGAGTTCTCGATCCTCTTCATCCAGATAAGGACGATCTTCCCAGGATTCAATTAACGCCTTTGAACGTTCGTAATCTTCCTCACGAACTTGAAGACGGATGCCACCTACGGCGAGGTCATAGAAAGAATTTAATCGGACAATATTCTCGTCCAAAATAAAACACTCCACCCCTTCACTCTCTAGTCGAGTCTTCAGCAAGTGTGCCGAAATGTCGGAAGAAAACGTTTTTAGCGTGATGAGTTTCATAGTGGATTACGGCAATAGAGCCGTTGTTTAAGTTACGATGTATGAGGCCAATTTCCTCGATCGTATTTATCAAAAATCTTCTCGTAAAACGGCGACGATAAGGAAGAATCAAACGTCGTTAAAAATGAAGAATAGCTTAAATAAGACAACAAATAACGCTTGTCCGTGATCCAAGGTGGCATGAAGGTCGGCGGCGCAACAATGCCTATCTCAGATAATTTTTTCAAAGTAGGTAAATCGGCAATATTCAGTTTACCTACGAACAAAAGATCTAAGTAATCGAACTTGCCCTTAGCCACCGCTAGGCGCAAGAAATTGTGGACATCTGCCAAACCTTCGAGATAGACAATATCCTTAGTAAAAGGTGCACCTCCTGTCATTACCCCTCCTCTAAAAATACGCTTTGCGTTCTGGAAGGACTGCTCTGGATGATCCGTCTTTTCAAGGAAGTAACGATACACATCGATAAAATCAGCACCATCAATGGCGTGCTGAATCGCGATGACGCGATCTGATAATCGGCGTAATCGGTCTAAATCAATATTCCCCGTGATAAACTCAGCAAAAACCGCCAATCCTTCTTGCGTCGCGGTAGTACCGGCATGCCCTTCGACCAATATCTTTAAATACGGTTGTAAATGACCATTGATGGACGTCGCAACGTGCACAAAAGCCTCATGTTGAATGAGCTGATCGACATCCTTATCATTGAACTGTGCTGTAGGGCGAATGGCAATACGACGACGCCCTGCCAACGCATTCGAAGCCAAACTAGGGTCCATGACCACCTCAGGCGCATGTTCCCCAAACATTTGATCTACCGCCTCACGCATTTTCTGCGCTAAGGTTTCAGCAGATACTGAGGGCATCTCCACGGCCGCACCTAGATCCTCTTGTTTTACGCGGTCAAAGAGACGGTCAAAGTGGTTAGCAAGATCAATAATGGTGGAACTCCCGTTTTCCAATTCATTGGTGGGCGCACCATACAACTCCTTCGAATGCTCGAAGAACGCAGGTGTACCTCTAGTGACCAACAAATAAGCACTGCTCTCTAACTTATCCGCGATACGGGAAGCATACTTTTTAATGTGTGGTACCTCAGCTATTTCCTTGCGTACGGCCGCAATACGCGCCAATACCGGTGCCGCATCATATTTGGGGTATTCCACAAAGGGCAATCGCTGTGCGCGGTAACGGAAGAACTCTTGTTGAACATGATCTTCCCAGGCAATATTGCGGAGGATTTTTACATCGTCGGTGACGGCCAGCAGCGCATCACTTACCGCTACAATTTTCTGAATATCAACCTCTTTGGTCATATAATCGCCCATTACAATTGGGCGCGTCGAAAGTAGGAAAAAGCAACATTGGTTGCGTAGGTTTGACCCTACAATAATCCCATTTTTTGCGCCAACACCAAATCCTCAGGAACATTGACCTCAGGTACCGAATGCGGCACTATGGCCACATCAATGTTGTATCCATGATGGATAAAATCCAATTGCTCCAAAGATTCTTGAAGGGCCAATGCCGATTTGAAATCCCCCTCGTACGACAGCGCAAATTCTTTTTTGTACGCATACAATCCCAAATGGCACAACCGCACCACTTCCGAAGTACCCGGTACTGAAAACGGAATAGGAAACCTACTGAAATACACGCCTTCACCCTTCTTATTGCGAATGACTTTCACCGTGTGTTCATCCTTCTCCCCCGTCTCTTCATAGGCGATGGTCGCAATGGGGTTAGCTCCCACCGCCTCCACCACCGTCTTGAGGTAGGAAGTAGGCAGGAAGGGTTGGTCGGCCTGAAGATTCACCACAATATCCCAATCCTCTTGTACCTTCAGCGCCGCTTCAAAAACACGAGAGCTTCCACAAAGATGTTCGAATGAGGTTGCGATGGCAGCAATTCCGCGCTGTTCACACAATTCAAGAATTTCGGGATTCGGAGAGGCGATAAAGACTTTAGAAAATACACCTGAAACCTGAGCGATATGGTAGACGCGCTCAAACATGGGCATGCCTTGGATATCGGTGAGAATCTTATTGGGAAATCGCGAAGATTCCAATCTGGCCGGGATGATACAAATCGCTTTAGCCATGGATGTCATAGAATTGGACCACACCTTTTAAATCTTGGGCGGAACCCACCAGGACGGTGATTATTTTCTTCTCACGGAATAATCGGTCCATTTCGCTAACCCCCATTAACTCGTCTATGAAAACAGGCGTCTTCGTCCCCATATCTGCAGCGATTAACGCATTGGGGTTCGAGCTCGAGGCCATGGCGCGACGGATATCGCCGTCGGTAATGACGCCTTTTACATCGGAAGGCGTACCAACCGCCACGAGGCCTAGTCGACCTTCGGAGATACGTAGCAGCACCTCATGCAGGCCATCTTCAGGCTGGACCATGGGCACTTCCGTAATCATGAGGTCTTTCGCCTTGGTCAACAACGAGCGTCCTAAGGTGCCCCCAGGGTGGAATTTCGCAAAGTCGTCTTTAGAGAATTTACGCAGTTCCATTAAGGCAGCACAGATGGCATCACCCATCACCAAGGCCGCTGTAGTACTGGTGGTAGGTGCTAGATTTAGCGGACAGATTTCCTTATCTACCTTGCATTCTAAGTGCACAGTAGAGAATTGGGCCAAGGCACTGTCGTGACTTTGTGAGAGCCCTATAACGTGCTTCGTTCGGCTGTATTGGAGTACGTTCAAGAGTTCAGGCGTATGGCCAGAGTTCGATATGGCGAATAGCACATCACTAGCTTCGATCATACCGAGGTCGCCATGGTAGGCCTCTCCAGGATGGACAAAAAAGGAAGGGATCCCCGTACTGGAATACGTTGCTGCCAATTTTCTCGCGATAATCCCGCTCTTGCCCATGCCGGTAAAAATCAACTTACCAGACATCCCATCGATCAGTTCTACGGCACTTTGGTAGTCATTGCGGTCCTGCCCCGCCATGTTCAACAACGATTGGGCCTGAGCCTCTATGCTTTGTATGATTCGCTGATTAATGTCCATGGATTCGAGCTAATACTTCTTTAAATACCCCAGCACCGCCAGCCGTCTTAAGCTGCACATCACAGATGTTCAATAGCGCTTCAGCCGCATCGTTAACGGCGTATAAATGACCACATTCTGAGCGCACTGCGCAATCGTTCGTATCGTCCCCCACGAAAAGGGTCTCATCCACCGCAACGCCGTATTTCTCACGAATACCAGCAACCGCTTGAGCCTTATCACTGATGTTCATTTGGCAAAAATCAAGGCCCAATTCTTCTGCACGTCTTTCCAAGGCAGCAGAACCACGACCACTCACTATACCGAACTTAATCCCTTCAGCCATGAGCGCTTTGATGGCAGTTCCGTCCTTCACATTAAAGACTTTAAGCACCTCCCCTTCGGCCCCGTAATAGAGCTTTCCGTCGGTGAGCACACCGTCACAATCTGAAATGATCAATCGTATCATAGCAAGTCTTTAATCAATGCCTCAAGGTCGCTGAGCTTGAGCATATTGGGACCATCTGACAATCCTTCATCCGGATTTGGATGCGTTTCAATAAAGAAGGTGTTTGCCCCCCAAAGTTTAGCAGTTTTAGCGAAGTACGGCACATAGGCTCTATTGCCCCCCGTTGTTCCATCGTTGCTCTGGGTTTCTTGCGCAGAGTGCGTGCAATCCATAACCACATGGTCGGTTAAGGCGGCAAGCTTCTGGATATTTCTAAAATCTACGACCAATTCGCTTGGACCGAACAAGGTGCCACGCTCGGTTAACCAAACTTTGTCATTACCCGTGGACTTCACCTTGTTAACGGCGAACTGCATTTTCTCGGCATTCAGGAATTGGGCCTTTTTGATGTTTACAATCTTTCCCGTTTTCCCTGCTTCAATCAACATATCCGTTTGACGACAGAGAAAGGCTGGAATTTGAACGATATCAACGCGATGCCCATATCCGGCAATCTGTTCTGGGGTATGAAAATCTGTAGTAATGGGCAGACCAAATTCTTCACGAATGGCCTCCAACATGGCAATACCTTCTTCAATACCGGGACCGCGAAAGCTGCTTAAGGACGTACGGTTGGCTTTGTCAAAGCTGGCTTTGAAATAAATCTGTACGTCGTACGTGTCTTTTAATCTGGCCAATTCCCCTGCGACTTCTCGCAACAGCGCTTGGCTTTCAATCACACAGGGTCCGGCAATGATCGTCATGTAAGGATTCTTTCGTTGGGTGCAAGTATAAACGTATGCCTGCGGTATTACGTATCAAAAGTAGGGAAAGATGCTTGAACACATGTATTGTGCGAAGTTTCTAATTCTCCACAATACTTGACAATATGACGAGTTTAGGTCTAACTTTTTATAAACGAAGTTGTGCAGCGTAAAGCACACCGGCAAGACCTGGGGGCTTTTTGCATACCTAATCCTACTCTTTGCTCTTCAATGGTGCGAGAAGTAAATAGAAAATCCAGGCAAACCATGAGATAAACAAAACGGCAAGAATCCAGGCCAGTTTTTCACTGCCCGATGTTTTGCTTGAGGATAAGATTGAGAGGATCGGTAATAACCAAACAAAAATGATGATGCCTAAAAAGAGGAGAACAGTGAAGAGTTCCATACCCGAGGTTTATGCTGGACAAGTTTGGCTATGCGCAGTATCCCGAAGGGTATTGCGTATAGGTTTTGTTGTGCCCTGTTTTTATTTTTCTTTTTCGTCCGTGAAATTAGCCATACTTATTTACAATTTTGGATTTGTGCGTTGGAATTGAGCGAATTGGAAATGTGTAAAGCGTTTACTTGGAAGAGTCAATTTATGTTCTTATTTTCGCATACTATAATTAGCAGGATATGAATAAAGTAATTCTCGGAGACTGTATTGAAAAATTAAAAGATATTGAGTCTGGTACAGTCGATTTAGTCATTGCTGATCCACCATATTGGAAAGTCATAGGTGAAAAGTGGGATTATCAGTGGCGCACCGAAAAGGATTACATTGATTGGTCTCTTAAATGGATTACTGAAGTTTCAAGAATATTACGATATGGTGGAACTTTTTATTGTTTTGGATATTCAGAACTCTCGCCTTACTCGTGCCATATTTTGAAGAAATGGAGCTTGATCTAAGACAGCAAATCTTAGTAGATAAAGGAATGAGAGCAGTATCAGGTAGGGCAACAAAAAAGTATAAGTTATTCCCAAACACAACTGAGAGCGCACTATTCATTATTAAGGACAATAAAAAGTTCGTCAAACCATTTTTAAAGGCTAATCAAGAAAAATTAGGGCTAAAGGCAAAAGAAATAAACGAAGCTCTTGGAGTAAAAAGTAATGGTGGTGGAATGTGGAGCATTTATACTGGCAAGAATGTTTGTGAACAGTTCCCTACAAGACAATTATGGGAAAAGCTGGAGAAAATACTTGACTTTAATATGCCATATGATACAGTTGCACAAACGTTCAATCCGCAAATGGGTCTAACTGATATTTGGAGAGATATTGATTTTTATAAAGAAGACAGAGTACACTCCACACAAAAACCACTCAAACTAATAAAGCGGTTAATCATGGCTAGTAGCAATGAAGGTGACTTAGTCGTTGACCCATTCGCAGGAAGCGGATCAACAGCCATTTCAGCAATTCAACTCAATCGGAAATTTCTTACAATTGAAATGGACGAAGGTTATTACAATGAGGTGTTGAAACGTGTAGAAGCGATTGTTAACCCGCTTCATAATTTCGTCAAAGCTTAACGCCTAGAGTACTTGGTTTTAGCTTCAGCTACTTTATCCGTATCTCTTAAAATCAAGTAATCTTTAAGTACTTCTGGTATAGTTGGAAGGCCTTTGTAAACTGTCTCTTTGTTGAGTTTAGACCTACGGATAGCATCTGAAAACTGTTGGTAATTTATACCTTCTTTGAGGTAATATTCTATTTGAGCCTGGGGTGCATTTGCCAAGAATTGTATCAACTCGTCATGAGTTAGCAAACCACTCGGCATAGGTTCAGGGGTTAGCTCAGACCTATCGGATTTTGGGTCGACATAAAAGTCAATGTTGATTTCGGGAGCAGTATTCGCATTTTCAACGATACAGTTAAATACTTTGACAGGGTTACATAGGTAAAATTGATAGGAATAGGGCCAAAAGTTCTTAGGCGCTGGAGTCTTATTAGGGTTACGCTTAATGTGCTCTAAGAATATTTTGTGATAGTAATTCTCCATTAAACTTGTAAAGTGCTTGTGCCTTTCAGTATTGTTCCAAATTTCAAATGCTTGAAATCTAATTGTGTCAAAATCACCTTCATGGTAATTTGGATAGTCAGAAAGAGTGAGAAAAACTCTTGAAATGGTCTTTGTCAAAAGATTTAACTCTTCTTCAGATTTTATTCCAAACAGCCATTTTGAATCATTCATACGGTTTACCTTATTAGAACCGCAATGAGGGCAATTTGCTTCTACTCTAAGCACCTTTTGCTTACAATCCTTACAATTGTCTAATTGGTCAACTCTGCTGCAGGACTTGACTTCTGAGCCATCAACCAAATCATCACCGCGTGCTCCTGTTCTAGCTCCTTCCACACCTGTGATTAGCGAGGCTAAATGTTGACCTGGGTAACCAATTTTCATGTTTGGCGTTTGCTTTGTTATGCTTGACCACTCTAAAGCTTTTAACCTTGGCATAAGCACTAGTTCGCTTAATAAAGTTTGAATCTTGTTGACGTTGTCATCAATGGTCACATATTTAGCTTCTGGAATCATCGAAAATATCTTTAATACTTACTTCCAAAGCATTAGCGATTTTCTCGATATTTAGGAGTGTAATATTTTTCTCTGCCCGTTCAATCATACCGATGTACGTTCTATGTAAATCGGCTCTATGGGCAAGTTCTTCCTGAGATATGTCTAGTTGTTTACGTAACTGACGAACTCTATCTCCAAAAGCTTTTAATATTTCTGAATCTGAAATCACCGCTAATTTTAGTATGCATAAAGCTATTTATTAGTATACATCATGTGCCACATACTATAGTTAGCATATTGAAGGGGCATTAGTGATTGAGTTAATCAAAACGTTCAATGAATGCTTTTTTTTGCCTACCAATATTTAAGCCTGTTAGGTAAAAGTTACCACTACCTATTAACCAAAATATTTTGTCAACTGCATACGAACTTGTGTTGTTTTCTTTAGCGATTCGATCAATAATTTTTAAAGTTTGATAATCGAGTTTGGATTGAGAGTTTTCTGATTCATCTAAAAACCCAATTGCTTTGAAAATTTCTTTTAGGTGAACATCTGGTTTTCCAAATTCATCAAAACCGATTTCTTTCAAAAAATCGCAAGCCAAGGGAAACCCTATTCCTGATATTTCATAGCCTATCATTAATGGTAGTGCTGCTTTAGCTCTTGAATCATGGGCAAAAAAATTAGCCCATTCATAAAAGTTTTCTGCATTCTTAAATGTGCTTAGAAAATGAGCTGAATCAATT
>Ga0255777_10003780_pt1 | contig 12737 bp, 10 predicted proteins | sample 101ome_15_FD_179975 | JGI IMG/M metagenome (GOLD analysis project Ga0255777, IMG submission 179975) | Coastal salt marsh microbial communities from the Groves Creek Marsh, Skidaway Island, Georgia - 101402AT metaG (version 2) | ecosystem: Environmental > Aquatic > Marine > Intertidal zone >...
TTGTAAACACCTCGACCTTCGCCTTGCCCCAGCCGCGGTCTAGGAGTGCCTGAACCGCGATCCCACGCACACGTTCATCCTTGCCACCACGCATTAGCTCAAGCAGCGTGTTAATGGCCTCAACCCAATATAAGCGATTTTAATCAGAATTAGTGTTCGTCTTGCACACGAGTTTCTATGGAAGTTCCTGTGGACCGGCATATAGCTTGATGCCGACTCAGAACCAACCGATTAAAGTATCGTTTCTTCTTTAACAACATAATCGACAAAACAGGACAGACCCTTGACTCTCATCTATGTAGACTTATCGTGAACTGACAATAAACCACAGGGACGCTTTAGCCTTATTATGAAGGGTCCGATTAGGGAGACATCTAAATGAAAAAAGTATTAGCATCTATATTGACGGCAGGGTCGCTCTTGCTTGGCGGTGCTGCAGCTCACGCCGACAAATCTGGCGGGACGCTCTCATTCCTCGTTCAGCCTGAGCCACCAACCTTGGCATCATATGTATCAACATCGGGGCCGATTGGCCTTGTGATGCCAAAAGTCTATGAAGGGCTTTTCGATTATAATAATGACGGTACCATGGTACCGATTCTAGCTGAAAGTTATTCGGCTAGCGCTGACGGTAAAACCGTCACTTTCAATCTCCGCAAAGGTGTAAAATGGCATGATGGCAAGCCTTTTACCTCGGCTGATGTGCAATTCACTGTCATGGAGGTACTGAAAAAAGTGCATCCTCGTGGACCAAACTCGTTCCGCGAAGTAACCAGCATTGACACGCCCAATGATCACACGGCCGTTTTCAATTTAAAAAAGCCTGCACCTTATATGATGCGCTCATTCTCGGCCTATGAGTCACCGATGGTTCCAAAACATCTTTTGGAAGGCAAAGATATCAAATCTGCACCTTTGGCAAACAACCCTGTAGGCACTGGCCCGTTTAAATTTGTCGAGTGGAAAAAAGGTCAGTACATCCGCTTAGATAAGAACAAAGATTATTGGCAAAAGGGTTTGCCACATCTAGACCGGATTGTTGGTCGCTTCATTCCTGATGCGTCAACACGGACGGCTGCAATGGAAAATGGCGAAGTTCTGTATGCTGCCTATAACGCCATCCCAAATATCGATGCTGTTCGCCTTAAAGAGCGTGATGACATTGACGTAACCACCGAGGGTTATTCAATGATCAATCCGATGGCGCTGATCGAATTCAACACCAAAGAAGGCCCGTTTGTAGACCCGGCCATTCGTCGCGCCATTTCGGTTGCGATCGACCGCCGGTTTATGATCGACACGATTTTCTTTGGCTATGGAAAACCAGCCACAAGCGCGTTGAGCAGTAACTTCAAGGCAACAAACCTGCATGCTGAAATGCCAAATTACCCTGAAAAGGGCGATAAGGCCGCGGCAAACGCAATCCTCGATAAAGCTGGCTACAAGCGTGACGGCGATGGCGTTCGCTTAAAAGCTGTTCTAGACCTGATCCCTTACGGTGAAGACTGGCGCCGTGCTGGTGAATATCTAAAGCAGGCACTTGGTGATATCGGTATCCAGCTAGAACTGCGTTATGAAGATGTACCAACATGGTTGAAGCGTGTTTATCACCGCTATGACTTCCAGATGAATGTGAACTATTTCTACCAGCTGCCAGATCCGGTTCTGGGTGTCCATCGTCACTATGGCACTGACCAGATCCGCAAAGGCACTCATTTTGTGAACTCATCACGCTATAGCAATCCAAAATTGGATGCGTTGCTTGATGCGGGTGCTGGTGAGCCAGATGCTGCAAAGCGGACAGCCGCCTATAAAGAGATCCAGCAGATTCTGGCAGATGACATGCCTGTCGTGAATTTGTTCGAGCTTGAATTCTTGGTCGTTTATAACACTAAGCTGAAAGGCGCTTACGGTTCTGCAATGGGTGCTTATGGCTCATTCAGAGAAGCCTACATTGACGACTAAGTCGTAATATTTATTGGGCCAGAATTTAATGTCTGGCCCAATATACTTATTTATTCATTCATCTATCTTTATATCCAGAGTTTCCGGATAGGCGTACCAAATGACAAGATCCACGAAAATTTTCAAATATGTTGGCAAACGATTATTGCAGGGAATACCGATTATTCTTGCCATCGTTGTCATCAATTTCTTTCTTCTAAATCTGGCTGAAGGCGATGCGGTTGACGTTTTGGCTGGCGAGGCAGGCTCGGCAACACCCGAATATATGGCGCAGTTGCGCAAGAAGTTTGGTTTAGATCAGCCGTTACCTGTCCAGCTGATGGTTTACCTGAAAAATGTTTTAAGCCTTGATCTTGGATATTCCTTTAGACATGACATGCCCGTTAATCAATTGATCTTTGACCGGTTTGCCGCCACCGGTTTGCTGATGACCAGCACGATTATTCTGGCTGTTGGCTTTGGCATATTGTTGGGTCTTCTGGCTGCAATGCGGCTGAACACATGGAAAGATGCCGTGATTACCGTATTTGCCCTGATCACATATGCAACGCCATTATTCTGGGTAGGGTTAATGATGATCGTTGTCTTTTCGCTAAATCTTGGATGGTTTCCCACAAGCGGCATGACCAATATTGCAGCCTTTTATGAAGGCTGGGACTATGTTGTGGATGTATCCCGCCATCTCGTTCTGCCGACGATTACATTATCGCTTTTCTATCTGGCGTTATATACGCGGATGATGCGGGCCTCGATGCTAGAACAATATGGACAGGATTACGTTGTGACGGCACGGGCAAAGGGTCTGACCGAAAGACGTATCACCTATGTCCATGTTTTGCGCAACGCGCTTTTACCTGTTGTAACGATGGCTGGAGTTCAGGTTGGTGCATTGATTGGTGGTTCGGTGATTGTCGAGTCCGTCTTTGCCTGGCCGGGATTGGGAATGCTGGCTTTTGAATCGCTGTTTGCGCGGGATCTAAACCTGCTTCTTGGCATTTTCCTTTTATCGTCAATGCTCGTTGTCGTGGTGAATTTGATTGTCGACATCATTTACTGCTTCCTCGATCCACGAATTGAGGTGAATTGACATGGAAAATTTTTGGTCGCGCTACAAGCGAAATCATGCTGCTGTTTTTGGATTATTCGTCGTTGTGTTGATTATTGTGATGGCGATAACAGCAAGCTTTCTTTACCCAGAAGACCCGTTCCGTTTGGTTGGCAAGCCACTGTCAAAACCACTAACCAATGGGTTTCTACTTGGCAGTGACTCGCTTGGACGTGATGTGGCTTCAGGTATTGTGCATGGTGCTAAAACATCATTGCTGATCGGATTTGTTGCCACGCTTGTTTCGGTGTTTATTGGAATTTTCTTTGGTGCCTTTGCCGGTTATTTCGGCGGCCTTATTGATGATATTTTGATGCGTGTTACCGAAATCTTCCAGACAATCCCATCTTTTATCTTTGCCATTTTACTGGTGGCAATTATGAAACCGTCAATGAGCAGTATTGTTATTGCGATTGCGGTTGTGTCATGGCCCGGCGTTGCAAGGCTTGTGAGAGGCGAGTTCTTGGCCGTCAAGAATCGTGAATTTGTTCAAGCATGCCACACGCTTGGGATGAGTGACCTTCGCATCATGCTGTGGGAAATCCTACCGAATTGCCTTAGCCCAATCATCGTTGTTGGCTCTTTGATGGTGGCAACCGCCATTTTGATCGAAAGTGGGCTGGCGTTCCTTGGCCTTGGCGATCCGAATATCATGAGTTGGGGTTTTCTGATTGGCGCGGGCCGCACTATGTTGAGATCGGCGTGGTGGGTTTGCACCTTTCCCGGTGTTGCTATCTTAATAACGGTGCTGGCAATTAACCTGATTGGTGAGGGGCTGAATGATGCGCTGAACCCTCGTTTGAAAGAACGTCAATGACAAAAAAGCTTCTCTCGATAAATGACCTTTCTATTTTGCTGCCAACTGGCGCTGACCGGCAATATGCGGTTCAGGACATTGACCTTGAACTGAATGCGGGTGAGACCGTTTGTGTAGTTGGTGAAAGTGGGTCAGGAAAATCACTAACGGCGCGTGCTGTTATGGGTCTGTTGCCAGCACCACATGTGCGTGTTGGCAAGGGTGAAATCATCTTTGGTGGTGAAGATTTAACCAAGGTCACTTATGAACGCCTTCGTGAATTGCGTGGCAGTGAAATTTCGATGATTTTTCAAGAACCCATGACGGCCCTAAATCCAGTCATGACAATTGGCGATCAGATTGATGAGATTTTTCGTTATCATGTGTCAATGTCACCCAAGGAACGGGCCGAAAAGGCGCTAAGCCTGTTGGTTGATGTTAATTTACCCGACCCTGAAAAGATCATTGACGCCTATCCGCATGAGCTTTCTGGTGGTCAAAGGCAGCGCTCAATGATCGCTATGGCACTTGCACTTGGCCCGAAGATTCTGATTGCTGATGAGCCGACAACGGCGCTTGATGTGACAACACAAGCGCAGATTCTCGAATTGATTAACGATATGCAAAAACGACTTGATACCGGCGTATTATTCATTACCCATGATTTCGGTGTCGTCGCGGATATAGCTGATCGCGTCATTGTAATGCAGCATGGCAAGATTGTTGAAACCGGAAACACCAAACAAGTTCTGCAAAGCCCAAAACATCCCTATACTAAATCTTTGATTGCTGCCATCCCGCGGCTGAAGCCACGCAGAGCAAGATCAAGGGCGGCTGAAGTCGTGTTGAAAACCGAAGGTGTTTGCAAATCATTCGGTGGTGGTAAAAGCTTTTTTGGATTTGGAAAGCCAAACCGCGAGGTCAAAGCCGTTCAAAATGTGCAAATCGAATTGCGCCGTGGTGAAACTCTTGGCGTGGTTGGCGAGAGCGGCTCGGGAAAATCCACATTGGCACGTTGTGTAATCCGGCTCATTGATAGTGATGAAGGCCAGATCAAACTTGGCGATGTTGATATTACCAAATTAAGTCGCAACGACTTGCGCCCATATAGAAAGCGCATACAGATGGTGTTTCAAGACCCGTTTGCGTCATTAAATCCACGCATCCGGGTTGGCGATATCATTTCGCAAGGCCCTATTCTACAGGGCGAAGATAAGGAAGATGCTTCCAAACGCGCCTATGAACTTCTCGATATTGTTGGCCTTGATCGCCGGTCATTTGATCGCTTCCCCCATGAATTTTCCGGTGGACAGCGCCAGCGCATCGGTATTGCAAGAGCGCTATCCTTAAAGCCAGATATCTTGGTTGCCGATGAGCCAGTTTCGGCATTGGATGTTTCAATTCAGGCACAGATTCTTGAATTGCTGGACGACATTCGCGAGCAAATGGATCTATCCATGCTGTTCATCACGCATGATTTGCGTGTTGCAGCGCAGGTTTGTGATTATGTTGCCGTTATGCAATATGGCAAAATTGTTGAAATGGGGCCAACGGCTAAATTATTCAAAGATCCAAAAGACGCTTATACAAAATCGCTTCTTGCTGCGGTTCCGGGAAAAGACTGGCATTTTGGAAAATTGAAGCCATAGACATTATGCACCAATCACCTCTTTTTTCGTAAGTTGCCCTTTACCATTATGCATATGAGATATTTGTGATGTCGAACCCCACAACCCTTGATCCTATGAACACAATTCATGGACTTTACCGCAGCTACCAGAATAACAGCACCAAGCCAAGCATTGTTGTTCAGGCCTATCTGGATGAAATAGAGCGGCTAAACCCCCGTCTTGGTGCATATCAGGACACATGGGCCGATACAGCATTGGAAATGGCGGCGGCGGCGGATAAGGCATTGGCTTCAGGATTTGGTGCAGGGCCATTTTACGGGATGCCGTATGCCTTGAAAGATATTTTTCATGTCGAGGGTAAGGTAACAACCTGCGGGTCGGCAGCGATGCTTGATAATATTGCCAGCACCACCGCAACAATGGTTCAGCGGCTAGCAGCAGCTGGCGGGATTATTCTCGGTAAAACCAAAACGGTTGAATGCGCCTTTGGCGGCTGGGGAACCAATCAGAAAATGGGAACCCCGGTGAACCCATGGGATATGGAAACGCATCGAATTCCGGGCGGGTCATCATCAGGAACGGCAGTGGCAGTTGCGTCAGGCATGGCGCCATGCGGCATGGGTAGTGATACCGGCGGGTCGATCCGTTTGCCAGCGGCCTATTGTGGGCTTGTTGGCCTGAAGGTGACGGCGGGGCGCTTGCCGCTGCATGGGATCATGCCGCTATCACAATCGCTTGATACACCCGGGCCAATCGCCCAGACCGTTCTTGACTGCCTGATCATGTTTGATGTGCTAGATGGCCGCGAAGGGTGGAAAATCGCCCAAGATATGGATAATGGCGATGGTTTATATGCGGTATTGAATAAGGGCGTGTCTGGATTGCGCCTTGGCAGCCTTGCCGATAGCGAGCGCCAGCAATGTTCAGAAGACATGCTTGCATCCTATGATGTGGCTTTGGATCGTTTGCGCGCTATGGGGGCTAAAATCACACCATTTGAAAACCCCGTATCCTACGGCGATATGGCTGATGATAATGGAATGATTACAGCGGTTGAGGCCTTTCACAATCATGGCCGCTTCTACAAAGACCCTGATTTGCCAATGGATGAAGATGTGCGCACGCGAATGCTGTTGGGAGAGCATTATCATGCCCATGATTATTTCCGTGTTTTGCAACAGCGTAAAGAAATCATGGCCGACTTTGGTGATGCGATGCGTGGATTTGATGCGCTTGTGATGCCAAGTAGCACGAGCACTGCCCCAGCGCTGGCCGATGTCGATCAGGCGGTATCACCGGGCTATTTCACCAGGCCATTTAATTTTCTAGAAATGTGCGGCCTATCGCTGCCAATTAACCTTGCAAGTGACGGAATGCCAACCAGCTTACAGATCGTTGGTAAAGCGCATGATGAAGCGATGTGCCTTCGTATCGGCGCTGCGCTTGAACAGGATTTACCGCCAATCGGCCGGCCGAATTTATCCTAAGATTCAACAAATTTACGCACAACATTTCTAAGCAACGTTGAAATATTATTATCATAATTGTTCCAAGGCAATGACCCGCAAAAGGTGATTGAACCAACTGCAAATACTTGTCCGCCGTTGGCTGTTTTAAAGTAGACCATATCAGCCCGTTTTGCATCAGCCTCGGGGCTACCTGACAGATTTGTTAGATGCGTTAACATTTCTTCTGGAACAAGAATAAACCGGTTACCCTCGTCATAGGATTGCGCAAGAGTGATGATATCCTCGCCCTCATCAAGCTTTTCATCGCGCCGATCAAGTTCAAACCCGGCCGCTCCATGTCCGCTAAAGCCGAAATCGCCAAGCAAATCGCCATTAATGCCGTCAAAAACCCAGTCCATGTTTTTGTCGTAGTTAACACGCTTGTAGGGCATGCCAACAAAATTTCCCTGTGCGGTAAAGCCAATCCCAACAAGCTTTTGTGGAGGGCGTCCATTGCGCCGCCAAAGACCACCATAACTTCCGTCAAAGGCATTATAATATTCCCCTGGTTCAGACGCCCATGCACGCAATCCATCTTCAGACCGCCTGATTTCAAGCAAGGCAGGATCTTCAGAATGGCGCACAATCCGCCAGTAAAATCCATTGCCGCCAAGATAAATTAGTCCCCCACCGTTATCACGATAATCTTTCAACGCATCCAGTGTCGCGCTGGTGTGATATTCAGGATGGCTTCCGGTTAAGACAGCTTTATAGCCTGAGATGGCGGCAACACCGTCACGATCAAGCTCATCATCGGTAACAATGTCATATGCAATGTCCTGATTATGCAACCATGCGATCAAATGGCTATCTGCCTGAAAATGGCGAAGGCCAGAACAGCTTGCTTCGCCAAAGGTCAGATACCCGGGTCGAAGATTGAAAAGAACGCGTTTATGTGAGGCGTGGCAAATGCCCGAGCCGTCGGTATGATTATTATAGGTCGACAGCCCATAATGCCTGTATTCGGACGGGTTATTCGGGTAAGCATTCCATGCACTGATCTTTTCAAGCCATGATGGCGCAAAGTCAGGGCGGGCATGATTCCCATAGATCGTGTAGGTAAAAGTTGAGACCAGAACACATAAATCTGCACGGCGCTTGCCAAGTGGCGGGCAAACAAAAAACGGCATCGCATCATAATGCCCTTCAGCCTCGATGCGCATAATATATATGCCGGAAGGCATATCATCTGGAACCACAAATTCAAAATCTCTGTCCCATCCAAAATCATAAATATCATCATCGTGAAACAATATTGCAGCATAATGGTCTGGTTTGTGTCGCCAGCAAAATTCGGTTGCGTCCCACTTGCAACCCGTAACCCCCCTTGTGGGGGCGTTCCTCAACAAAAGATCGGGCCCGGTATGAGCTTTTACCGACAACGATGATATGGATTGAGCAAAATCCCATTTCGCAATCAAAGCGCCGTCAACCAGAATTTCCGGCGCCTCAATTTTTCCATTGAAGCAACATGGGGCGTCACCAAAGCCAGCCGCGATGCGAACCGGTGCGGTCACTGAAAGTGGAAACATCTGGGCAATGCCCAATTCTGTGCGGCTACTTTTTGCAACCCCAATATTGTCTTTTGCCGTCGTCATAGATTTGGCATCAAGCGTCATCATACCCGATGCCAAAACCGTCAGCTCAAGGCTGTACCATTGGCTGCACTTTACCTCGACAGTTGTAGAAACAGACATGCCACCCGGTAATTTGGCAGTGATAATACCCTGTGAATCAAGGATAATCGAAATATGCCCCCAAGCGATTAACGTTTGATCTGCAGACACCAGAACCGTCGGCTTAAACCAAAATTTTATCAAAAGGTCAGTGTTGATTTCCACTCGCAGATCTGTCGTGCTTTGGGCAAATGAGCCGGGGGTAAACCCCTGATAACGCGACGCGAAAGATGATGATCTGAAATAAATGCTAGCGTCCTCTTCGACAATGCCAGGCCCATCCGGATTCGGATCTGCCGAAATCGAGCGATGCAATGTTGCCTTAAAATCTGAAACCGCACGGCTTGACACAAAAAATGTGATAGTCTCGCCTGGCCTCGCCGAGAGTTTATCTGAATATCCCGCTATGAATACATCTTGCATGATTGCTCATCCTGTTCGATCGAAAATAGGTTGATTAGGCTGCGTGTCGATACCCCCTGCTCATACTGAATCACGCGCTTGTAAAATGATCAAGATCAGCTGTTATCAGATTACTGCTCTAGAATACCGCTACTACGTAGGGTTAGATGAAATTTTGATATCGGGTTATTTCACTGGCCTTTTGTCTTCAAAAAAAGCATAGCCGAACACAAAAGCATAGCCAAACACAAACGTCGGCTCAAATGCGAGACGGCTAGTTAGCTATAATCATATAAAAATTGGAGCGGGTGAAGGTGGGTTCGATGCCTATTCGACGCGCCAATCTGTGACTTTTTCTACTGCCATCGCGCCGCTTGACATTGCGCCAATCACCGCCGCACTAGCGATACCAATCAAAGGTTTTTGAAGTGACTTACGTCTCATTTTTATCTCTAGTTTGTTTAAAGCCTAATTATAATAGTCAACCATCCACCACCATGGCCGATGGGTTTAGTCTAAACGCATTATCCATTTGCCGCATTTTCTGCCAATTGGTTGCCATAGGCAAATAATGCCGCTGCGCCACCAGTATGCAAGAAGATGACATCTTTGTCAGACTCGAAAAAATTCTGACCAGCAAGTCCAATCATGCCTGCAAGCCCTTTGCCCGAATAAACCGGATCAAAAAGCAGTCCCTCACGCCGAGCGATCAGGTTAATTGCGTCAAGCGTGCCCTGGGTTGGTTGGCCATAACCAGCGCCAACATAACCATCATCGACAATCACTTTTTCAACACCAAGCGGCGTATCGGTCAATTGTGCAGCGGTTAAAACTGCCAGTTTGTGAACCGCGGCAATTTGCTTGTCCTCAGGCTGGCGAACGCTGATTCCCATAACCGGAATTGTTGACCCGGCTGCATGCAGACCAGCCAGCATACCAGCATGCGTTCCCGCACTTCCCGTTGCTAGAACAATCCAGCCGACATCAAGATTATTAGCTTTGATCTGATCAAGCAATTCATAGGCGCAGGAAACATATCCAAGTGCGCCAATTTCATTCGAACCACCGCCCGGAATAAAATAGGGCTTGCGGCCAGCCGCAGTTAGCTTTTCAGTTACCGCCATCGCTTCGGCATTCATATCCAGACCCGCTGGCCGAAATTCGAGGCTTGTGCCAAACATCTGATCGAAAAGAACATTGCCCGTAGTTTCGTAATCATCTGCCCGATCCGGTACACGCCGTTCCAAAAGCGCATGGCAATCAAGGCCAAATTTGCAGGCGGCGGCTGCCGTCTGACGAACATGATTTGACTGAACCGCGCCTTGTGTCACCACCATATCAGCGCCTTTTTCAATCGCATCAGCAATCAAAAATTCCAGCTTGCGCGTCTTGTTGCCACCGGTCGCAAGGCCGGTGCAATCATCGCGTTTGATCCATAGCCTTGGCCCGCCAAGCGATTCACTCATCCGCGGCATAAATTCCAACGGTGTTGGCTGGTGACAAAGGGGAACTGAGGGAAATTCGCTTAGCTTTTTAGCCATTCTATGGCATCCGTTCTTTTGATAGAGTTAAACCAAATACGCCGTGTACGGCGCGAAATAACATGAAAAAACTTGACGCGCTTTTATCAGAAATGCCAATGTTTATTTTGCATTAACATGATGTGTTTTTTGCATGGGAAAATTATAATCATGGATTTACAATGGTTTGATGACTTGGCAGCCGTTCAGGAAACGGGCCATTTCTCATTGGCCGCGCAAAAATCGCATATAAGCCAGCCCGCCTTGAGCCGACGCATTAAGGCATTGGAAGATTGGGCCGGATTTGCGCTTGTTGATCGCCGTTCGCGCCCTGTCCGGCTGACAACAGCTGGCGAGCAAATTCTTGATGTGGCTTTATCATCTCTCAAACGGCTTGCTGATGAACGGAATATTTTGCAACAAAGCAATCTGATGGCCGATCGCTATGTTGTTCGCTTTGCCGCCCAGCATTCGGTGGCTTGGCGATTTTTCCCCGATTGGTTGCAAGGCTTTGAAAATAGCTTTGGGCCAATTATGTCGCGCCTTCGGGTTGATGACCTTCCTGATTGCATAAGCAGTTTTCTGGCTGGCGAGGTTGATTTTTTGATTGCCTATAACAATCCGTTTGCTGACGCGCGCGCGGGTGGTGCCATCAGCGAGGCCCTTGAAATCGGAACCGACAGGCTGGTACCAGTTTGCAAACCCTGTGAAAATGGCCGCCCCCTATATTCATTAGATGATGACACCAGCGCCTCGCTTCCCCATATCGGCTTTTCACCTGGATCATCACTTGGCAAGCTGTTTTCGCGCCATATGGCTGGCCGCATTGAGCGCGACCGGTTAAAACCAGTTTATCAAAATTCGATGGTTGGCGCGCTTCGGGTTCGTGCTTGGAACGGTTCGGGGGTGTCGTGGCTTCCCGACAGCCTGATTGCCGCTGACATTCAGACCGGCGTTCTGTGCCGAGCCGGTGCCGATCAATGGGATATTGGTCTCACCATCAATCTTATGCGCCTAAGCCGTAAACAGGACAGCCAGCTTGACCATATCTGGCAGCATGTAAAAACTACCTCATCAACCAAACGATAGCCCCTAACGTAACGGCCAGAATCAAAGGACAGCCAGAGATGAATTTCACCACTGACTTTACCAGCAGCACAAATATCCATGACGGGGTTGGTATCCATTTTCGCATGGCCGGAGCGGGGCCGCCGCTGTTACTGCTACATGGTTATCCGCAAACCGGCTTTATGTGGCATAAGATTGCCCCTGCCCTTGCCAGCCAGTTCAGCGTTGTGATCCCCGACCTTCGCGGCTATGGCGATAGCGACAAGCCAGAAACCGACGCCAGTCACAGCCCCTATTCAAAACGCGCTATGGCGGCAGATATGATGGCGCTGATGACCCGTTTGGGACATGATCATTTCGCCGTCGCTGGCCATGATCGCGGCGGGCGTGTTGCCCATCGTTTGGCACGTGATAACCCTGATGCGGTGACCCATCTTGCCGTGCTTGATATCGCACCAACCGAGGCGATGTATGGCGCAACCGACAAGGCGTTTGCCACCGCCTATTACCATTGGTTCTTTTTGATTCAACCAGCCCCCTTTCCCGAAACATTAATTGGCCATGATCCAGAATTTTTTCTAAATCATAAAACTGGCCATTGGGGTCGTACCGAAGGCGCCATTACCGATCAGGCGTTTGCCGAATATTTGCGCTGTTTTTCAAATCCCGCCACCATTCACGCCAGTTGCGAGGATTATCGTGCCGCAGCCAGCATCGATCTAGACCATGATGCTGCCGATAATGGTAAAAAACTGCAAATGCCTGTTTTGGCGCTATGGGGCGATATCGGATTTGTTGGCAAACATTATGATGTGATTGCCGAATGGCAAAACTATGCCAGCCATGTTGAGGGTCAGTCGATCAATAGTGGGCATTTTCTGGCCGAAGAAGCACCCGATCAAACCTTGGCCGCCCTTACCCGTTTTTTCACCAAAACAGACCCGTCATGCCAATGACCACCCCGCCCCCGCTATCGCCACCATCTGATTGGATTATGCAGCAGGCGCAAAACTGGCCAGATGGCGCCAGAATTCTTGATTTTGCGGCGGGTAGTGGGCGGCATTGC
>Ga0255777_10003789_pt1 | contig 12723 bp, 11 predicted proteins | sample 101ome_15_FD_179975 | JGI IMG/M metagenome (GOLD analysis project Ga0255777, IMG submission 179975) | Coastal salt marsh microbial communities from the Groves Creek Marsh, Skidaway Island, Georgia - 101402AT metaG (version 2) | ecosystem: Environmental > Aquatic > Marine > Intertidal zone >...
CAACCCGGCGCAGAATCCGAATGCCGCACAGGTGCGTGGATTATGTGAAGCGTTGATGGGGCAAGTAGGTGCAGCGGATTTCTACGATCCTGCAGAACCGCAACCGAACCCGTTTTCACAGTTCTGGTTTGTTAATGCTGTGGGCAACCCACAGGTTCAGCCGGAAGAGGCGAAAACTCTTACCGCAGGCCTGGTTTGGCAGCCTACTTCTGACAATGCCTTTATCAACGGCTTATCCGGAACCTTTGACTGGTTCTCGATTGAAATCGACGACATGATTGCGCTGGAATCCGGCCCGGCAGTTTATCTGGACTGCTTCAGCCCCAATGCGAATCCCAGCTTCGATATCAATTACGGACCTTGTCAGCGTATCCGTCGTAATCCCACAACCGGGGGTGCACAACCAACGGATGTGACCTACCAGAATACCGGTTACGCTGAAATCGAGGGTTTTGACCTTGCTGTTAACTGGCAGGGCGACCTGGCAGATATCGGTATTGATTCAATCCCGGGCTACTTCGGTGTGAACTTCATGATGAGCTACCTGCTGACCCTGGATACCCAGGCGTCTGGCGGTGAGCCCGTTGTGGACTGGACCGGAACCCTGGGTCCCGATCCGGCAACGTCGCTTAATAACGGTGCCTATGATTTCAGGACCTTCACGACCTTCACCTATGGCTTTAACGATCTGGCTTTCAACCTGCGCTGGCGTTATTTGCCAGAGGCTGATGCCGGTCTGCAAGCTATTGCGGCTGGTCAGGAAATTCCGCAACTCGGTGCCAACGACACCTACAATGTCTTTGACTTGTCCGGTGTGTGGAACTACAGCGACCGTTACACGATTCGCTTTGGTATCGACAACCTCTTTGATGAGGACCCTGTTATTACCGGAGCGGAAACAGATGTTGGAGGTAACATTCCTACATCTGGTCAGGGAACGACCGAAGCTGGTTTCTATAACATTCTGGGACGCACCTGGTTTGTTGGAGCCAAGGCCACTTTCTGATACAGCTGAGTCAGAAACTGGCAATAGAAAACGGCGGGCATTGCCCGCCGTTTTTTTTGTACTTGGAAATCACTGGATACGTCTGACCTGGATGAAACCGTTCATATTGCTGGCTTCAAGACGAAAAGAACCGCCAAGGGGAGAGGGGTATATCCTGACTTCCATTCCCTCCCGAAGACGAAATCGTTTGCTGTTGACCTGATGCCAGATCTGGCCGCTGGCCAGGGTGATTTCCCATTGGTTGGGAATGCGCTGGCGCAGGGAGGTTACGGTGTCCAGTAACTCCTGGCCGCCATCTGCTGTTTCCAGGATTCTGGAATTGGATTGCCTTCCGGCTTCACTGAGCGTTACCTTGCCAAAATCATCCAGGCTGCCTGACTCAGGTTCAGGCACTTCTTCTGATTGCTCAACAATTGCAGGCTGTGGATTACGGCGCAGGCTGACAACAGGCAAGGCAGCTTCGCGTGACGATCTTACCTGCTGCTCAAGCAAGTCATAGCAGGCATAGCGATTTTCATCGTTTTCCATGGCCATGCAGGGTGAGATGTCCACGTAGGCAGGCTCGTCCTGGCCCATAATCAATGATGTTGAAAAGCCAAGCATTATTACGAATGATAAAAAAAACCGTTTCATGACATAGTTTTATGTGAATGGGGAATTGAGGATAAACCACTCTGTCTGCAGTTGCCAACAGAGTTGACTGATTAAAGCGCGTACCGATTCCTGATAAATTGGGTCACAATCCATTTCGCGCCTTCTTGCGGTGGCCTACCGGCATGCAGAGTGCGAATGTCTGCACTGCCATCTTCGAGGGCGTTAACAAAAAATATGCCTTCGCCCTGAGTGCCCTTATGGCTGATGTCGAGCTTGGGAAATTCTGTTTCACCGCCATTGTAATTATCGTTCAGGTAGATAATGAAAGTGATGATGCGTTGACCAAGCTCGGCGATAGTCTTTTCATAGTTTGGCGACTTGGGGTCCACGAAATCGAAATGCTCGGTAATTTCCTCACCTTCCCCGTAATGCAGAACAGTGGTAGCTTCAAACTGCCTGAAGTTTACGCTGGTACTGGCAGACATTTTGATCTGAATCAGAAGATTTACGAGGTCTGTTTCCACCATGTTAAAAATGGCGGCTGAGTTCGTACGGGAATGGTTTTCTGTGATCGTTCTTTTAACAGAATCATAGACCTGGGCCCTGGTCAGTCTGGGCTGGGCTTTATCAATCAGCCACTGACATACTTCAGGTCTGACAAAATCCGGGTAAGTTCTGATCAGTGGAGATTCGCATAATGTATTCGCAGGGGGTGGTGTTGACCAGTAATCAAAATCCACTGAGCTGGCAAGTTTGAGCCAGTAATCCTTTTCATCTATCGGTGTTGTGGCAAGTTCTCTGTCTGAAGCAATCACCTGTAACTGCCTTTGGGCAGGCTGCCAGTTTTTTTCAGCTGATAATCTGAGGGCGTTCAGAGCCTGACGCCAGTCCTGTTTAACATAGACGCCGAGAGCAAAAAGCACGCTGAGAACTGCAAGTGCCTCAGGTCCGCCGGCTTCCGCTGCCCGCACGATATAACCTACGCCTTCCTTAGGTTGGTTTGGAGCCTGGTCTCCCACAATCATGCGTTTGCCAAGGCGTGTGGCAGCCTCAATATCCCCTTTTTGACCTGCTGCCTGCAGTAATTCGATAGCTCCGGAGTGATTACCATCGCTATCCAGGAGTTCTGCTTGCTGTACGGCTTCGGAAAAATCCATGTCCTGCTTTCTGACTCTTGCTTGAAAATTAGCGTGATAGGTTGCTATTAAAGTAAAGTTCGTTGGAGAAATACAGAATTTGATGATTGAATTAGGATAATTGGCAAAGATAAGACTTCTTCCCAGGATATGGCAATGCTGAAACAGTCTGCTTTATTTCTCTCTTTTTGCTGCTGCGCTCAAATAGTGATGGCGCAGGGAGATGTGTTCACCAGTACTAGCGATTACAGTTTTGCTGAAATTAATCCTGTCACTCTTGTGAATCCCAAGCCTCCGGCAACACGCTTTGGACCCGGGCCGGAGGGGTGGGTCAGGTTTCGTTTTTCCATTACTGGTGAAGGCAGGACTGATAATATTGAAATGCTGGATTTCATGCCGCCCAATCTGCCGACGGAAGACAGTGTCCGGGCAGTGGAGAATTGGGTTTTTACACCGGCATCAGTTAATGGAAACACCATAGACTGGCATAACAATATTGTTGTAATTAATTTTGATTTGCCCCAGGTGCCCAATTTTTCCGGGCCTCGATTTACAACACCTTATGGTGAGGTTCAGGAGTTGATGAATGAGGGGCGTCTGAATCGAGCGGCCAGGGGAGCCAATAACAACCTCCGGGAATCCATTTACAGCCTGCATGACCTGGGTCTGGCTAATGTGCAATTGGCACTGATAGAAATACAGCGTGAGAATTTTCATCTGGCTCACCAGGCTATTTCGCACGCCACCTTGCCTGAGGTTAGCCAATTGTCTGAAAGCGAACTGGATGTGGCTCTGCAGTACAAGTTCTCAATTGAACTTCGGTTGGGGCTGTACCAGGAAGCCCTGAATACTTTTGATATGCGATCGTTTCTAGTTGAAATCAATGAAGCCGACTCAATGCTGCAACAGGCTGAGCAGATAAGAGAGGCAATTGATCAGGGCGTGACATTGAATGCGAGGGGGAAAGTGCTAAATGAGGAAACCGGGTGGTTTTTTACTCCGACTCTCAGGATCTTTACGATCGCAGATGTGGATGGGCGGCTGAATACAATTAAAGCAGTATGTAACCGGAATATTGTTGAGCTCGAATATCAGGCCGATGTGGAGTGGAGTTTGCCAGCATCCTGGGGCGAGTGTTCGTTATCAGTGATGGGCAGGGAAAATACGACTTTCACCTTGTATGAATTTTCAGAATAAAAGATCAAACCAGTGTGACGAGGGTAAACAGGGCGTATTAACAAGCCGCACCCTATAGTTAATAAGCTGCGCATAAGACGAGCAGGATTCAGAAAGTGAAGAGATGCTGTATTTACTGAAAACTGAAAGGAATAACTTGCTGTCTGCGGCCTGGATAGTCTCAAACATGACGTAACCCTTTAAAGGATCTCGAGCTTCAGTATCCAGAACTCCGGTTAATCGGAGATAAAGGCATTTTAAATATAATATTAATAAAAGCTGGTTACCCTATGAATTCATTAATAAAAAAAGGTATCTACAAGCACTATAAAGGTAACAACTATCGTGTGATTGGTACAGCTAAACACAGTGAAACCGAGGAAGATTTAGTGCTGTATTATCCACTGTATGGAAAAGATGACGACAAAACCTACTGGGTGCGCCCACTAGAAATGTTTTCAGGCACGGTAACTATCGACGGATCTGAAGCTCCACGTTTTGCCTATCTAAGAGAAGACGATGATATAGAGAGCAGCCAGGATTGAAATCGTCTGGCTCAACCTTTTTCTTTTATTTCACGACCTTATTTAACATAGACCCTGTACAAGGTTTGTCATGATGCAATCTAGGTACAACTTCCAATTTTCATACTTGTCTGCTGATTCATGCAGGCATTTCGAGAAGTAGATTTATATCAATATTTCAGCCCTTGAAATTTTCTACTGCAACCCTACTTATTCAGTGTAAAGGTTGAAAGTTTACTTTACTTATCTGGTCTGGTTCCTAGGAACAGGCCGCTAATTTGAATATTGCTTCTCAGGAGGATATTTGCATGACAAATTTTGATTTTTCACCGCTTTATCGTTCGGCCATTGGCTTTGACCACCTCGCTTCCTTGCTCGACAGCGTCTCCAGCAATGAAAGGAGTGGCACCAGTTATCCACCCTATAATATTGAACTGGTTAAGGAAGACGAGTATCGAATTACCATGGCAGTTGCCGGCTTTGCTGACGACGAGGTTAATGTTGAAGTTGAAAACAATACATTGACCATTTCTTCCAGCAAAGAAGAAAGCAATGATAGTGTCGAGCGCAATTACCTGCACCGCGGTATTGCAGAACGTAACTTCAAGCGCACCTTCAAACTTGCCGATCATATCAAGGTAAAAGGGGCCACCATGGAAAATGGCCTACTTCACATTGAGCTTGTCCGGGAAATTCCCGAAGCAATGAAGCCGCGCCAAATTGCCATTAATGGCAAAAGCAATCGCCTTCTAAAATCTGCTTAATTATCCTCAGGCATAAAACAAAAACCCGGCATTAGCCGGGTTTTATGTATATTTTAAAAAGTGTCAGATAACGCTATAGGCCAGCATGGCATCGGCGGTTTTGATAAATCCAAAAATATTGGCACCTTTGGGGTAGTTGATGAAGTCTGCGTCCTTGCCGTGCGCGATTCCTGTCGTGAATATTTTTCATGAGGCTACGGAGCTGCATGCCTATTTCGATTTCATTCCAGCGGATTTTAATTTTTATACAGGGGCGGCAGGCTGTAGTCAGTTTTCTTTTTCGTGACATCTTTGCCTTTACGGTGAAGACGGGAAACGGCATTAATCAGCAGTTCACCGTCTATTCCGCCAGCGTTTTTTAGGCTGTAGAGCGATTGTTCCAATGAGTTCAGCGCATTATCCAGTTCATTGTCACTAAAGCGGGCCTGTATTCTGCCGAGTGTAATCAAGTTACGGTCTTCAAACAGAGCCTGACCCCAGGCAAGGATGCAGCGCTTGATATCGCTCGGGTCACCCTTAGCAACCGCGGTTTTCAGAACTTTGAGCGCCATATCGGCAGAAGCAGCTGGTTGCCTGACCTCTTTCTTTTCCGTGCGCATCATGGTGGGTGTGGCAGTCAAAGCGTAAGCTAGTTGTTGACGGCTGCGCAGCCACATCAAAGTTGAAAACAGCCACGCGGCGGCGAACACCGTCGTTGCCGATATCCAGAACAAGTAGAGGCCTGTCATCTGGGGTGCCGGTGTAGCTGCGCCGCCAGAAGAAAATGCGCCAGGCTCTGGTTGCAGGCCAGAAAGGTCAGGCATGGAATTATATATTGGGCTGGCACCCTCGATTACCTTTAATGTCTGGGCAGGTATTACAGATTCCTCCAAAATATCAGTGGCAGTATTCCACCAGTAAACTACAAGCTCGGGAATCACAAAGTCGCCTGCCTCTGAAGAGACAATGGCTATCCCCTCGGCACGCGAGCCTGTAACGCCAAACTCATCAGCGGTGTCTTCGGTTACAGGCTGATCAGGATAAAACTTGAGGCCTGGTATTTCCTCGTAGGAAATTCCTGGTAGCAACGAGCTGTTCAGACCCGTCGCTGAAATCTTTATATTGCGAGTGATGGAATCTCCAATATCGAGATTGTCGAGCGCGCCGCTCCAGCTTTCCAATATGCTCAGGTTAGCTGCCGGAAGCCAGGTCTGACCTGCGGGAAAGTTTGCAGGTTTCCCTTTCACTTCAATGTTATGCGTATCACTAGCCAGGTTGATTTCCCGAACACTGGTGCGATTATTAAAGAACCTCGTCAGTCCGCCACGTCGCCCCACAGTTGCCGTGAAGTAAACAGGCGGGATAACTAGCTCGCCGCTGCTCTGAGGAAAAATGACAAATTTTCTCTCGGTAACGTTATAACGAATGCCGTCGACAATTTCTGAGAAGGTTTCATCGCTTCCGAGTTGCTGGACAACCGAGTTGGCCACCTGAGGTGAAGTCAACTGTGCGCCCTGGTCAAAACTTATCGAGTAATAAAGCTTAATGGTGTATAGAAGCTGCTCCTGGACATATACGCTGTCCTTGGAGACCTCAGACATAATGAATATTTCATTATTACCTGAAGGATTAACCTGAGTTGCTTCTCCCACGGTTACCCTGATAGGCGTACTGACTTCACTACCAATGCGCAGGGCAGGAATTGTTAGAGTCCCTGCTGAGCGAGGACGCAGCCTGACTATGTAATCAACGAAAGATTGCACGTTACCATTTACGTTAGTGTACGAACTGCGAGTGTTGATATTGCCCACCTGTTCGAAATCTCGATTCAGACCGCCAAGAGAAGGGCGTGCATTTCCAAGCGAGCTGTCAACGCGCACCGTCAGAGTGAGAATTTCATTCAGCGTTATTTCATTACGATCAACAAACGCCGTCAGATTCTGAGTATCAGTAGGGGCTTGCGCCAGTGCAGCAGCAACGGTGATAAGTAGGAGTAACCCGCCGAAAAGTTTTTGTATTAGGGGACTTACCATATTTCGTCGTTACCTTCCTGTGTTGCCAAGTTGGGGTTTTGTATTTCCTCAAAGCGTCTTCTGGCGGCCTGATACTGAAATTTTCTTCTTAACAGCTCACCAGGATCATCTGGAATCCTTCTAAGCCACTGCTGCATTGCCTGCTCTTCCTCCGAATCAGGTTCCTCGCCTTCCTGCGGTTCTGGCATTTCTTGTTCCTGAGGCTCCGATTCGCTGTCCTGGTCAGATTCCTGCTGGTCCTGGTTCTGTTCCTGCTCCTGTTGCTGATCCTGGTCAGACTGTTCAGTTTGCTGATCCTGGTTTTGCTGCTGTTGTTGATCCTGCTGTTCGTCGCCTTCCTGCTGTTCCTGTTCCTGGTTGTCGCCTTCGCTGTTTTGCTGTTGCTGCTGCTGTTCCTGCTGTTGCTCCTCCATTAACTTTTCCAGCAGCTCTTTATTGTACTGCGCATCTTCATGGTCCGGCGCCATAGCCAGCACTTCTTCATAGGCGCTTATAGCCTCCGGAAAACGATTCAGTCGGGCAAGGGCGTTACCGCGATTATAGTGGGACTCGGCATCTTCAAGAAGATTTAGATCCGCGACGGCATTTTCAAAATTTCCGGTGCGATAATTGGCAGCGGCGCGCCAGGCATCATCCTCAAAGAGAGTTGCTGCTTCGGCGTAATTTTCCTCTTCGAAGGCTGTAGTTCCCTGGGTATCCTTATTGATCCATAAATCCTTGAGTTCCCAGGCATAAGCCGACTGATCTGGTACAAAGATGAAGACCAGAGATAAACCCAGTAGCCAGCCGCGGCGAAAAGCGAGTGCAGCCAATGGCAAAACCAGCAGAAGGAGGTAAGGGCCGGTTTCGTACCAGATATCAAATTCCCGTTCGACATTAACGAGATTTTCATTTTCATCAAAAATACTTTCATTAAGCAGGTAGTTGATATCCTCGTCAGTCAGCAGGGCGTCCGCATATCGTCCCCCGGTGTTAGCAGCGAGTTGCTGCAGGAGGCTACGCTCTAGACGGGGAATTACGATGGCATTGTTGCTGTCACGGAGAAAACCGCCGCCTTCTTGTGGAATCGGAGAGCCTGACTCGGTACCAATGCCGAGGACAGAGAACCTGTGAAGCGTGCCATCAAGCAGGTTTTGTATTGAGCCAATATCATCCGGGGCAACACCATCAGTGACCATAAGGATCTGTGCTTCCGGAAGGTTGCTGTTCTCCAGCAAGGTCAAAGCAAGATCTACGCCGATAGCTGGCTGGCTGCCAAAAACAGGCATGATATTGGGCTGCAGCGATGGGACCAGGTTGTTGATGGTCTCTACGTCATCGGTCAGCGGCGTTACAGCATGTGCATCGCCAGCGTAAACTACCAGTGCAGTCTGTCCTTCCTCGCGCCGACTATTGAGGACGTCGATAATCTTGCGTTGGGCACGCACGGCTCTGTTGGGGGCGACATCCGTAGCGTACATGGACATGGACATATCGGCCACGATAACGAGCGCGTCTTCTCGTTCTTGCACAGGTACCGGAATTTGCTGCCAGACAGGACCAGCAAGAGCCAAAATGGCAAGCGTCCAGAGCAGCAACAAGCCAAAGGCAGGGTATATAGCTTTAGGTGAAGTACTTTTTTCTAGCAGAAAAGGCAGCAAAGCAGGATCTATAGCTCGGGTCCAGGTACTGCGGTTGTTCTGTATATATAGAAGCAGGCAGAAAAAGATAAATGCCGGTATCAGACCCCACAAGAAAAGAGGACGGAGAAAATGAAAATTTTCCATGAGTTCAGCGGGTACAAAAGTCATTATGCCTGCACCTCGCCAATGCCTGGTTCAGGTTCCCGGCTTTGAGGAACATCCATGTTTTGTCGTTTGGCAAGCAGCAGTGCCCAAGGAAGGCGGAAGAATGCAATGAGGAAGCTGAAGGTTAGTGCCAGTCCCAGTGGGTAATAAAAGAGAGACGTGGTCGGTCTGAAGGTTTCCGCTTCCTGCTCAACAGGTTCCAATTCATCAAGCAACTTGTAGATTTCCTCCAGTTCCTCACGGTCCCGCGCTCGAAAATACTGGCCTCCTGTGCTGACGGCGATTCGTGTCAGGGTATCTTCATCAAGATCTGCAGACGGATTGATGGTACGAGGACCAAAGACAGAACTCGACGTCGACGCATCAGCACCTATTCCGATAGTGTAAATACGAATATTTTCCCTCGCAGCGAGGTCGCCAGCTTGCAGTGGTGACACTTCTCCGGCATTGTTTACTCCATCGGTCAGTAGAATGAGAATGCGGCTGGACTCAGGGCGCTCCCTGAGATGTTTGACGCCAAGTCCAACAGCATCGCCAATAGCCGTAGCGTTTTCCTCGATGATGCCAATTTCGGCCTCGAAAAGTAGGGTCTCCACCGTATCCCGGTCAAATGTCAGGGGCGCCTGGGTATAAGCCCTGGCCGCAAAGAGAATAAGCCCCAGGCGGTCACCAGTCCGCCGCTCGACAAAATCACCTACTACTGACTTCACAACCTGCAGACGCGTTGCATTCTGGCCATTCAGCTGGATATCCTGCGCTTCCATTGAGCCGGAAATATCCACGGCAAGCATCAGGTCGCGCCCGGTTGTCGGCAGCTGCACCGGATCACCCACCCATTGCGGGCGGCTTGCGGCGGTTACCAGCAATGTCCAGCATAGCAGGGCCAGCACGGTAATGATTCGATTTCGGGCGCCGATACGTGGGGTCACTTTTTCTATTTGGGAAAGAGATGTAAAAAACGGAACGTAAAGCGAGGCATCCTTGTTGGCTGCCCGGGGCAGCAGACGGTTAACCAGCCATGGCAGCGGCAGGAGTATGAAGACCAGGGGCCAAACAAACTGAATCAATTTGCGGCCTCCTTCCTGCGTTTAAAAAAACCGGCCATCGGTGAAGCCTGAACCTGGGCTCTATCGTAGGCCCGGGTAATCCAGTTGTGGACCAGCTCATGAAGGGCAGCGGCATCTGCATCAAACTCTTTCCTGTAAATGCCGTCGGCGAGAATTGCTCCATAGCCCGAAGTAAAAGCATCAGAGTTGCCTTCAGTGTCGAGGAACCCCAGCCAATCGCGGCCGGTAAGATGGGCCGCATCCGAGTCAGAATAGAGTACGAGCACAACACGTTTTAACAAGATATTGATGGCGGCTAGATAGTCAAGCCCGGCCTGGTTTTGTTTGTTTTCGTAAGCAGCAGTTTCGTTGTAGTGCTCGAGTGCTGCATCGAGCTCCCCGAGCGCGATGGCAAGTTTGCGCCGCTGAATCAGTGCAGCAATGGCATGACGGTAGATGAACACGAGACCGATAAGAATCAGGAGCAGGATGAACCACCACCCTGGCGCAGGAGGCCATGATGTCACGGGCTCAGGTAAATGGATATCTCTGAGCTGGCTTAAGGGGTCTTCTGCTTCCATGTTTCCAATTGGTCCAGGACAACTTGGTCTGTTCTCAAGGCTATCATTGGCACCTTCATTTTATTGAATTCACTCAACAGCTGAGCCCGGCGGTCCTCAAACTGTTCATGGTAGAGATTTCGAACCGACTTTTTGTAGGTGTTGATGGTGCTTCTCGCACGGCCATCGGTGATACTGTAGACTCCCGGAACCGGCAGGTTCTCTTCCAGGGCATCATAAATAAAAACGCAGGTTACACTGTTATGAATTGCCAGCTGGTGGAGGTAATGCCGGCATCGATCATTAAACTGCTGAAAATCGCTTAATAAATAGACGTTAGATCCCGGGCGGGTTATACGGTACATCTGTTCTAGTGCCTGGAGCAAATAGTTTTCCTGCGTTTCAAGAGCCTTGTGGTGGCTTACCAGTTCCTGGTTATATTCCGCCAGTTCATCAAGAAAACGCAGGGCAGAGCGTTTACTGCGACGGGGTTTAATCAGTTCCTGCTGGGTGTCGTTAAAAACGACGCCACCAACCCGGTCCCCGTTATCAACGGTCGTCCAACAGATAATCGCCGCCGCCTCAGCTGCAACCACGGACTTGAAAGCTACCTTGCTGCCAAAAAACATGTTGTGGCTTTGATCGCAGCCGATAATGACCGGCCTCTCACGCTCTTCACGGAATACTTTGGTAAATGGCCTGCCGGTTCTGGCAGTGACGCGCCAGTCGATCTGGCGAATATCATCGCCGGGCTGGTAGGCTCTGAATTCCTCGAAATCGACACCGCGCCCCTTGTGCTTGGAAATATGGGAGCCTGACATGCCCAGCCGGGATCGTGACTGGTAATCCAGTTCCAGCGTCTTAGCGACATGGCGCTGATCGAACAGCTGCTTGAGCGTGATAAAAGCCCCGCGGCTGCGATACTGCTCCTGCTTGTTGTTAATCTGACGTTTACGGGACACGCTTGATCAGGCCGAAGGTACCAGTTCAAGAATACGGGTTAGCACCTGATCGGCATCTACGCCGGCCGCTTCAGCTTCAAAGCTGAGCAGGACGCGGTGCCTGAGGACATCATGAAACACTTCATGTACATCTTCAGGACTGACAAAGTCTTTACCCTTGAGCCAGGCATGGGCACGGGAGCATAAATCCAGAGATATCGTTCCTCGTGGACTGGCGCCGAAGTCAATCCATTTGCTGAGCTCCTCGCTGTAGGGAGCAGGATTGCGGGTAGCCATCACTAGCTGCAAGACATATTCCTCGACGGGTTCGGCCATGTGGATGTTCAGTACTTCCTGACGTGCTGCAAAAAGACTGGTCTGGGGCACTACTTTTGGAGGAGTTGTGCCTATTTTCCGGGCCTCGTTGCGGACCAGGTTCAGAATTTCACGCTCTGAATCAGTATCCGGATAGTCCACGGTGACATGCATCAGAAAGCGGTCAAGCTGGGCTTCGGGCAGGGGATAAGTGCCTTCCTGCTCAATCGGGTTCTGTGTCGCCATCACCAGGAAAAGTTTGGGCAGTTCAAATGTTTCCCTGCCGACACTGACCTGGTGTTCCGCCATGGCCTCCAGCAGTGCTGACTGCACCTTGGCAGGGGCGCGGTTAATCTCGTCGGCAAGGACAAGGTTGTGGAAAATCGGGCCCTGCTGAAACCTGAAACTGCCATCTTCAGGACGGTAAATCTCGGTTCCGGTGATGTCACTTGGTAGCAGGTCAGGTGTGAACTGGATGCGGTGGAAGTCGCCCTCAATCCCTTCTGAAAGGTTCTTGATGGCTTTTGTCTTGGCGAGCCCGGGAGCACCTTCAACCAGGAGATGACCATCAGCGAGAAGGGCGATCAGCAGGCGATCGATCAGTTTTTCTTGGCCAATAATATGCTCGCCAAGCCAGTTTTTGAGGGTGGTAATTACTTCGATTTGTGTCATGAATACTAACTCTACTGCGAATAGTGTTTCTGAAGTCGCCATGAGAGACGCTTAGCACGAAAAGAGCGATTCTATAGTGATTTTCGGACTATTGAAAACCGGGTTGAGCACCCATCAATCAGCAACTATAGTGAGACCACAATCAGCCTTAAACTAATCCTGATACCTGATTCTGGCAGCAATTTAAGGA
>Ga0255777_10003790_pt1 | contig 12723 bp, 8 predicted proteins | sample 101ome_15_FD_179975 | JGI IMG/M metagenome (GOLD analysis project Ga0255777, IMG submission 179975) | Coastal salt marsh microbial communities from the Groves Creek Marsh, Skidaway Island, Georgia - 101402AT metaG (version 2) | ecosystem: Environmental > Aquatic > Marine > Intertidal zone > Salt...
GTGATTTATGAACCGATATAGAATCTATAACAGAGTCTGGGCGCGAAAAGTATACAAACTCAAAAAGACAAGGAGAGTGTGATATAGATTCAACACAAATGCTTTTTTCTACAACACCGCTTTCAGATATGATGACAGCTGCTCCAGGATCAATGTCATATTCAAACTCATAACCCAGAGCGCTAAGAGCAGAGCTTTCTGAAGCAACCATAAAAGACCCATCATCTTTTTTGCCCACAACAAGCGGTCGAATTCCGTTTGCATCTCTAAAGGCAACCAAACCAACACCCCCAACAATCATTGTCACAGCAAAGCCGCCCTCACACCTTTCGTATACTCTTTTGAGAGCCCCAAAAACATGCTTATTTTGCAAAACATCAAAGTTTGTTTTAGACAGTTCATATGCAAAAAGGTTTAACAATACCTCAGAATCAGACTGAGTATTAAATTGATAGAAGTGGGTGTCCACAAGAAATTTTTTCATTTCATCGCTATTAGTCAAGGTTCCGTTGTGTGCAAGGCAGATATTCACAGGATTGGAAGTATGAAATGGTTGTGCCTCTGACACGTCAGAACAGCCGGCGGTGGGATAACGCACATGACCTATTCCTACATTGCCCTCCAAGCCTAGAGACTCGTTTGTTTTAAAAACCTCAGTAACAACACCAAGCTCTTTATGAAGAGAAAGTTTTTTGCTGTCCCAGGTTGCGATTCCAGCGGCATCTTGACCTCTGTGCTGAACCTGAATCAGGGCATCATAAATTTCACCAGAAACGTTTTCTGTTGGGTGGTATAAACCAATTATTCCGCACACCTTATAGGTTCTCCAAAACTTTGTTTATTTCACCCAGATATGTATGTGGGGTTAGTCCAAGAAGGGTGACCCTATCTTTTTCAGCAATATCAAGGCCGTTAACCAGCTGTAAATAAGACTCTCTTGTTAGCGGCTTACCTCTGGTTAGTTTTTTAATTTTGTCATAAGCGGAAGAGTCTCCAGATTTACGTAAAACCGTTTGTATGGCCTCTGCAAGAACACTCCAATTTTCATCCAACTCTTTTTTCATTTGTGCTTTGTTTGGAGACACCCTCAAAACACCTTTAATTAGATTTTTATATGAAAGAAGCGAGTGGGCAAACCCAACACCGATGTTTCTAAAAACAGTGCTACCGCTTAGATCTCTTTGAAGCCTAGATTTTGTAATTCTGGATGCCAAGAAAGAAAAGTTGTTGTTTGCGATGTCTAGATTTCCTTCAGCGTTTTCGAAAAAGATTGGATTAATTTTGTGGGGCATAGTGCTTGAGCCAACCTCGCCAACTATATTTTTTTGAACAAAAATATTTCTGCTTATATATAACCACATATCTAAAGAAAAATCAGAAAATATATTATTAATTCTAATAAAAGAGTGTAGTAATTCCGCAAGAGAGTCGCCCGGTTCAACTTGTGTAGAAATCGGAGACTGCTCAAGGCCTAGCTTTTTTATAAATCTCTTTGAGAACAAAGGCCAGTTAACATCTGGGAAGGCAACCTTGTGAGCCGCATAAGATCCTGTTGCCCCCGAAAGCTTTGCTAACAACTTCATTTTTTTAATCAAAGCAATTTCTCTTTCTACCCTAGAAACAAAAACAGCAAGCTCTTTTCCAAGGGTTGTTGTTGTGGCGGGCTGTCCATGAGTTAAAGATAATAAAGACAAAGATTTTGTTTTTTTTGAAAGCGTCTTTAGCTCTTTTAGAACGCCCTTTACGGAGGGAATCATTACATTTTCAACAGCACCCCGCGCCATTAAAGAATACGAAATGTTGTTAATGTCCTCGGATGTAAGCCCAAAGTGAACAAACGGCACCAAATCTTTGCGACCGATTTTTTTTAACTTTTCAGATACAAATACAACAACCGCGTTCACATCATGGTTTGTTTTTTTCTCAATTTTTTTTATTTGTTTAAAATGAGTTTCTGAAAACCCAACGTACAAACCTTTCAATGAATTTAGAGTTTTTTTACTTAAGGCGCGGGTTTTTTGAAAAGAGCTATGTTCAGTTAGAGCCAGCAGGTACTCGATCTCAATCATTACTCGATGGCGCATTAGCGCCTGCTCTGAAAAGAATGTTTCTAGTTCAGAGACGTTTTTTTTATATCTCCCATCTATTGGAGAAATATTGCTCACATTGAACCGATGTTTAATATTCTGTGTACAGCAATAGCACAATTTCCAGGATCTAGCACAGTAAGTACGGGCGTTTTGCTTGGCATCTGAAGCGTTGAGTGAATGTTGATGCTCATATCTACCTTATCTTTGAAAGGAGGACAAGCTATGGTTGGTTTGTTGCAGTTTGCGCCTACAAAACCAGAAAGAGCGTTTGACCTTCCGGCTATTGTAACAAAAACAACAACATCTTTTTCTCCGAAAGACCTTATAATTTCTAATACCCTTTCAGGGTTTTTGTGGGCCGAAGCAGCATGAACCTCGTGTTCAATTCCAAGGGCATCAAGAGTGCCAGTAATTTTGTTTGCATGCGACTGATCTGAGGTTGAGCCCATAATTAATACAGCTTTCATAATAGTTCCTTTATGTTTTCAGTAATTCGTTTATTTATATCGTTAAGGTTTGGAAAAACAAATTTTTCTCCAGTAATTAGCTCATATAATATAATGTATCTAGCAGAAAGCTCTGCAACGAGACCGTCTGGAGCGTCTGGCAAAACCTCATCATTATAGGGATCACAGTTTTTTGCAAACCAAAGCCTTAAAAATTCTTTATCGATGTTTTCAGGTTCCTGGCCTGCATTAATTCTTTCTTTATATGAAGCGCTTATCCAAAACCTACTACTATCAGGGGTGTGTATCTCATCGACAAACTTAATTTTTCCAGAAGAGTCCGTACCAATTTCGTATTTTGTGTCTACCAAAATTAGGCCATTTTTCTTTGCTGTTTCTTGTCCAAAAGCAAAAAGGTCTAAGCTCATTTTGGCAGCTATGTCGTAATCTTCTGCAGACATTAACCCAAGATCAATTATTTCTTCCCTAGAAACAGGTTTATCATGAACCCTGTCTTTGGTTGTTGGTGTTAGCATGGGGGCGTCAAGTTTGTCGTTTTTCTTTAACCCCTCAGGAAGAGCGTTTCCACAATACTCTCGATCCCCATTATTGTAAACGGTCCATAGAGAGGTGTCTGTTGTTCCTGTGATATAGCCCCTCACAACAAACTCAACCGGAAAGACGGTGCATTTTTCCACTAAAGAAACATTTGGATCTGGGGTAGAAATAAGGTGGTTGGGAAATAGGTGCTCAGTTTTTTTAAACCACCACGCACTAACAGAGTTTAAAACAGCCCCCTTATATGGAATGGCGGCTAAAACGCGATCAAAAGCGCTTTGCCTATCAGTAGAAATCATTACCACCTTGTTGTCTAAAAAATAAGCATCCCTAACTTTTCCAACCTTTTTTTTGGGGGCGGCAATATTGGTCTCCTGAATTGTATTAGTCAGGTTGTCGTTAATTTCCTGATAATATTTTTTGTCAATATTCATGACATTTTTGTGAAATGGGATTAGAAAAAATATGACTATTTAATATTAAATCCACGTCTTTTTTTATTGAATGTGAATTAATTTTAACCTCCCAAACAATACCCCTTTTTATAGATTTTAAATCTGACAATTCAAAGCGGTCTCGCAGGGCTTGAGCAAGGCTTTGTCCAACAATGTCGTCCTTGTTGCGAACCAAGAACCTGTACACCCCCGATTCTTCTTTTGTTTTAGCTATATATTCTTTGCTAGGATTAAACAACACATCAGTTGAGATAATCGTACCAATATCAAGGCCCCCAGACATATCAATTTCAAAATGAACATATTTTTTTACTTTAGCATCAACACCCAAGCCACGAATACATTTTTCGACCGATGCAGCTTCGTTGTCAGTGATAATTGTAGAAATAAGAAGCTCGCTACCCTTTGATGGTTTTTTAAATTTCTGAATGTTTATTTTTTTAGATTTAAAATTTAAAGCTTTATAGCTAAGGGGAGAATCGGACTCAACATAGTTTTTCATGCTATCAAAAAGATCATCACCCTCATTTTTTAGTGTTCGTTCAGGGTGGGGCATTATCGCCATTACATTTCCTGTTGGGTTGCTTAAGGCGGCGGCACTTTGAAGTGAGCCGTTAGGGTTGATTGGAAAGTCGCCGGAAAGATTTCCTTCTGAGTCACAATATTTATAAGTAATTAGATTGTTTTTTAATATTTCGACCCCAAGGTCATCATTAAATAAAAAACGGCCTTCTCCGTGTGCAATGGGAACCCGCATTGGTTTTCCGCCTTTTTTAATAAAAGCCGACCTCGCGTTTTTGCAAGGCTTTATATAACACCACTTGTTAAAATATCCTGTTCCAACAATACGGTCGCCTACTACTCTTTTGTTATCAGTTAAAGAAACAAGAGTATCAAACTCTTTGTTTCCAGGAACTAGGCCAGACTCTACTAAAATTTGAGCACCATTACAAATTCCTAAAACAGGCTTACCAAGCAAAGCTTGTTTTTTTAATTCATTAACAACCGGCTCAAGGGATGCAATAATTCCCGATCTAGACCTGTCTTCAAAAGAAAATCCACCTAAAATTATAAAACCATCATAATTGCCTAACAGCTCCGAGGGGTCGTTCCAAAAGTGTCCAAATGGCAACATACCGTGTTTTTGTAAAATGTTCTTTGTTTCATTTTCCGTGTTGGAGCCAGGGAACTGAATATAGGCTATTTTCTTTTTAGCCATAAAGGTGCACCGTATTAACGCTGTCGTTAACAACAACACCAATTTTACTACAACTATCTTTACCTATTAATGAAATTAACCTATCTTTTTCCGATTTTTCTACAATGAACACAAGGCCAACCCCCATGTTAAAAGTTTGATATAGGTCTTTTGTTTCAATATCTAGGTTGTTTTTTAAGAAATCAAATATTGGTATTTTTTTCCAAGAGTTAATGTTTACCTCCAAAGAGACATCTCTAGGAATAACGCGAGGAACATTATCAACCAAGCCACCGCCCGTAATATGAGAAATGCTTTTAATATTAATTCCCCTATTAAGAACTTGCCCGATTAAAGAGCTGTAGTTTGTGTGTGGAGCCAGCAAGCAGTCTCCTACCGATATGTTATGCCCCGGCAGGGCGTCAGACGTTGAAAGTCCTAGCGTATCAAAAACAAGCTTTCTAGCCAAAGAGTAGCCGTTCGTATGAAGGCCGTTTGAAAAAACCCCAACTGCTACATCTCCCGCTTGCACGCTTGACCCATCAATAATGTTGTTTTTTTCAATAATGCCAGTAGCCACCCCAACCAAATCGTACTCATTTTTGTGATAGGTCCCAGGCATTTCAGCAGTTTCGCCACCAACCAAAGAAACGCCACGCTTTTTGCACTCCTGTGCAACACTTTTTATTATGTCTGAAACAATATTTTTATTAAGATCGCTGCCCGCCACATAGTCTAAAAAGGTCAAAGGCACAGCTCCGGTTGCCGCAACGTCGTTACAACACGCATTTACCAGGTCATGACCAATAAACTGAAAGTTGTTTGCCGCCATAGCAACAGACATTTTGGTTCCAACACCATCAATGCTTTGAACTAGAACTGGATCTTGATAATTGTTAAATATATCTTTCAGCGAATACATGGACCCAAAGCCGCCAATCGAAGACAAAACATGTTGGCTAAAAGTGCTGTTAATCTCCGTTTTTGACATTTCAATCGCCTCATCAGCTTTTTTTATATTAACACCGGCATCTTTGTAGGTAATTTTTTTATTCATTATTGAAGTTTTTCTCTAAGAGCATTTTTCCACGTTTTTTTTGTTTGATTCACATCCAAGTCTATGAAATTTTTTATAACAATCTTACTGGATTTATTAGTTTTACCAATTTGTTTGTAGGCACAACTGTTTTTATTTAACGCGTCTTCAAAGGCAGAAGAATTTTCTTTCGAAACCTCAACAATAAATGCAAAGTTCTCGCTAAATAATAAGTTTTTGTCTATATCTTTTTCAATTGAACAGCCTACATTGTTTACAAAGCTCATTTTAAACAAGGAGGTTGCCAGACCGCCAAGACCAACATAACTACAAGAGCTCAAAAGACCTTCTGAGTTAGCTTTTAAGACGCAGTTCAGCATATTGCTGTATTTTTGTACGTCAATTTTTTTAACCTTTGTGTTTTTTATATTTAAAACATCTACAACAATGCTTCCGCCAATAAAGATGGGGGCTTCGCCTACCAAATATATATTTGCACCGCTAGACCTAAACCCATTCATTAAAACCTGTTCTTTGGAAGCTTTTCCAAAACAACCTATCATTGGGCTTGCTGGTATGGACTGGTTTCCACTCTGATTATAAAAACTTACGTTTCCTGCTACTATTGGAAGATTATCTGTCCCGTTAAAATGTAAAAGGGCACAGGCTTCCCTAATGGCAACACAGCTTTGTGAAAATTGCCACATTTGTTCGGGCTTTTCTGGATTTCCAAAACACAAACAGTCAGTAAGCGCAAGCGGGGAAGCGCCCACAGAAACAGTTTTTGCGCAAGCCTCTATAACAGCGTGCTGTGCAACAAGATAGGGATCAATTTTACCAACTGACGGGTTGTGAGCAAGGGCTGCAGAAAAACAATCATCTTTAATTTCTTCGGGAAATTTTTTTGAATCAAAAGGAGCCACTACACCAGCATTCGTTTGACCCCTTTCGTTAACAACTCTGCCTTGAACATTTTTATCATAAGACTCATAAATGGCCGCACGCGAAGCCACGTTTTCATGAGATAAAATTTTTAACATTAAATCATTATAGTTGATGTTTGCTGGCAGCGCCCCATTTTCTACCTGGATTTTCTTTTCAGACATTGGGCGATTGTAAACAAAGCCCTCATTTATTTTTTCGATTGGTCCATCAACAAGCTTATTGTCTTTATAAAAAACAGTATAGCGCTTTTCATTTATAATTTTTCCTACAACGCTTGCCTTTGCGCCCACAGAAACATTTGGAAAGTCAAACACCTTATTGTAATGGTCTAAAATGGTTTGTGTTAAATCTTTTGGGCATGCCCACATAAAGCGCTCTTGTGTTTCTGAACAAAGGATAATGTGACCATCAAGCTCTGGCATACTGGTATGAATTTTATCCACCCAAACTTCAGCGCCTAGCCCAGCAGCATCCGCCAGCTCGATGCTTGCACAGGCAACACCGCCGGCACCTAAATCCTTAAAACCAACCCTATTTATTAGATTGTTTTCTTCTAAAAAGTCAAAAAGGGCATAAGTAGATTTTAGAATATGTCTTTCAAGAAATGCGTTTGGTTCCTGTACAGCCCCCTTGTTTTGTTGCTCTTTTTCTTCTTCAAGCTCTAGCGATGCAAAACTTGCTCCCCCAAATCCACTATTATCTGTTGGTTTTCCAACCAATATTAAATCATAGTTAACAGAATTTTTAGGAGCCTTTGACCTTATTACATTCTTTTCTTTAACTACGCCGGCTGTTAATACAGTTACCAAACAATTTTCATTGTATTCTTTGTCAAAATACAGGTCACCACAAATATTTGGTATACCAAGCGGATTACCATAACCCGCAATACCAGATACAACGCCGTCGCTAATCCATTTTGTTTTATTTCTATTGATATCTCCAAACCTTAAACTATCACCCAAAGACATCACCTCCGCTCCCATACAACAAACGTCTCTTACGTTTCCCCCTACTCCAGTAGCAGCGCCCTCATAAGGCACAATTTGGCTCGGGTGATTGTGCGATTCATGGCTTACAACAAGACCGTACCTATTTCCGTTGTCATCTACAGACAGTGAAACGACACCCGCATCATCTTTAGCCCCCAAGATTACATGATCCCCGTCTGTTAAAAAGTGTTTTATGTGATTTTTGCTGCTTTTATATGAACTGTGCTCTGATCCTTGTATAGAAAACAGAACAAGCTCTGTTAGGGTGGCCGGCCTACAAAGAAACGAAAATTGAATTTTTTTTACTTCTTCAACGCTTAGCGGAATATTTAGCTCTTTAAGCGTTGTTGTGATTTCTGCATCCGAGCTAGAAGAAAAATCGACCGTGTCCCAACTAGCAAGCTTGTCTAGCATTATATTTTAAAAGTTTGGTTTCGATCAGGGCCATATGAAATTAAAGACACCTTAACTCCAGCAACCTTTTCAACTCTTGCAACAAAGTTCTTTAGCTCATCGGGACATTGATTTAGGTCTTCAATGTGGTTGGGCAAAGAATCCCAACCAGGAAGCGTTTCATAAACAGGCTCGATGTTTTTAAAATTATGAATATCAGAAGGAACACCCTCAAAGTCTTTGCCGCTTACTTTATAACCAACACAAAGTTTTATATTTTTTAGACCAGACAAAACATCAACTTTGGTTAATATAATTTCAGAAAAGCCATTTAGTTGGTTGGCAAACTTAAGTTGCACCAGATCAATCCAACCAACCCTTCTAGCTCGACCGGTGGTGGTACCATATTCTTGTCCTATGTCTCGAATTTTTTCTTCAAGATCCCCCTTGATCTCTGTTGGAAATGGACCGCGACCTACATATGTTAAATATGCCTTAGCAATTCCCACGATTTTTTTTGATGTATTTAGCCCTACTCCACCACCAGCTTCTATTTGACCGGCTATGGTGTTACTACTCGTAGTATAGGGGTACAGCCCATGGTCAACATCAAGACAGGCGCCTTGTGCACCCTCAAACATAATTTGTTCGTTTTTTTCCACAGCGCTAGATAAAACCTCTGTAACATTAGCAACATATTGTTTAATCACAGAACCATATCCAAGAAACTCTTTTAATATTTCTTTATAGTTGTGGTTAAACTTTTCATTAAACACTTTTTCAACAAGAGCCTTATTAAAGTCAAATGACTTTTTAAGGCGAGTTTCAAACAAATCTTCATTTAATAAATCGGCCACCCTTAGCCCGTGTCTATAAAGCTTGTCTGCATAAACAGGAGCAATGCCAGAGCGAGTGCTTCCTGCTGCCAGTTCGTTTTGATAGTTGGTGAGATGATAATCAATGTCTACATGGTATGGCATAATAAGATGTGCTCTGTCGCTTATAAGCAAGTTTGTTGAAAGACCTTCTTTTTTTAACATGTTTAATTCTTTTATTAAAACGCGAGGATCAATCACCACACCGTTTCCAATAATAAGCTTACATTTTTTATGAAGAACACCAGAAGGAATTAGATGTAGTTTAACAGTTTTGTCATCTAAAATAATTGTATGACCAGCATTGTTTCCGCCTTGAAAGCGAACAATATAATTAGTGCGTGCAGCAAAATAATCGGTAACCTTGCCTTTACCCTCGTCGCCCCACTGAGCACCAATTACTACAACTATATTGCTCTTATTTTTTTGCACTTTTTGATGTAAATGATAAAGTGTAATTTATGGCGTGAGTTTATTATACCAAAATAATACTTTTAAAATTCTTTTATTTTCGCTTGGTTTTATGATTCAGGGGTGTGCCGTTGCAGGATCTGTGCTGGTGCCTTTAGATTCAATAGAGCCACCAAGCGGAAAATATAGCATAGGGACACAAGTATATTTTTGGACCGATAACTCTAGAGGAGAGGTTTATACAACCGACCCCACAGACTATAGAGAGTTAATGGTGCAAATATGGTATCCTGCTCAGGGAGGAGAAAATTATCAGAAAGCTCCCCACGTTACATTTCCAAAAAAGGCAATTGCTAGCATCGCTAGAACCGCGGGGTTGCCCGCAAGCTTTGGGAGGCACGGGACCCAGTTAACCTCCAACAGCGTTTTTGGACTTTCACCGGTTCCAAACAAAAAATTTCCGCTAATTCTTTTCTCGCATGGAGACGGAGGACTTTTAAATCAAAATACGTCCCAGATTGAAGAGCTGGTAAGTAACGGATATATAGTAATTGCATGTAATCATACATACAACGCAAGTATTACGTTTGACAAAAAAGGCAACCCAATTCCATACCAGCAAAATATAAGCTGGAACGAACAAGCACAATATCACAAAAAATATTATACGAACCTTCTTATAAATTATAGATATCAAGACCTGGCGTTTTTATTAAAGACCTTAAAACAAAACCGCCTAGATGATGGGACCATAAACCCCTTTCAAAATAAAATTGACTTTGAAAAGGTTGGGGCGATGGGACACTCAATGGGTGGAGGAACGACTTACATTGCGATGCTAAAAAACAACGAAGTTAAAGCTGGGGTTGCCCTTGATGGCTGGTTTTTTGGTTTGCTTGATGAGGAGGCAAAAACAAACACAACAAAACCATTTTTACACATAGGACAAGAACAGTTTCTTGATAACAACATAGATGGAGACATCAATGACTCAAAAGACGGAAAAAGAAATTTTGATATTTACAATACCATCTTAGAAGCTAACGAAGAAAGCTACGGAGCGTATATAAAAAACAGTCTACACTATTCATATACTGATATGAAATTAATTTATAATCAAGGCGCACCACTGTCTTTGCCGCTTGACAGCCTTGGAGAGGTTGATAAAAAAATAGTTGAGGATGTGATGGACAACACCGTCCTTGAATTTTTTAACTATACACTTAAAGACCAGCCGTTTGATCTGAAAAGGCTGAATACACACAACAACCAAGTGGTGTACAACAAATATCCCTCAACACCTTTCTCTCGATAAAAAACTTTTTTTTAGAGGAGAAGATAAAAAAAAATAGAAAAAATGTATTGACATCTACGGAAACTATCATCAATTTAGATGAAATTAGCTTCTGAAAGGGCACGAACCCTTTGGAAGCTGTGTATATATTGTAGCATTTTACACATATATATAATAGGGTAAGAATAAAAAATGAAAATAAATAATAAACAAAAATTTGTATATAAATACTCATTTGGAGGTAGAATAATGAGAAAACTACGTATGTTAATTGCACTAGTTCTCCTACCAACAATGATGTTTGCTCAATCAACAACTGCGAAATTGGCAGGGGTTGTAGCAGATGCTGATGGGAATCCATTAGTTGGAGCAAACGTTGTGGTTGAAGGATCAAACCTTGGTGCAGCTACCGATGAATTAGGTAGATACTATATTCTTGACGTTCCTGTAGGTACTTATGACCTAAGAGCCGAGTATATTGGTTACACTACTGTTGTAGAAGCGGGAGTTAGAACTTCAGTTGGTTTTACAACCACTGTTGACTTTAACCTTGATGTTGCAGCTGTAGCCGGTCAGGCAGTTACAGTAACTAGAGAAAGACCATTAATTAACCCGAATGCTACCAACACAACTCGTGTTGTTGATAAAGAGTTGATTGACGCATTTGCTGTTAGAGGGGTTAGCAATATTGTAAACCTACAAACAGGTGTTGTTAATGGATATTTCCGTGGAAGTAGAAGCGGAGACAGTCGTTACTATGTTGACGGTGTTCCTGTAAAAGATGTTTATGGCGGTGGAAACCTTCTAAACGGTAACTCACAAGCAGCCTTGCAAGAAATTTCAGTTCAAACTGGAGGTTTCTCTGCAGAATATGGTGGTGCTAATGGTGGTATCGTAAACATCACTACTAAAACCGGTGGATCAGAGTGGTCTTCTAGAGTTGGTTTTGAAACTTCTTTAGGTGCAGACCCAAGCACAGATCCTGACAAGCTTTATACAGATGGATACCAAAATGTAAACTTTGATTTTGGTGGTCCAATAAGCGACAACATTAAAGTTTACTTATCTATTGAGAGCAGAGAAAAGGGCGGAGATGTTTCTTACAGTTATTATCCACAGATGGATGCTACACCTATGACAGATGCTCCACCAGCTGACTATTACAGCGAGGGAACAGATGGCTTAGAGTATGGACTTGATGCTAATGGCAACAAGATTCATCACATTGAAACTGTAATTAGAAACAATCAGACAGACCCAGCATTATTAGCAGCTGGCGTCGCTGCTTATGATACAACTTATGTTGTTTACAGTAATTATAGACGTATGTATGGTCAACAGCCACAAGATGATAATGAAAGAATTACCATCAACGGTAATATGACTATGGACTTTGGTCCTTTACGTTTAAAACTCGGTACTCAAGCATATGACTATGAAGGACATAGCTACAGCTGGAGTAGAGTATATGGTGGAACAGATGGCTCATTCATTAATGAGGCAGATTTCTCCATGGGATATTTAAATGCTAGATATACAATAAGCCCTCTATCTTATATTAAGGCTTCTGTGTCTCAACAGACATATGAGTCTACAACAGGTAATGAGAACTACTTGTATGATATCGAAGCATATGGTAGAAGAACCAAAGCATTTGGTTCTCCAAACTATTATAAAAGAGATGGTACAGGATTCAACCCTCTTTCACCAGATGAATTTTTTGGTGTAGTTGGTTATGGATTTCAAACATCAGATTTTAATACTAGAAAAACAACAACAAACACCATTAGCTTTGACTACACAAACCAAATTGGTTACAACGAGCTAAAACTTGGTGCTTCTATAGACAACCATGAAATCACTAGATACGGCTTAAGCGCCTCTGGTGTTGCAAGAGCAATTTCTCAGGTTGATGCTAACTTCGACGGAGTTGCAACAAACGAAGAAATTATTGCAGCAGGAAGCGATCCAGCTGACTGGAGATTCATTAACTATAGAGCATTGTATGTTACAAATCTAGGATACAATAT
>Ga0255777_10003802_pt1 | contig 12682 bp, 9 predicted proteins | sample 101ome_15_FD_179975 | JGI IMG/M metagenome (GOLD analysis project Ga0255777, IMG submission 179975) | Coastal salt marsh microbial communities from the Groves Creek Marsh, Skidaway Island, Georgia - 101402AT metaG (version 2) | ecosystem: Environmental > Aquatic > Marine > Intertidal zone > Salt...
GGAATTGATGGAAAAATCAAAGAAGACCGCTTGGGGTTAGATTTTATCTGTGTTCAGGCAAAACGGTGGGAATCCAACGTTGGAAGACCTATCGTTCAGGCGTTTGCCGGCAGTTTGGATGGTTTCCGTGCTCGTAAGGGCGTCCTGATAACAACCTCAGGATTCACGAAAGAGGCGATCGAATATGTTAAAATGATTGGTAAGAGTATCGTGCTGATTGATGGCGAAGAACTCACACGACTCATGTTTGAATATGACCTGGGAGTCACTCCCGTTAAGCACTATGTTCTGAAAAAACTCGATCACGATTACTTTGAAGAGTCCTGACTTCAATGAGCAGCCATAGATCAATCCGCCTTCCCTCACGAACACTCCAGCGCTACCAACTGCCGGACATCTCCTACCCCATCCCAACATCTGAAGTGGATCTGCTTCTTGCGGGCAGTATGGACTTGCCGTTCAAGGCAATGTTGGAAGGGCTCCAAGAAAAAAGCGGGAATTTGAAAAAGGGATGGAAACAGTTGGAGCCTGCCATAGAAACTCTTTCTGAAATTCTTGCTCCATCCCATATTCCCGAAATCGCTTCCGTAGTCGGGGAGAACTGGTGGCTGGAATTGGGTCCTGTTGATCTCAGTGATGAGTTGGTCACCATTCAGCGTGAGAACCATCTGATCGCTGCGATGACTCGTAGGAAAGATGGCCGATTGCGGTTAGCGGTTTACCGTCCCTTGGATGCCCGTAGTGCTGACGCTCTCACCTCCATGGGAGTGAATCCAAATCCAGATGGAACCGTAGCCATGAGAGACAACAACTGGGAATTTGCTCTCGATGCCTCAGCAAGTTCCATTGGGCAAATGATGGCTGCTGAAGCTGGGCGAAGTTATAAATCCTATTGGGAAAAGGGACTGGGGATCAGCCAGGACGGTTCCGAAATTCCAGAATGGCTTCAGCAAAGAGAACTTCGACATAGACCCAATCAGCTGGTTGCTGTTGAACTGGGTGGACGATATTTGGAATATGGTCGAAGCAACCCTGAATACCTGAATGCGAAGGTGGAAGAAGAGGAAGAAGCAAATACACCGATACCCAAGTGGAAACACAAGAGACAGTGGAAGAGTACGATCCGGGATCGATTTCTCGGATGCATGTTGGGTGGTGCTGTTGGGGATGCTCTCGGAGCCCCCGTCGAGTTTATGAGCCGTCAGGAAATCCGGCGCAAGTTTGGCCCAAGGGGACTAACTGATCTTGCTCCGGCTTACGGTGGTATTGGGAAAATCACTGACGATACCCAAATGGCGCTATTCACAGCAGAAGGGTTGTTGCGTGCCTGGTCAAGGTTCTGTAACAAGGGAATGGGTATCAACTTCGTGGGCACCACACATTTTGCTTACCAGCGCTGGCTGATCACGCAAGGGATAGAACCAACCAGAGGTTATCCCCAATGGATCAGAGAAGGTTGGCTGATTGAGCAGCCCGAATTACACAGCCAACGTGGCCCAGGCCAAACGAACCTTGGCGCTTTACAGCAACAAAATCCTTCCAGCCCAATTAATAACAGCAAAGGCTGCGGTGCAGTCATGCGGATGGCACCCTTGGGGCTCTTCTGTTGGAAATTGACCGAAGGGCCAGACCCAGCCATGCTCAATCCAGCACAAACTTTTGATGTGGGAATCGATCTTTCAGCACTGACCCATGGACACCCATCTGGTTTTTTGACTGGGGGAGTGCTGGCGGTATTGATCCAAGCATTGGCTGATGGAGCGACCTTACAGGATGCTTTGTTCGTGGCAAAAGGGATCCTACGTTTACGCAGCGATCACGAAGAAACTCTGCAAGCCATCGAGATGGCAGAGCAATTGGCGGAATCCGATCTGGCACATCACAAGGCGATCCGGCAATTGGGCGAAGGTTGGGTTGCCGAAGAAGCTTTGGCCATCGCAATTTACTGTAGTCTGGTTGCCAAAAATTTCCGTCATGGTGTGACGATCGCCGTGAATCACGATGGGGACTCAGATTCCACCGGAGCGATTACCGGCAACATCCTCGGAACGTTGTATGGAGTGAAGAAGATTCCTGCAGCATGGATTGAAAGACTGGAATTGAGAGAGGTGATTAGTGAGATCGCTCAAGATCTCTACGAGTTCCGAGAATGGGGGATTGGAATGTTCGGAAGCGCCACCCCCGAAATGTTCGCGAAGATCCGCAGGAAGTATCCACCAAATTGATTTTTCTCTGGGACCAGAATCTGATTAGCAGATCAAAACACAGCCCGGAGTCCCAATGTAAATGGGGCGGGGGTACTTTTACTCCCCCCAGGGGGGCAGGGCCAATAATCTCTTTAGGGCTATTTGCTTTAAACTCTTGCCCACTTCGCTTCAGCAAAGAACTCATCGCCTACTGAGCCTTGTTGGCAATACTTTGTTGGTTGAGGTTGAAGCCATTGCGATTATCGGCAGTGGTAGTTGAAGCTGACCTCACTAAAGTCTATCCGTGATATCAATTACTAGGATCCCACCTTCCCACCAAAGCCGTAGCAGTATTGGCTCGATAGCGAAGATTTGGCTCTGGTCATCCAACTTCACATCACACCACATTCCAATACAACACATCCGTCCTGATACGAACAAACGTTCTGCCAGTCCAATTCGCGAAATTGTCAAACTCATACCCGCATCACTGCACACTCCGAAATCATCCCTTCTGGATGATGCGAAACTCGCATTCTGGATCAAAACTCAAAACAGATTGCGATAATTTTTGCAATCATTCCTATGATCTGCTGGTCTTGGCTGTGCTCAAACCCAGAAAACATCAACATTAACCCTAAGATCTATCGGATTAGGAACCGCTCAACTCCCTCTAACATTTGGAAAAATTATTTTTGCTTTAGTAGCAAAGTACACTGTCTGCTTCTAAAGAAAGGCTAATTAATTTATCCGGCATTGAAAACTCTGCATTGAAGCCATTCAGCAAAGCATCATCATATCCTCGAGCCTTAGCAGACATGCCTGACACCCATATTTTTATCTCAGTATCTTTGATAGCATCTAGATGTACTTTAACATCACCAGTTCCCTGCCCAATAATTTCTCCTTCACTCTTGCAGTTTAAGGCATGCACTGCATCAGCTGCTAAAAACAGGTTCACGTCATGTCCTCTTTTGCATTCGTCACGGCAACCAAAAGCCCTAACGTAAGTTTGTTTTTTGATTCAGGAACACTGTGAATATGTATGAGAATTTTAGACATTCTTTTATCCTTTGCTGTAAAAACTAATACAAAACTAAAATGATTCAGATGATTCCTGATTGAATTAGCTTCAAGGTAAAGGCATTTAGCCTGAATGCTTCGGAGAGGAAGTCAAGGGTGCCGATTATCAATCAGTTAATCTAAGTATTCAGTCCCTAATCCATAGCCTCTATAGTCTTAGAAACCATTTATAATAAAAATAATATTTATTATACATTAAATCTGGTAACAATCGGAGTCTGTTTTGAGTGCTGATCAGCTGGATCCCCTGCAGAGCAGATATTCACTGAGGTTGCTGGATTTACTGAATGTATACTAACACGGAAAGTATACATTGGACTGCTGAGATCAACCTGTCCAGTCAATCAAATTTGTTGATTAGTTTGCGGCTAGTTTGCCAAATTCTTGATTTGACCCAGACAGGACCTGAGATTTCGATTCCCACAGTCGACACCAAACCTTCCCAGATCCACTGAATTCTGAAGAAAATGATATGAACTGGGATGCTTGGGAATCATCGCTTGACTACCAGATGAGATAGGCAGACTGTGGTGGAAGAGTCCCAAGCGAAACGCCCTCATACAGCCAAGCTGCTTGCAGCAATGGATTAGCCCCCCTGCAGTTCTCTAAAATCTGGTTCTTTGCTTAGACGGAACCAGTGAATCACACTAATTTTTGACCTCTTAAGCTAGTGTGGTTTGACTCCAGGGAGGTTCTTGCTCAGGACTTCCCTACCTGCTCATATTACTCATCCCCACATTCGCAAATCAGCTCAAGGCAGTCTGAAGCATCAAAACCCAAACCTTGCCCCGAATGCTCAAGCATTATTGACAAAACAACAAAAATACAAACCATCACTTGACTACCAGATGAGATAGGCAGACTGTGGTGGAAGAGTCCCAAGCGAAACGCCCTCATACAGCCAAGCTGCTTGCAGCAATGGATTAGCCCCCCTGCAGTTCTCTAAAATCTGGTTCTTGTTCTTGCACTCAGGACCAGGGAGTCGCTCTAGTCGCTCCTCCCTTTTCAGCAGACTAGTGCGCCTTCATTTCCTCCAGGGAAGTTCCACCCCTCAGTAGAACTTCCCTACACTTGAATTTTTAAATTCATTGTCACAATTTTCGGAGCTTACGGCTCTACAAAATGTCATATTCAGACATTTTATTTCAGTAATCATTCTACAGGATTATTCCCGTGAAAAAGAGTTTGCTAGTGATTTTCTTACTAATCACAAGTAGTGGAATTGCGATGGCTGGTGGCCATATGAAAAATCTGGTTGAAACGGCAGCAAGCAACGATGCCTTCAAAACTCTGGTAGCCGCAGTGAAAGCCGCAGGATTGGTGGGAACCTTAGCTGGCAAAGGGCCGTTTACAGTCTTTGCACCAACAGATGAAGCGTTCGCCAAGTTGCCTGACGGCACAGTTGAAAGTCTGCTGAAGCCTGAGAACAAAGAAAAACTGATCTCAATTCTGACCTATCACGTCATTCCTGGCAAAGTGATGTCAAAGGATATCAAGCCCAGTCAGATGGTCAAAACTGTCAATGGGCAACAGGTTTCCATCAAACTTTCCTACGGCAAGGTGAGTGTTGAGGGAGCTAGTGTGACTGCAGCTGATGTGGAAGCGGATAATGGTGTAATTCACATCATTGATACAGTAATTCTTCCTAAGAGCTAACTTTTCATCAGAGTGGATGAGTCGCTAGTGGTGGACTGAGACCAGTAGCGCTCTTCCAGAAAATCATTTAAAAAATGATAATAGTAATTAAAGAAATCACCCAACCTGAGTGGCTTATGTCTGAACACACTAGTACTTGGCCCGAACTAGCAATAGGGCTTTACGAGGCACTAACGGAAAAGAAAGCGGAAATCACTTATCATTTTGAAGATATGAAAGTTGAGATTCCTTCTGGTACAGGTCCAGAAGCTCAGCATGCTCTTTGGAAATTAGATGGCAAATTGAGAATTAGCACTAAGCCCACTGAGTGATCCCAAGCTGAATCTCCAGAGGGTGAGAGATTCCCAGCCAATCACTCATAGTCTTCCCAGTTCCAGTCCTGACCTTCGCTGGGGTCAAAGTCTAGAAGTTCCCTAACAATTTCAGCATAGATCCGCTTTCCATTCTGGAGGTTTGCTGTCGCTGTGATTCAAGTATCGTGGTTCCTTCTCTTTGTGCTTGGTGAACAGCCTCGCAGAATAAAAGTCCTCATTTTCATAGAGAATCTTCCCCGGAGGGATTTTTCTGATAAATCAAATTTTTAAAAATAATTCAAACATTTTTTCTCAATAGGTGTACTATTAACGAAATGCTGATCGACAACGAACATCTGCTACTAAACCAGCCGCATAACGACAGTCCAGCATAGAGCTTCTCCGGATTAACGGACTGTACCTCACTTCAGAAGCACTCCAAACGAATCGCTGACCGTAGCCACGACCAGACTGACTGGTCTAGAGGGCATCTCACGAAGAAACAAGAGTTTCCTCATACCCAACGAATCGTTACTTCAGTTGATGTCTCCCAGTCTGTCTCGACTAAGAAAATAGTTAAATCCCAAGAAATTCAAAATCTTACTGGAAATTGTTCCATCAGATTTATTGGGTGCTCATAATAGAGCATCAACTCTTAGAAGGCTTTTTAGAATTATTTTATGTACGAAGAAACCAGAATTGATCAACTGACAGTAAGCCCAGAAGAATTTGCAGAATTAACTGGGCATGATTTGGCAATTGTCTATCAATACGTGAATCATGGAATGCCATGTAGCCACAGACAAGTCCCGCTAAAACAAGCCACTAAATGGCTACTAAATTTTCAAGAAAGAAAAGAAAATTCAGAGAGAATTGGTCAACGAGAAGAAGCTCATATGACTTTCAGGAAAACACCCTTTCAAGAATCACCTAAAGAGAAAATACGTGAGGGGATAACAGTAATTGATGCTATCCAGCAAAGTGTGCGTGAAATCAAAAATCGATTGATAGCACTACCATCAAAATTAAATCCGGAGATAGAAAAATCTGGTAATTCCTTAGATACAGTTCAGCTGTTAGAGAATGAAATTATTGGAATTCTCATCGAACTTTCCAAAATGCAACTGAGCCCAAAAGCAAATAGTTGTTGACCAGACTACTATGTCTTATGCAGTGAAGAAAAAAGAAGCGATAGTAATACTCATCTGCTTCTCAGAAAAAGTTTTTTTAGATGATTGACAGACTACTTCTGATTACATTCGATCCAACCTCTGCATTTCTCCCTAATTCTTGTATGCCATTACAGAAACCATTTGCAATCAGTAACCTTGACAAAAATAGTCTTGCTCACATTGGGTGTGTTGACGATCGCCGCATCATCTTTTGGGTCCAAACAACTGGAGATGATTCAACCGCTTGAGAGAAAAAGCTGTCTTGGCTGCAAGCCCATTAGTAGTTCAAAGGAAATAAGCAGGAATTACGATTCGATGAAAAGGAGCATACTGGACGGGGCACACCCGATAGGCATCAATCGAACTTACAACTCCATGAGAAAAACTATGTTAGATGGTGCTAATCTCAAGAATAACATGACAGAAGCGGTAGCATGTAAACTGAAGAGATATAATGCTCACAAACCTCTTCAAGTTTGCCCTTAGCTACTCTTAACGGAAATGGTAGATGATTGGCCGTTAGAGAAGAGTAATTTGGGAGAAATTCTTTGATCAAATTCAGCTTTTATACAAAATATTTGATTGATTTAGACCGGAGAATCGAAAAATTAGCAGGGTGGGATAATTGCTTAGCTGAAACTGAAGAGCTAAAAAATGACAATGCATGTTGAGCTTCTGGTGTTGTATCAACTTAAATCTATCTTCCCCTGCAACCCTCTAATCTCATTGAGCTCAATCGTTCAATATGCTTCATTATTTTTGTGGAGGTGAAATCTAAAAAAATATTCTGCTAAAAAAACACAAGTGAGAAGCATGTCTTAACGCTGAGATTCATTAAAACTGGTTGCTCAGCAGTAAGTTTACTCTTTTATAACAGAAAGAAGACTTAATATCGGTTTTGCCAAGCTTTTTCAGTTACGTCCCTTTTCACCCAGCTAACTAAGCAGGTGTTAATCCTCTCATTGGAGACGAACGAATGGCAGTTGGCAAACTGACAGGGCCCAAGAAGGCTGCAATTTTATTGCTTGCTTTGGGCGAAGAAGGTGCTGCAGCAGTGATGCAGAATTTAGAAGAAGCTGAAATTCAACAGGTCGGCTACTTCATGACTCGCTTCAATGACATTTCCTCTGAAGAGCTCGATCAAGTGCTCGAGGAATTCTATCGTCAATCGGTAATGAGTGATGGGGGCGGTGATCTCATGTCCTCACCCGACTTCATCAAAAATGCCCTCAGCAAAGCGTTAGGACCGGATAAGGCAAAGGAACTAGGTGCCGCGATGAGTTCCCAGAATGAAGACATGGGGCTAGACGCACTGAGGTACATAGATCCTATCATGATTTCTAATTATATTCGCACTGAGCATCCTCAAACGATAGCTTTGATTATCTCTTACCTAACAGACGTGGACCAGGCGGCTACTACTCTGAGAAGTCTTCCAGAAAACATACAGGCCGATGTTGTTTATCGTATCGCTTCTTTAGATAGTATTCCCCCTGGTGTTGTCAATGAACTGAATGAGGTTTTGACAGATGAAATGAAGCAAGCAGGTAGCATGGTCACCAAAGTTGGTGGAGTAGAACCAGTTGCTGAAATCCTCAACGCAATGGACAAAGCATCTGAAACACGGATTCTTTCTACGATTGAAGAGTCTAATCCAGATTTAGCAGAACAAATTCGTGAGTTGATGTTTACCTTTGAGGACCTGACTCTAATCGATAGTAAGCAAATGCAGACCGTCTTGAAGGATGTCGACAAGGCGGATCTGGCAATGGCACTCAAAACAGCGAGTGATGCGGTTAAAGAGTTAATTTTGAGTTCCATGTCAACTCGTGCAGCAGAGATGCTTAATGATGATCTAGAAAATATGGGCCCTGTTAAAATCGCTGATGTGGAAAATGCTCAGCAAAAGATTATCAAGATAGTCAAGAAGCTCGAAGAAGAAGGCAAATTGATCATGGCGGGAGCCGGTGATGACGTTGTTTAAAGTTTTTATTAAACAATTGATGAAGTTGATTCCTCTACATCAATACAGACACTACTCCTACTGCAGAGAGTTACTCAGAATGGAAAGAATTACGATATAACTTGGGTGTTTTGAAGTCGGCCATTCAAATCGCAGAAATAAAGTGTCAAATTTTTTATTTGTTAGTATGCTGATGGTTCCAATCTAATTAATAGTATTGGAGACGTTGAGGGATTTAAGTCTTGGAATCACTCAACAACTTTTTAGTTCAAGACAGTTCGTGAGATTTTTTGTGAATATTTACGTAGGAAACTTGGCTTATAGCGTTACAGATGAGCAGTTACGCTCAGCATTCAGCCAATTTGGAAAGGTCAGCAAAGCTTCAGTAATTATGGATCGAGTCAATAATCGATCTAAAGGCTTTGGTTTCGTTGAGATGGACGATTCGACGGAAGGGAAATCAGCTGTTGATGCACTAAATGGAAATGAAATCGATGGTCGTGCTTGGAAAGTGAATGAAGCTAAACCCCGCGAGAAATCACGTTGGTAAAAAGAAAAACATAGAATAGAATATTCTCTTCTGCTGATTCAAAAAGATGCTGCTTAAGTAGTCTAACTTAGCAGCATCGACATCCTTCCTCATTTTTTCCAAACTAGCCGAATCGGTTCGTCCTGATCCAGCCCTTAGTCACCAACCACTGTTTTGAAGCGTATCTTTTCATTGAGATGATAGTGGGCACATTCATTTAGTGATTCTGGTTTCGCCCGTGTCTGTTTGTACACAAGTCTCAGCCACTCATAATCAACAATGTCAAGAATTCAGCACCCAAAATTCTGACTTCAAAATTATATCCTGAGGGAATGTCCACTTAAAGCATTTGACCATGCCCTCAAATCCAACATTCTAGCAGTCTTTTAAGTTTTATCCTCCAGAGCTGCCAAACAAGCATCTGCCAACGCTCTATTGGGTCTATCTGCATCTAAGGGGGTGGCCCAGCCAGATTCCTCCAAAAGGCTACGTTTTTTCCAATCGGTAGCTTTTTCTATTTGATCTAGCTTTTCTGTCGATAACGGATCCTCTTTCGAGGCTGAAATACAATACGGTACCAAGGCATTTACAACAGCAGTTTGGGAGGCTTCATGAGACATTTTTATTGCAGTGCTACCTAGTACCCAACCCATATAATTAAAACCTATGAGAGCAAAACCAACAGCGCCTACTACAGCACCCCAAATCGCTTTTCCCGTCCATTCTGGAAATTTCATAGACAGCTCTTAATTGAAAGACACATATACGATATTGTATAGTGTCCTATATCATTATCATACTTTGTTCTTTAAGTATATGTTGCTTAGCAAATAAAAATATTGGTCTTATTTTCAGAGGTCTTTTTGAATAGAATGAATTTCTAATAAAGAGCCTAAATAGTATGCGTATAGTAGTACTGACACATATCTGTAAGAAAGAAAAAAATGAATTATCAATTCCCAAATAAATTTAATGCATTTGTATATTCAGATGAGCGAAAATTTCTTTCGCTGATGTAAGCATATGATAATTTATTCCATTTAATATAAGTACTTAAATGTGCCTGCTGTATTATTTGTGAGCGGAGTTCATTTTCTTCTGAATAAAAGAATATATTAAATGTCTTCTTGAAAATTTGTTATGAACAAACCTTCAGATACATGCTCTTCGTAATACTACATCAAACTAGCTAAGAAATGCTGGAACAGAGGAAATTGCGCTGAAAGTGAAGCCCCACTGGTAGGAGGGACTGCCCTTGAGGAAATCAATGGGGCGATGTAGAGGAGAGTATACGCATGCAAATCTCCACACCAAAATTGAACTCACCGAACAGATTTGTCGTTATCAGTGAATGGCAGACCTTTCCAGCTTGGCTGATTACAGCGTGTCGACTGAAATCAGACTATCACTTGGGTCTCTCAACCGAGACAGTGGACCTCTGGTGCTCAGTAGTCAAGTGATGGTTTGATTTTTTCTGGAGTGCTGGAATTGGCAGTAACAGGTGCTGCGGAAGGATAGGGAAACCCCTCTGAGGGTGGGGACTTCCCTTGAAACAACCAATCGCACTAGCAAACGAAAAGGAGCAAACTAGCGCGACTTACTGGTTCTGTGTACGCAAGAACCAGTCGTTAGAGAACTGCAGGGGAGCGTCTCCATTGCTGCAAGCAGCTTAGCTGTTGAGTGCGTTTCGCTTGGGACTCTTCCACCAGAGTGGACCTGCAGCATCTGGTAGTCAAGTGATGGCTTTCAAGAAGGATCTTTTATATTTTTGAAAGAATTAGTCTCGACTGGCTAGCTAATTTGATGCAAATCCGAACTAGTAATCCTGTTTTATCTTCTCAGAATACACTCTAGGCTCTAACAGTTCTGAGATCTTCATCAACGTTAGTCCTGATTTCTGTTCATACTCAGAAATAGCGACGTCTTCACGACCGAACTCATAAGCCAGCTTGATCAGCTGGGGTTGGTAAAGATCCTCCAAGAAACGACTACCCGCATAAAAATCAGCTGCCCTGTCTTCTCCACGATTTAGATGAAAGCCAATAAGCTGCTCACTGTTGGGACTACTACTGAAATAACCTGAAGGTGTCCAGGCAACCCACTGTGTCGGAATCAGCAAATTGTTTGATCTATTGAATCCAACAAAAGCACTTACCCCCGGCTGAATAGTTCCACTCACATTCTCAAGATTCCACACACGCAAGGTCTGATCAGTAGCTCCACTCAGCAGCCTTTTGCCATCAATCGCCAGTGCTCTCATCTCCCCGTCATGTCCTACTAATCTGGCAATTTCATCTCCGTTGGAATCGTAGACACGTAGCTGACCATTTGCACCTCCTGAGACAATTAATCCATCCGGAGCAAATCCGTAAACTCTGTGCCTAAAGCCGTTCGGTGCTCCCAGAACAATTCGGGCCTTCTCTTCTTCATTTTCCTTGATCACCAGTACGGCATCCTCAAAACCATAGGCACCACCTTTCTGATGAGACAGGCTCAGTGCACCAAAATTTGTTGGTAAGCCTTCAAACTTGTTAATCTCTGTGATGCTGAAACCTTGATTGCTCAAACCACTCAAATCGAAAAAGTAGTCAATGGGACTCAGATTCTTTTTTAGATAAGCGAGAGTTTTTTCTGATTCACCGTGCAGTCCAATCGCAGGGATTCGCTCCCCAATTCCGACTGAACGAGAGATCCGTTGGGGAGTTTCTGAACCAAAACCTATTCTCCAAAGATCAATCTCATGGTTTCTTCCACCAGCACTGATCGCAGTCTGATCGTCAATCCAAGCAATTGCCTTTGTCAGGTTCTCGTGGCCTTTGTAGGAGTAAAGCAATGTACCAGTTTCGGTGTTCCAAACGTTGACTTGTGAGGGTTGGGATGCTTGCCCTGTGAGTAACCATTTTCCGTTGGGATGAGTGGCCAGACCTGCTGGGTGGGTCTCAGAGCGGATGGTTCGTATTGGATTCAGATTGAAATCCCAAAGTCGGATTGTATAGTCATCACCTGCACTGGCGATCCAGTCAGGGCCTACTGCTAGCGAGTCAACTCTGTTATCGTGCTTTGCTGTCGATACTGAATTTGATGGCTGACTAGCCGCCTTCTGAAGATGCCATAATTTCACTGTGTGATCGAAGGAACCACTTACCAAATGCTGACTGTCAGGAAGCCAACGGACAGCAAATACAGCAGCGGAGTGCTCACTCAAAATATAGGTAGGCTTTCTAGAATACCCATCTTTAGTGGACCAGATACGCACCGTACCATCATAGGAAGCCGAGGCCAGCCACTTACCATCTGGTGAAAAAGCCAGGTCGAGTACTACGTTCTGATGGTCTTTGAGCACCCCAACTATTTCTCTTGTTTTGAAATCGTGGAGACGAATCCTTCCAATATCTCTCCCACCAGGCTGATTGAAGAATCCACCGCTGGCCAACAAGCCTCCATCTGGTGAGATGGCGATCGCATTGACGTCCCCGAAAGTAGCTCCGATTTGCCCAAGAATCTTTCGTGCTTCCTCGAGGCGCCCTCCGTTCATATTCCAGACACGGATGGTTTTATCCGCAGAAGCTGTAACAATTTGACTCTGGGTGGTAATCAGCAACTTATTGATCGTTGCAGTGTGTCCTCCGGTTGCGAGCCTAAGATGAATATCAGACTCTGTCTGGGCCTTAGTCGTTAAAGAAAGAAAACAAAGGAGACAAGCAAAGAGGGTAGAGGAGAGGACTTTTGGCAAGGTAGTATCTTTTCTGAGGAATGCAAATCAATGAATGACTTTGAAAGGATAGCAACCAGCCCTAAAT
>Ga0255777_10003814_pt1 | contig 12654 bp, 8 predicted proteins | sample 101ome_15_FD_179975 | JGI IMG/M metagenome (GOLD analysis project Ga0255777, IMG submission 179975) | Coastal salt marsh microbial communities from the Groves Creek Marsh, Skidaway Island, Georgia - 101402AT metaG (version 2) | ecosystem: Environmental > Aquatic > Marine > Intertidal zone > Salt...
TGTATTATTGCCTAAATCTCTTAAGGATCAAATTCAGGAATTAAGAGATAATGATTGTCATGTATTGATAAGTGAATTTTTTGATGATAAAGGAAGTGTGTCGGATGAATTAATTTCAACATTATTAAAAATGGCTAATATTGAGGATAGCGATAATGAAGAAGGTAATGCTGAAAAAACTGAAAAATTAGATATAAATGATGAGTCAGGAGCTAAAAATATAAATCAATTACTAGAATCACCAGAAGAGGCAGGCAATGAAAATTTTAAGGAAGATGTTTTGGGAGATTATTCTTCTAAAAAAGAAAACATTGAGAAAATAATTGAAGATATTAAAAAGCAAGAAAGTGGACTTATCGAGAATAATAATCAAATTAATTCAAATTTGAGTGATATAGATGAAAATTTGAGTGAATTTGAAGATCAACAGGTGTCATTTTATTCTTTAGAAGATGAGGAGTGGATTGACTCTGTGAAAAGATCTATTCATTTTGCGATGTTTAACGATGATAGTGATGCAATTAGTTGGCTGATGCAACAAATAAAAAATGATGATGATAAAAAAATTCAGATTGCTGAAGTAATAATTGAAACTTGGGAAAAAGCAAGTTCATCAAGAGAGAGAAAAAGAGGAGCAGAGATGGTATCTTTAATTTCCAATGGAAACAGAGATATTTATACAAAAATATTAAGGAAAAATTTTGTGTATAGCTTAAAAGAGAATATGGAAGATAGAAGAAGATCTATAATACAATTAATAGAAGTGATGAAAAATATAGAAAGTGAATTCACTGAAGAATTAATAAGAGGTATAACTCTTGATTTGATTAGTTTGATGGATGATGGTATAAATGCGACAACTGAGAGAGCTAAAACTTCATTGATACAACTTATAATATATTCAAGAACTTTATCAAGAATTGCAATAAGAGAATTAATATTTATTCTGGAAAATAAATTTATCAATTCAGAGATTTGGAATATTCTATTAGCATTAGATGCTGGTATTGTAGCGATTGAGTTAATTACACTCCTTTCGGATGATAAAATTGTGGCAATTGTTAAAGAAGCAAAACAATTAAAATATACTGGAACCTATTTTGATACGATAAATCAAGTGAGAGATGCTTGGAATGATGGAGATAAAGAAAAGATTTCAAAAATAATAGGATATGTTTTACCTGAGGAGACTTTGAGAAAATTAGAGAGAATTGACATTGCAAGAAAAATTTCAAAATTAAAAATGGTGCAATTAGCTACCTTGGCAGAGTCATCTGGTTTAAGTTATGAAAATATTGAAAGAATGATAACTGAATTGATAGTTAATGATGAGGTTAAGGGTGAGTTGAAGATTATTGAAGACAAAATGTATTTTGTAGCAGTTGAGGAAAATAAAAAAGATTGATATTCACAAGAGTATATTATAATCACAATGAAACATAACCCTAATTCAAAGAGTATATATATGAAAATTTTAAGTGTGTATATATCATATGAACTGTAGGTTTAGAATATTATTTGTGAATTTTATTTGTGTTCTATTATTGTTCATGCCATCATCTGCTTTGACTAGTGTGAGCTGGGGAATTGATATTGGGGATTCTGCAGTTTACTGGATCGATGAGATAAGATCTACTGACACTGGAGAAGCGAACTTAGCAGTATTTTTAGGAGATCAAAATAGAACTATAAATTTTATATCAACTTCTAAAGATATTTCTTCAATGAATTATACTTTGGGTCTAAGAAATAGCTCTGAAATATTAGATCAACAACAGATTAGAATAGATGAAATCGATTTTCAAGGAAATAAAGTAATGGTTCCAAATGGTACATTGCCAATAGTATTACCTATATCTGCAGGCAATCAAAATAATTATTTACAATATTTAGCCTCATCGACTGAATTAGGAGATGTATTTATTCAAGAATTAATATCGAATTTCAATATCTCCGAGTTTTCTACTGTTGAAGCGAGCGGGAATTATAGAACTGATCTATTTAATCTGTCTGCTGAAATTAAATTAGAAAATTTGGAAGATTTATTAGATTTGAATTTTTTTGGGTTAAATATTAGTGACGGGTTACAAAATATAAACAATAATATAACGGTTTTAGATGTGTCAGCGACTATAAAATCAACATATAATTCTTCAGATGGGATGTTAATGAGATTTTTTGCAGGTGCAACCGTTAACAGAAGTATAATCCTAGGAGAGAACATAAATTCAACCGAAATTTTAGAATATAATGCCACTATCATTCGACAATCTTATGATCCTTTGAAAGATGTGGTAAGTGAGATTAAAATTACATCATCAGAAATTATTTCAATAATAACAGTTACTGAAGAATCAAATTTCAATTGGTTTATCGGCTATGTAACACTAATTTCATTTTATCAAATATGGAAAAAGAGAATGAAAATAAAAAAGAAAATGTGATATAAAGTGTTAGAATTGTCAAAGAAAAGAATACAATTAATTATTTTCTCTTTTAGAATAATATTAATTTTTTCGATATGGTTAATAAGTAGACTTTCATATGTATTTGATATTTCAACAGAGTTAAGATTAGATATTTTTGGATCAAGATCATTAATTTTGGGGATAATTATCATTATTTTCAAAATTACTGTATTGGTTATAATAGAATTAATTTTGGGTTTGGAGATTAATGAGGAAAGTCAAATGAGTTTTAACCAAGTATTAAGTAATAGAAATATTTCGAATAATTTTATATATGCAAATGGTACTATGTTATTTGCAGAGTTATTATTAGTGATTAATTTAATATTAGAATTAGCAAATTTGAGATCTATTAATTTTGTTCGAATTATTATGAGCTCTGGGAGTCTATTAGGTTTGATTATGAACCCAAGCGGATACCTGATATTTTGGGGAGTTTTAATTATATACTCTATTTCTATATTGATTTATCTCATATTAAATGATAAGGATGATAGCAAAAAATTAACACGAAACATTTTATTATTATTAAGGTCTGTAGTTCTTCCGATTTAATTTGAAAATTAAAATAAAAAATTAAATTTTAATATTTAGAAAATAGAGAGGGATGATTATATAAAATAATTTTTAATTAAAGATATTATATAATATATATGAAGAAAAGTAAGTTAGGAACTTATCCTAAGTACAAAACACATTATACAAATGAAATTAATGTTGAGAATGAAGGTGAAGTTGCAATTATTGCAGGATGGATAACTGTATTAAGAGACAAAGGCAAAATAATATTTATAAAAATAAGAGATGGTGAAGGTATTGCACAAATTGTATTAAAGCAAGATGAGGTTTCAGAAGAATTATGGGGGCAAGCTAAAAAATTAACAATTGAGTCATCAATATCTGTAGGGGGTAAAATTGTTGCAGATGAGAGATCAATGACAGGAGCTGAATTAAAACCTGAAAATATAACAATACATACCATTTCGAAGCCATTACCAATCGATTTGTCAGCAAAAAAGACTGAGACTCTAATTGATACAATATTTGAGCATAGAGAATTATCAATTAGAAGACCGGAGGCAATTGCTGTATTCAAAATTAAATCACAAATTGCTAAAGCAGTTAGGGAGTTTTATACATCACATAATTTTTATGAGATATTTACACCTTATATCTTAGGAGCTTCTACTGAGGGTGGAGCTGAAATGTTTCCAGTAGATTACTTTGGAGAGAAAGGAGTATTAGCGCAATCATGTCAATTTTATAAACAAGCCGCAATTCATTCACATGAAAAAGTATTTGGAATAATTCCGTCATGGAGAGCGGAAAAGTCAAGAACCCCCAAACATGTGGTAGAATTTCACCAAATAGAAACTGAAATTGCGTTTGGTAATGATGAGACTATAATGGAGGTGCAAGAACAATTAATTCACCATGTGGTCAAATATGTTGTAGAAAATTGTGAAGGTGAATTGAAAGAATTAGGAAGAGAAGATCTGATAGTACCTAGTTTACCATTAAAAAGAATTTCATTTGAAGAGGCTAAAAAAATGGGCAGAGAATTAGTAGAGAAAAATGGAGGGATCGAACCAGAAGGTGATTTATCAACTCCTGCAGAAACATTATTATCAAAAACACATACTGAGCCTTTTTTCATAACTAATTTTCCTACTGAATTAAGAGGGATGTATTATGAGACTACTATTGAAAATGAAAAAATTACAAGATCTTTAGATTTGATTGCTCCAGAAGGAATTGGAGAATTGTCTAGTGGGGGAGTAAGAGTAAATGATGCAGATCGATTAATTAATAGAATTAAGGCAAAAAATATGGATCCTAAAGATTTTGATTGGTATGTAGGTATGTTCAGATATGGTGGAGTTCCACATGCAGGATTTGGTTTGGGACTTGAAAGACTAACCAGATGGATCACGGGAGTATTTCATATAAGAGAAGCTATAATGTTTCCAAGAACTCCTGATCTTTGGAAACCATGATTGAGTTTACCTTATGATATTAAATTAGTTTGAAAAAATAACTAATTGTATAAATAGGAGTTTTGAAGAAATATATATTAAGAGAGAAATAAAATGAGCGAGAATACAAAATTTTCATTTAAAGCAGAAACGAATAAAGTTTTAAAAATAATTACACATAGTTTATATCAACAATCAGAGGTATTTTTGAGAGAATTAATTTCGAATGCATCTGATGCATTGAATAAAGCAAGGTTGAAAAAATTGACTTCTGATACAATTTTAGATCCAGATCTTGAATTAGAAATTAAAATTAGTATAGATAAAACAAATAAAACCTTAACCATTTCGGATAGTGGAATTGGTATGTCGAAAAAAGAATTAATGGAAAATTTAGGAACTATTGCAAAGTCAGGTACAGAGAATTTCCTAAAAGCATTAGAGGAGGGGGACAATGATAACTCTGAATTAATCGGGATGTTTGGTGTGGGATTTTATTCAGCGTTTCTAGTTTCAGATAAAGTTGAGGTAGTTACTAAAGGCATATCTACTAAGTCAATAGGATGGAAATGGAGCTCTGACGGAGAGGACTCATTTAGCATAGAAACAATAGACAAAAATGAACGAGGGACCGAAATAATTCTTTACATAAAAGATGATGAAAGTGAATATTTAGAAGAATTTAGAATTAAACAATTAGTAAAACAATATTCCAATTATGTGGCGTTTCCGATTAAGCTTATAAAAGAAGATGAGGAAGAAGAAGATGAAATATTAAACGAACAAAAAGCAATTTGGAGACAGAGTCCTGATGAGGTAACAGAAGAAGAATATGATGCATTCTATAGATACCTTGGACAATCAGGAACTCCTTTAGCAAAAATACATGTTAGAGTGGAGTCACCAATACAATTCTCAGCAATATTGTACATTCCTTCGTTTAAGCCTCAAAATTTTGGTATGACAAATGATAAATGGGGATTAACACTTTATAACAGAAAAGTATTGATTAATGAATATAATAAAGATCTTTTGCCAGAATGGTCAAGATTCATTGTAGGAGTTGTTGATGGTGAAGATTTTCAATTAAATGTATCAAGAGAAGTATTACAATCCACAAGAGCTACTAGGACAATTGAAAAATATTTGACAAAACAAATCATAAAAAAATTAGAAGATATAGCAAATGAAACACAAAAACTTATTGATGAGGATGAGAAGCCTGAAAGTTTTATTGATTATATGTTATTATGGAGAGAATTTGGGGCATTTATAAAAGAGGGAGTAGCTTCAGAAGCCAAGCATAAAGAAAGATTGATAGAGTTATTAAGATTTAATTCAACTGATGAGAATGGTAAAGACGGTTCTGTTAGTTTAGAGGATTATGTAAAGAGAATGGAAGTGGATCAGGAAAAGATATATTATTTGACTGGTTTAGAGTATGATTTATTAAAAAATTCACCTCACTTAGGATATTATGAGAAAAATAAATTGGAAGTTCTTTTATTAGGAGAACCAATCGATAGTTTTCTGATGATGCATTTAACAGATTATCATGAAAAAGAATTTTTCCTCATTGATCAAGATGAAGAAGAAAGTGGAGAAGAAAATGAAGATGGAGATTCAGCATCAAATAGTGATAATGAAGAAGAGCAAGAAACTAAATTAAAAGAGGGACCGTTTGCACCTTTACTAAATAAAATGGTTGATGTGTTGGGAGGTCGAGTTAGAGATGTCAAAATGTCTGATAGATTAGTGGGCTCTATGGCAAGATTAGTGACTCCTTCTGGTGGTATTAATTCAAATCTGCAAAGAGCGATGAAAATAATGGATGCTCAAGGGGGTAATGCAGGTTTAGGATTACCTATGATGGGTAAAGTTTTACAATTGAACCCTGAGAATGAAATTATTATTACATTAAATAATATAATTGAGAAGGATACCAAAGATGAAAGAATTGAACCATTGATCCTCCAAATACATGATAATGCTAGAATATTAGAAGGAGATGTCCCTGATTTTTCAGATATGTTAAAGAGAGTAGAAACAATCATGAATTATTCATTAAATCAGAAGTAAGAGAAAAAAAATATTCGTTTATCTCATTATATAGTCTTATAACTATCTAAATATCTCATAGAATGTGAATCGTAATTTAATACTTAATTTTATTTTATTGTTTTTGTTATTAAACTTTTTTACACAAATTACCATCATAAAAGGGCAAGATAGTATTACGTTTTCAGAAGGAGTTGATTTTGACTATAGTAATGTCATTGGTTCTGACGGTGAGGATTATCTTATGGCGACAGCTGTTGATGATGAAGGAAATGTATATGTGGGGTCAAATGTATTTTATATTGAGTCTATGAATAGACCATGGTTTTACGGAGGACCATTATATGATAGAGATGATGACTACAAGGAATTTAATATCACGGAAAATGCTTGGGATAGATCATATAATGGTTTAGGTGACATAGTTTTGACGAAATATGATAATGAGGGAAATATTATTTGGTCTACATATTTTGGTGGAGAAGAAAAAGATGAAATTGATGTTATAGTAATAAATTCGGACCAAGAAATTATATTATTTGGACAGACTGAAAGTGAGTTTAACTTCCCCTTATTAAATGCAAGCAGAACAACACCTAGTGATATACAATCTACATTTATTGCTAAATTTGATAAGGATGGTGCTTTGTTGAAATCAACTTATTTTGGAGGGACATATTTAGACGGAATACATGAAGCAAAAATTGACAGTGATGGAAATATAGTGATAAGTGGAAATACAAAATCTAATGATTTTCCTTTAGTTAATGCAGCAATTGATCGGATACCTGTAGGTGAATATAGACCTACGGCAATGTTGGCCAAATTAAACCCGAACTTTGAAATAATATTTAGTACACAAGTGGGAGGAACTGAGATTGATAATGATTATACGTTTGACATAAATAAGAAAAATGAAATTATTATGATGGGGTTAACCAAATCTGAAGACTTTCCAATTACAGAGGGAGCGATTGATGATACTCATAATGGACAGATTGATGGATTTTTTACTAAGTTTTCATCAGATGGTGAATTGATATATTCAACTTTTTTGGGTGGAACTTATGTGGATTGGATTGATTCTATCGTGATTGATGATGAAGACAATGTATATCTTACTGGATTTTCTGTATCTAATGATTTTCCGGTAAAAGATGGTGAAGATGATGAATTGAATGATGGAATTGGAAGATATTCAGATGCGATATTTGTCAAATTAGACCAAAATGGGAATTTAATTTATTCTACATTCTTTGGAGGCAATAATATTGATAGAGGTATTAAATTACATTTGACAAGTGATGATTATTTAGTTATGATAGGAGAGACCAAATCAACATCATATCCTATATTTGGAGTAAATAATGATGAGATGCGATTAAATCAAGGAATTGTATATTCTGATGGCGACCCGCCATCCGATGTTTTTATTGCTAAATTTGCCCCTGATGGCAGATTAGCTTGGTCAGTGTTATTTGGTTCAAGTGGAGTAGAAAATGTTTTTCATGCCTGCTTTTATGAAGATAATAAAGTAATTATTGTTGGGAATACATTTAATTTGAATGATTTCCCTAAAAGTAACAATTTTGTAGGCGGGTATCTATTTGATGGTTATATTATAAGAGCAGATTTGCCTGAAACAATTTTACCTCCCCCTGATGAATTTATAGGTTACAAAGGCCAAGATGTAAATGCAAGTGAAGTAATATCTAATGTCACAAATGAAATAATTATTGACAGTGAGGAAGAAGGTTTAGATACATTAAGCTACATAATTATCGGAGTATCAGGTGGAGCGATTGCGATACCGATAATTCAAAGATCGGGTTTGATTAATAAATTATTAAATAGAAATATGAATAAAGATCTTAAGAGCGATATCGATGATTATTTAGGAAAATTAAGAGATACGTAGTGGTGATAATAATGACTGAAAATATATCTAATTTACCGTCTACAAGTGTTGAGTCCGCAAAAAAAATATTGCGTTCTATATTCAATGAAATTTCAAATTCCAGCGATAATAACTTGAGTCAAGGAGTATTTTTGTGGGGGCCGCCTGGAGTGGGAAAATCAGATTTAGTCAAACAATTAGCCGACGAAAAACAAATAGAATTGGTAGATATAAGATTACCATTATTAGATCCCATCGATTTACGAGGTCTACCCACTGTTGATGAGGAGAATGGAATTGCAAGATGGCTTCCCCCGGATTTTTTACCTAAAGTAGATAGCCCTCCTGGAATATTATTTTTGGATGAAATAAATGCAGCTGCACCATCTATACAGGCTTCTGCGTATCAATTAGTATTAGATAAAAAAATAGGAACTTATGAATTACCCAAAGGTTGGGTTGTGATCGCAGCAGGTAACAGAACTAATGATAGATCAGTTGCATATAGATTGCCAACTGCGTTAGCTAATCGTTTCACACATTTAGAAATTGTCCCTAAATTAGATGAGTGGACGAGTTGGGGTTGGAAAAATGATATAGATCCAATGATAATTTCATTTTTGAAAATACATTCTGAATTATTACTGGGTTTTAATCCAAAGAAAAATGATGTCGCATTTCCTTCACCTAGATCATGGGCTTTTGTTTCAAAACTTAAATCTCTGAGAAATGAAGATATAAATTTATACTTGAGTACAGTTGCAGGCACAATAGGAGTTAGTGCTAGTCAACAATTTTTAGCATTTTTAAACTATCGAGATGAACTTCCAAATCCCGAGGATATTTTGAATGGAGAGCCTTATGATCTACCAGAAAATATTGATGCACAATATGTAATGATGGGTAGTTTGATTAAGAGTTTATTAACTAATACTGATGAAAAAAGAGTAAATGGATTTTTCAATTATGTGGCCCAATTTGAGCAAACTAAATTTTCAGATTATTCGGTGGTATTAGTAAAAGAGGCTTTTGACGCATTTAGACAAGTTAATAGAATTGGAGATATAACAAAACATTCAGAGTTTGATTTATGGTTAGATAGAAACTCATCAGTTATTTTATAGTATTTTTTTAATTTACACTTATTAATTGATAAGCAGCTTCGATTTCTTCTGTTTCGTAAAGGAAAATTCGTTTGGTTGTGGATGAGTTTATTCTGTAGACTTGTTCAATTGCAGATTTTGAAAATTGATTTGCGACCATTAATGTACCATCAAGGCCAGCTTGCTCGGTATGTTGAATAGCTTGATTAATTTTGTCTACACCAATACTTCGATTCCAATCATAATGAAGTATTCCTAGATTAATTACTGATGTACCTAAATTGGATGATACTTTTCCTGAAAATTTTGAATTTTTGCCATTTTTGAATTTAATAGGGGTTGGGTTTACATTCCCTAATCTATTAAAAACGGTAACCATTTGATTAAATATTTCTCCCATATATATTCAGATGTCCTATAAAGATATATGTTCTAGAACTACTAGTGTAATACATAGATATTTTGTAAGAATATTGAAGAAATTTTATCGTAAGATAGTTATGAGAATAATTGTCACTGAATATATTTATCAATAATATAATTTTTTGAAATTATGAAAAAAAATTTTCTTAAACTGGTGATGTTTTTTACATTATTCGTTTTAACGTCTACATTATTTATAACAGATGGGAGATCTAACTTTGAAGAGCTAAACAGCGAAATTGATATAAATATATATGCTAATGAGGATGATCAACCTATGGGAGTTGTAATCGTTGATGATTTACATGATAATGATTATACAGATGGTAGTATGAATTTGATAAAAAATGAATTAGAAAGTTTGGGTTACATTGTTTTTTATTCATCTGAATATGATTCATTTATTGATGCGGTACAAGTTGCAAACTACTTGGTAATTTCTGCTCCAATGAAAGTATTCAGTGTAGCAGAGAGGGAGGCCATTTTTAATTGGTTTAAAGATGGATCTAGAAATATAATTTTAGCATCAAGAGGAGATTTTTCTGAACCAAAATATAACTCGATGAATACTTTATTATCAGAACTAGGATCCACTGTAAAGACCCAAGATGATAACATATATACGACTGATACAGATGTACCAAATCCATGGTATGTGGACTCGGACAATTTTAACGAGGATGATTATCCATCTATATTTTCTGGGCTAAATACAATTGGTTTCTTCAGTCCAAGTTCAATAAATCCAGGAACAAATGGTGATGTATTGGTATATGCAGAAAAAGAAGCATATCAGACGAATGAAAATGGAAATGAACCTGAAATAATCTTTGATGATACTGATGATGGTGAAGGAGGAGATACAATTCCTTTAATTGTTTATGAAGAAGTAAATAATGGAGATTTGAAGGATAGAATAATTACAGTAGGGACTACTTTATGGGCAGATTTTGATTACGGTGCTACAAGTTTTGGAGATATTGATTTTTTCCATAATTCGTTAGCTTATTTAAGAGAAAAGACAATTGAAGAAGCAGGTGAAATAGATTTAAATGCGGAGGATAAAATTGCACCAACTGTAGAAATAAATTATCCACATGATCAAGCATTTCTCAAGGGAGAAATTAATATTGAAATTGATGCTTTCGATGCATTTGGTATTGATAAATATAAATTGTTTATTAACAATATAAAAGTTTCAGATACTTCTGACTTTGTTTGGGACACAACAAAATATTCAGATGGAATATATACTGTTAAAGCCGAAGTTACTGATATTGGAGGAAATGTTGCATCTGTATCAAACAAATATAATGTTCTACAATCATTTGAACCATTTTTAGAGGAAGATCCTAAAATAATGACGTATAATATCAAGGAGAGTGGAGTTTTTGAAGAATGGTTTGATGTAATGTTAGAAGAAAATGCGGATATTGTAGTTTTAGTAGAAACAGGGGATTTTGATGATGAAAATAATGCTTTGTTGGATAAAACAATTAATGATTTGAATGATTACTTTTTTGATGAGATAGAATATCAAGGTTATACAATGCAAGATATTACAAATGCTTGGAATGGTATTACAATACTATCAAGATATGATATTACTTCAAATACTAAACTTTCTAATTTAAAAGCTGATGATGGGAGTTCTGTGTTTATACCTTTACCATTTCTGCATTCTGTTGTAGATATTGGTGGATGGGAAGTGAATTTTATTGGAACTCATCTTAGTTGTTGTAGTGGGGAATCTAATTGGAATGAAAGATATGAACAACAAGAAAGTATGTTAAATTATATGGATGATTTGGGAGATGTACCAATTATTTATTTGGGAGATTTCAATGCAGAGTCGCCAGATGATGTAGATCCAAATAGTCAAGATCCCGATAATGATTTAGGAACTGAACCTATTGAAATGGTACTAAATCCCGACCATGTTTCTGCATCAAAAATTCATAGGTTTGTGGATGTAGCAGAGGAAATGGGAACAAAAGACATAACATATATTGCCTGTTGTAATTCGAGAATAGATTATATATTTGTAAATCAGCATTTTGATGGCTTAATTTTAGATAGTACTACTGGTGATACCAAAAATGGATTATTGGGGTCAGATCATACCTCGGTAGATGTGAATTTGGATTTATCTAATTATATTGAGGAACCAATTTTTAATCTAACAGAAATTACGGATGTTAGTGAAAGTAATTCAATAACATCAACGATGGATGAGGAAAGTAGTACTTCCGAGCAGATACTCAATACCACTGAAGCAACGACAGTCTCAGAAAATGCAGGAATAAAAGATTTTACGGCATTCATAATGACAAATTTAGTCATACTTGTTAATTTAAGAAAAAGAGTAGTGAAGTAATATAAATGGAATTAGAAATTTTTAATTTAGAAAAAATTCAAAAGAAAATTAAAATAGTGGAAAATTTATTGCATGGTAAAAAAATTTTAGTTGCTTTTTCAGGTGGAGTTGATTCTTCTGTGGTCAGTTTTTTAGCAAGTCAATATGCAAAAGAAGTCTTATTGGTGATGCAAGATGGACTTTCAGTTGGGATTGGAGAGAAAGATTTTGCAGTAAAACAAGCAAAACAATTAGGAATATCTCTTGAGTTGATAGAATATAATGAAATTGATTATTCTGATGAATATCAAAGAAATCCTGCGAACAGATGTTATTATTGTAAGCAAGTTTTACATGAATTTTTAGATGAGAT
>Ga0255777_10003837_pt1 | contig 12612 bp, 4 predicted proteins | sample 101ome_15_FD_179975 | JGI IMG/M metagenome (GOLD analysis project Ga0255777, IMG submission 179975) | Coastal salt marsh microbial communities from the Groves Creek Marsh, Skidaway Island, Georgia - 101402AT metaG (version 2) | ecosystem: Environmental > Aquatic > Marine > Intertidal zone > Salt...
GTGGATTTACCGCGCACATGCTTTCTATCGTCGTCGATAATAAGCCGGGCGTTTTAGACTCAATCACCGGAGTGTTTGCGCGGAGAGGTTACAACATTCAATCCTTAGGCGTCGGTCCGGAAGCTACGTTTGATATTTCTCGTATTTCTACAGTCGTGCCAGGCACGCAAGAGGACATCAGAATGCTTCTGAAGCAAATTTTAAAAGTTCCGTACGTGATTAGCGCGGACGATATCACGAAAACGCCATACGTCGAGAGAGAGTTGATGCTGATTAAAATCGTTTGCGATAGGAAGCAAAGAGGAGAGTTAGTTGATCTTTGCGCTATTTTTCGCGCAAAAATCGTCGACGTTTCCGAAAATACGGCCACAATTGAAGTCGGTGGACGGCAAAAGAAGATTACTTCGATTCAGCGTTTGTTAGAACCGTATGGCATTCTCGAGGTGGCCAGAAGTGGCCGCGTAGCTTTGCCGCGAGACTCTGGCGTGGATTCGAAACTGCTCACCGCCATCGAGAACGAGGCAGATTTGCAGTGGTAAGTTATAGGTTGGTAGAAGAGAGATTGTGGTTTTAGTACATCTTTTCATTTATCATTGTATATTGGATCATCAAGGATGTGTTGCTTCTTCTTTCCAATATTCCAAAATTTCCCATTTTTCCCATTTTTCTTCCACTCTCTACGTATTCGTTACAACCCAGGCAAGAAAGAGAAAGAGAGAGAGAGAGAGAGAGGAAACGAAGAAGAAAGGATTTTGATTTGACATGGATCGAGGCAGTCAAGGACAACGCGAACGCCAGCAACGGGGTTTTCCCTCTTTTCCTACTTCTTTCTACTCATCATCACGCAAACAACAACAACAACAACAACAACAACAACATCAAGTAAGAAAGAATTCCGAAGCCGGCGAACAAGTTAGTTCCGTTGTCGGTGATGATCGACCGCGAGCACGAAGAGGAGGTGGAGAGGAACGACACACAGAAAGGAAAAGTGATCGCGAGAAACCTGCACATTTTCTTCCTTCGCACAGAAGAAGAAGAAGAATAAACGGAAGAAGAGAGGAAGGAGGAGCGAGACGCATCTTCGACGTCGCCGACGCTTCTTCAAATTCAAACGCAACGGATTCCTCAACAACATCAACAACGACCAAAAAAAACTCTCACTTTTTTTTCAAAAATAATAACAAGAGTGGAGCGAGTATTGCTCAAGGACAGGGAGATGCGAAGGCAAAACAAGCGACAGACCGCGAAGGGAATCGGAGTAACGGTAAAGACGTTCAAAGTTCTGGGAAGACGACGACGAAAACGAGAAATGCTGCGAGTGACTTTGAAATGAATGACGGCGCTGCTTTCGGGGAGGAGGAGGAAAATAAGAAAAATACAGCTTCTTCTGTTCAGCAGCAGCAACAACAACAACAACAACAACAACAAATAGCTCGTCGATTTCTCATCTCTTCGTACGACGTCACGGGTGTATCGAACGATTTGATTGCTTTGGCGAAATCTGTCATGACTATCAAACCAAATTATTCTTACACGGCAAACGAAGTTCAAGAGCAAGTGACTTTGATCAATCAACTCGGGGTGTTCAAAAAAATAGAGCCACAGGTAACAGAAACGAGAGATGGGATGGTTATTGATTTTCAGTTAGAATCTCATCCGGAAATCAGATCTATTGTTGTGAGTGGGTGCGACTATCTACCGAATACAGTTTTGACGAACGCTTTTAAGGGACAGATGAATAAAGTGTTGAACATGCACAAGTTCCACAGCGGGATGAGAAAAATCAGGGATTGGTACAACATGAATGCGATACCATCAAATATTCTAGGAGCAGATGTAGATACCGATACGGGAGTGGTGGAGTTGAGAATATCAGAGCCTAAAATTGGAAACGTGAACGTTCGATTTTTGGACGCAGCTGGGAATCCGCAGAAGAAAGGAGCGACAAAGCCGAGTATTATCGCGCGTTATCTTTCCAACATAAAACCGGGGAAAGTTTACAGCGTCAAGGGCGTGCAGGATGACTTGAGAGCAGTGTATGCGAATTGTCCAGTGGAAGATGTTTCATCGCAACCGATTCCAAGAAACGCGGCAGCTGGGGGTCAACAACAGCAACAAGCGGAGGGCGAAAACTTAGTGAGCAGAGATACCATGGCGAAAGTGCAGGACTCGATGGTCATGGATTTCACTGTAAATATAGTTGAAAAATCTCCGGGTGGATTCTCGGCCGGGGGAGGCATGTCCGCGAAAGGACTCACGGAAGGTAATTTTGGTGGACTGCTTGCCAATGTAAACTATGTACAAAGGAACTTGTTCGGGAAGTGTCAAAAATTAAATTTAGGCCTCGAAGTCGTACCGAAATCAAATTCGAAGAAAGGAATTGACGCCGATATAAAGCTTTCTTTGTCGGATCCATGGATTGAAGGAGATAAGAGACGAACGGCTAGAACTTTTAATTTGAACACTGCGGCAGTTTCAGCGAGCCAAATTTATGGGGCGAGCCAGTTCCAAGACGAAAACGATGAAGGAGCTGAAGATCGCTTATCGTCTGCCTTCATTGTAGATGCCAAATCTTCGAGAAACAACATCAGCAATGATAATTATAGCGAGGGTGTTTTTGGCAGCACATCTATTAATAACAATAACAACAAGGGAGGTGATGATGATGATGGTAGGACTTTAATTTCATCAAGCGGGGGGAACTCAGAAGGAAAAAAGACTGGCGGGTTTTCAAAAACCCTCTCCCAATTAAGTGGCGGGAAGTCCAGGGATGATTCGGTTGCAAAAGAAGATAACACCAGTAATAATGAGAGCAGCGCTGCACCAACAAACAACAAAAAAGATAGCTCGAACGAAGTGCGCGTCAGAAAATTGATTTCGTCTATTGACTATTCGAGGCCATTGGCAAACGGCTGGAACGGTACATTTATTGCTTCGTGGTGTCGTTCGAGTTTGTGGGATGGCCAGAGAAACTCAATTTTACATGATGCCTACGGTGCACCATTAACTTTTTCGGGTTCTGGTTGTGATATTGCGGCGACTTCGCAACTGCGAGTCGTTTATTCGGCACCAGATGGAGATACACAGTTGATGCTATCCGCCGAGCAAGCAGTGCCTTTGAGACCGGATTGGCTCAATTTTACGCGTCTTTTTGCGCGAGCCCAACGTACTTTTCATTTTCCGATATTCTCCTCGTCAAAGGTTCGCCAACAAAATTTAGGCTCAATGACGAATGCCGATCGTGAATCTGACGAGATTAAACGAGGAGCTTTCACCACCACGCCGATAAAGTTAACTCTCGCTTCGAAAGGAGGCAACGTTATCGGTGATTTACCTCCACACGAGGCGTTTCCCATCGGAGGAACAAATTCAGTAAGAGGCTATAACGAAGGCGCGGTAGGTACGGCTAGAAAGTTTGTTGTAGGAAGCGCTGAATTGGTTGTGCCAACGGGAATCGAGCACGTTTCGGCATCCCTCTTTTTTGACTGTGGAAGTGACTTGAATTCTGGTAGTTCAATACTTGGCGATCCCGCAGGTACGCGCGGTAAACCTGGAAGTGGGTTTGGATACGGCGCAGGTTTTCAACTAGCGAGTCCTTTCGGGCCTTTGCGGTTAGAGTACGCCAAGAACGATCACGGAATTACGCGCGCTCATTTCGGAATAGGCAGGAGTTTTTAATACTACTAATACATCGTGAATCGTGAGGGAGGGGATCATCTCATTTTTCTTTAGTCTCCATAAGCAGCTAGCCAATCAATTTCCTCAATCCCGTCTTGCATTGCAGATCGCAACGCGCATTTGGGATCTCTAGGCGCAAAATTTTTGTTGTACTTAACGTTCGTTAAAAACAAACCCTTCGCTGGCGCCATGGGGGGAGCGAATTTATCATTTTTTTCCTCCAAAATTCGCTTCACGTCTTCAACCTCCATGTGCCCTTCGCCGCAACGTTTCAGCGCTCCAACTATCAAGCGAACCTGATGATAAAGAAAAGACGGTGCTACTATTGTAATAACTATCATTTTACCTTTTTCATTGCTCGACATTTTCTCCTCCTCTACGTGCACACTCGTAATCGAGCGAATCGGCGAGTTTGCGCTGCACTTTTTACCTCTGAAGGTTGAAAAATCGTGAACACCGACGAAATATTGTCCAGCTCTTTCCATCGCCGCGATGTCAAGCGCCGACGCTCTCCCGCGCGCCCTCTTCCCCTTCCCACGCGTTTCTGATTTTTCTTCATCATCTTCATGACGACGACGACGACGTAATAGAACGTGCCAACATGTATTTTGCTCGAACAAGGACGGAACTTCCGAGGACGCCCATATTTTGTACTTGTAGGTGCGCTCGACCGCGTCATAGCGCGCGTGGAAGTACGGTCGTTCTACGTAATCGCAACCTGTCAATCGCACGGCATCGATAAATCCAAGCTTTTGAAGGTGATAGTTAACACCTTTCCAAAGACGTTCAGGATCGATCATAGTTTCTCTACTCTCTTTGGTGGAGTTCTTTGTTCTGTATTTTTTGTCTTCTTGGTCGTCCTCCTCCTCAACGGAGTCCTCGGCGGCGTCATCTTGAATCTTGCTTCTATCACTACTGCTATTACTATCACTATTACTTTTATTTATTCGAATGCTAGTACGAGCTGGTAATTCCGCGGGAATTTCCAAGTGCGCTGTGTTGTGAACTGCGTGCACTCCAGCGTCTGTACGAGACGAGCCGTATATCCTTTCTACTCTTCCATTCGTGAACTGAAAAAGTGCTTGCTCAATCGTGCCTTGGACGGTTAGAGATTTGGGTTGATTATTAGCGCACTGCTTTTGAAATCCAGAGAAAACGTTCCCTTTATATTCAAAAGAGATCAAATACCGATGAACTTTCCTCAAATGATTTTGCATTATTTCATGAGATTTTGCGCGTAGGTTTGCCAGTTGCGCAAATGAGAGGGATAAAAGTCAAGCAAAGCTTGAAAAATGGAGCAAGGAAGATGGAAGAAGAAATCATGAAATCTGAAATCAAAAAGAATTCAAGATTCATCAAAGAAAAATACCGTAAGTAAAGAAAATGAGGATTGAAGACTACAACTATTATTAGATTAGGAGAGAGTGTGCGAGTGTGAAGTCCTTGGTGAGGTCTCGGTGATGAAGCGTAGTAAGTCTTCGAATAGGGAAAGCTTTCACAAAATTCAACCTCTATTTCTTTTTCTTCGCCATGAAAGACGACAACGACGCGAGCGCCTGCAAGTCTTTCTCGACCGTCTTGTTTTGCTCCAACATTTCTTCTTTATGACGACGATTTGCAGATGAAGAGCTGTGCCGTTTTTCGTACAGAGCTCGTTCAGCTAACAATCTTTTCACCCTGTCGTTGCGCGATTTTCTGCGAACTACGCTGGCAACTTTGGCCAAGTTTGGTAGTTGCTTTCGCTTCGCGCGCACTTTCTTGACAATCTCGACGGCTTCCATCCATCTTCTCTTTTCTTCCATCTTCGCTTTCACTCGAGACTCACGAAGTTCTCGAACGCGCAACTTTAACTTTTTCTTGTCGAACGTTTCTTTCGTGAAACCAAACTCTTCGAGCGCGGTGTCGATGTCTTCGATAAATTCACGAATTCTTTTCCATCTTTCGCCCAACCTCTCCGCGTGTTCTATTTTGATTTTTTGTTCTTCGAGATGCTGCTTCAGTTCTGCGCTAACTTCTTCGATTCTCTCTTGAAGCTCTACGCATGCGTTGAGTTTAAGTTCTGTAACTTTTCGAAGTTTTGATTTCAAAATCGCGCGCAAGTCGTCGCTTTCCGGTTTGTCGCTCAAAAGTTTCTGCGCAAATTTTCGAATAGATTTGTCCTTGGAACCGAGCGAAGATTCCGACAAGTCTGAATCCGATGAAGTGAATATTGCGTTTGCTTTGTTCGGGAAACTTTTCTTGATTACGAAGGCGAGTTCTTCGACGTTCAAATTGCCATTAGCGAAGCAATTCTCCCCATCCTCTGATTCGTGAGAAGTATCAGTTTTTGTCTTTTCTTCTTGTCTGTGAGAGGCTCGGTGAATTTTGATGCTGGTCTTGAGAAGGTCGTGCGCGTCTTCAAAACGCGGCCATTCGCCTCGCATGGTGGCAATTCTATACTCTATCAACTTCCTTATATCGTTCGGTAAAGTATCACCAGTAGCCTCAATGTCATCGAGAATTTCTTTTTCTTCGCCAAAGGCATCCGCTAAGATGGACATAAAAAACTCAAATAAGACCCATTGAAAGAGAATCGGAATGAGACCGCAATAAAAAACTTTGAAGAATGTGTCAATACTGTTCCCGCTCAATCCTTCCGGACTGAACTCGGTGAACGATGTCGCTCCGATGAGCAGCAAAAACAAAAGCTCAAACGCCATTGGTATCGAAGATACGCTCTCAACAGATGCGCCAAACATCGTGTTACCCAAGATTGAAGCCATGGCAAGGAACACGAAGAACACAAACAAGAAATGAAAAACATCCACGCTGGCGCGTTCCAGTGTGTGTGTGATGATCGCCAAACGAGGCTGAAACTTAAGTAGTAACAGAAATCTGACGAACAATAACAAAAGATTGATCCCGGTGATCAAGTTATAGGCCACACTTAAAGTGGTCATGATGTTAATTTCTTCATACATTTTGATGAGGTTCACGTATCCTCTGTCGTCTTCCGGCAACTCCCACCCATATTTTGGTCTTTTGGGAACTTGATAATTTGTTCCGTTCACGAAAGTCCCGCCTATTAAATCGTTTCCTGTTTGATTTTTAAATGGCATCATGAAATGAGCGCTTGGTGCGCTAACAGAATGATAAATATCGTATCGCTTTGAAGGTGAGAATCTATAAGCGTACAAAGCTTGATAGGCCCACCACGTTATGAAAGCGAGCAGCTGAAACAAGAGGTTAACGATTTCGAGCACATTTGAGTGACTCTGGACAACTCTGGCTTGAAGATTACGAAGGATTTCGAAATCTTGCGATCGTGAAACTATGACAGAGTCTGCCAATAGAGCATACGTAGAGTAAATTACCCAACAAACGACGACAACTTCCATCGCCAAGAGAAATGCACCAGCGGTGCCCTTGTAAACATCCATGGCAAGCGCTTGCGTATTACTTCTAATTTCCACACTACCACCTTTTGAGTATTCGAAATGCACTCTTGTGTTCGTAAATCTAACCGTCACTGGATTATACGCTGCGATATCCACGACGATAGATCTTGTCGAGGTATCGATAAAATTGCCCTCGCGCATGTATGAAATCATTCGATTCGCTTGATTTTTACTCGTCATGATGTCGATATACACCGCAAAGCCAGTTCGTCCTCGTTTCAAATCCGAAGAGCGAACGGTAAATCCATTCGGAACACCCGAAGGTGGAAGCTCCGAAACGTTGTAATATTTTTCAATGTTGTTTTCCATTTCTACGCCTCCGAACAAAGAAGAAGACCTTGAAAATATGGGATCGACACCAAACGGGGCAACGCTATCTCTTCCAAAGTCTCTGCACGTTGATGCGATGAGCGGAAATCTTCTCGAACAATTAAATCCCGAAGCGCGCTCACTGCGATATTGTGTAATCAGAACTCCACCGATCAAAGTATTTTTACCACGTATTTTCCTATCTGGAACGTACGAAACCTCCTTTTTGACGTCATTCTTAACTTTGTACCTCACATCATAGCCGTAATAGAGCTTCCCAGAGCCGGCAAGGCTATTGTCTTCATCCACAACCACGTCCGTTTCACCGTCTGCTTTGGAGTACTTCAAATCTCTCAAGAGTCGACGCCCTTTGGATTTCTGTTGCTTGGCGCTCGCGCAGCCTCCGTACTTGTAAAAGTCTTCTGCAGTACATCCCAAAGGCACGGGAGGCGGAGACGGTGGCGGCGAAGGCGGAGGGGGTGGTGGCGGCGATGCAGGAAAATCGTCAGGTATGTACGTGAACGTCTTTGTCGCGTTGAAAAACACGAGAAGTTCGCCCTTATCACGCTTAGGGCACGCGCATGAATTCGATTTCTCGCACGAGCCTCCCGCGCCGCTGCCATCGTCTCCTGAATTCATCGCGTTCAATGTTTCAAGTGTGGATTCGAGCGCAATCTTTAGATCAGAAGCTCTTTCTTGAAGCGTAATCAACGCGTCGTTATTCGTATTTTGAACGCTAACTGTAGCGTTAAGTAATCGAAACGCTTCATTGGCATATGCCGTCAATTCAGAGTGCTCTTCTAAGCTCGCCTCCATGGACGCATCCCATGCCTTTTCGTTGAAGGTCAGGTAGCCTTCAAAATCTACGTCATCGTCGATGTTCGTTTGGACGCGTCTGACTGAGGTGCTCAACGCAGAAAGACGAGCCGAAATGCTTTCAACAGTAGCTTTTACGGCAGCCAACTTGGAAGCTTCCAAATCGACAGTTTTAGTCACGGCAACTTTTGTCGTCGTCACCTCTGGCGATACCGGTACAGACTCGACGCCCGCCGCGCTCGAAGCTGCTTCAAGGGAAGATCCTAGCGTCCCGCTCGATGCTGCTGAAGTTAAAGAGCTTTCGATCAAGGATAATGCGCCATCAATCGCAGATGCATCGCTTTCTTCCTCCAACAAGATGCGGTAGCGTCGACGTCGTTTCTTTGCAGTTCCAGACGAAGATACCTTCCCGGTTGAAATAGAAATCTCACACGTGATGTAAATTGACCACGTAGTTCTAGAAGATCGCGTTACTTCGGTGAAAACGACCGCAACATCTGAAGCCTCGAAATCACCTGCTCCAGCTGCGACGAGCGTTTGTGCGAGACCTGCTTCGATCGCTGCTCGCGAATCGTTACCTTCTTCTAAATAGTTCCCGGCGGCGATGTTTGCGGAATTTAAGCTGTAATACGGTCCAACGGTAATTGTAGTATTCATTTTACCCAACTCCACAATCTTTATGATGATTTCCACGCTCGCCTCGTTTGCATTAGAATCCGAGGCGGTGTAAGTATACGAATACGTTCCGGGTATGCAGGAACCTCTAGTGACGTCGTTTATGCCGCACGCTCCGGTGCTCAAATCAACGTTCTGCGAAGATAAAATCGAGCTAGACACGTCTCCGTCTTCCTCATCAATCGCATACATTAAACAGTTCGTACGATCCGAATCTGGAGCGCATGCATTCAAAAAGATTGTATCGTCAATTTCACCATACGTGACTTCATAAGAAACGTCTCCAAGGAGATAAATCACAGGCGGCGTCACGTCTTCTTGAACAACCGTTTCAGACAACATGAGAAGCACGTCGCATTCCAACTCGCTGCACTGGCGAACTCCGTCGACAACGCACAAGTTTTGCCCAGTTGGACACGGTTCTGCGATGATGATCGTGCGTTTCACGGAAACTTGTCTTGGGTACTGCGCATCTTGCTCAAAGACGATGAATTCGAGCTCAAACGTTGTGCCCGGGTTGGCGTCCGGATTAATAGGGCAGCCAATAACACCTTTATTCTTGAAGTAATGAGCCGGACAGGCGGGAATGTACTCTAAACAATCAGAAGGCGGGCATGAGAGAGTGAATTCTGAGATATCAATCGGATCTGCATCGCCAGTTTGAGGTTGCATGACTAAAACCCCGGGTTCGCACGGAACATCTGCGGTTGGGATTTGATCAGGGTCGCATTTGTAGTACGGCGTGTATTGCTTCAATTGAATGGAAGCGCCAAATCCTTCGTACGTTTTTAGAGTTGCGATTGGAGGATCAGCGACTTGAGCTTCTGCCTCGGCATCGATAAAGGTTTGCAGCTCGACATCCTCTAAACAAACACCATCTACAGAACAGGGTGTATTTATGCACGTGACTTCTCCCGGTGGACACGATGGAATAACGACGAGCTTCCTCGTGACCGTTTCAGACTGTAAACCGGAGGAATCAATAGCGTAAAATGTGATATCGTACGTATCCGCAACTTGGGTATCAATTCCGCACCCTGAAACTCCTTTAGTAGCGAATTTCAAGCCGCAAGCAAATATTTTATCCGGACTGTTGGCAGCCGTGATGAGACCGTCGTACTCTCCGATGGCCTCTGCGCCGTCGTCGCAAGATTCTCCGGCAAGCTTTACAGCACCGCAAACTTTGTACACTTCGTATTGATTAATCTCAATTCTTTTCGGTCCAAGTAGCGTGATATTTGGCGGTTCTGGTTCCTTGACAACGATAACTTCTTCTTCAACGACGAGATCCAAACCACAAATGCCGTTTCTACTGCACACCACTCCTTGCGTTTCTCCAGAATCGTCTCTGGAGCAATAAATTTCTTCGGAAACTCCATCTTCTTGAAGTGTATCTCTGCATGGGTTCAATATGAACACCTGCCGACGCACTTCTGTCGCGCTTTTCGGGTTGAACGCATCTAAATCATCGACGTTGTACTTAATAGTAAATGGACGCGACAACACTGCGTCCGTTTTTACGAGACCTTTCCCTTCGCTTCGTACTGACGTCGTAAGATTTCCGTCTTCGTTATCCCAGGCCAAAACTCCAGGATCAACGTACACATCGAATTGCTCAACGTACGTTCTCATGACGAGAATCGTTTCCAACTCACCATCTGCGTTGGTTTGCTCAACTTTACCGAGCTCGGAGGTGTAAATGCCCTCCAAAAGCGTCAGTACTGGTTTATATACGTTCTCCGGCGGGACGTACTCCTCGGCGACAAACTTTTCTTCTACGACGTCGGCATCATCCGTAGGTGGAATACAATACGCGACTTTAGTATCTGGATCGACCCAAGCACAGACCATCGGATCTAACTCTGTGCATAACTTTGAAAATTCAGGGCAAGGAGAATTTACCTGAACCGTTCTTTGAGCCGTGCCTTTATTTCCGAGGACATCCGAGCACTCGTAGGTGATGACGTAGGGTTCTGCGGATGGAAGATCCGTGTTGATACTTTCCACTCCAATCACCGTAATATCTGTAATTGTACCGTCCGTGTTATCTCTACATGTCGCCCCGGAATCCGTGTACACATCGAGCTGTTCCAATTCTACGTGAGCCAAACCGAGGAGGGTGATCACGGGGGGAGTGATATCAGGCGGAGGCGATGGGCTCGGCGGCGGTGGTAGCGGTGGCGGAATAATTAAAGGCGGTGGTGATGGAGGTGGTGGTGGCGCAGGTAGAGGTGGAAACTCCACGAAGACTTTCAGAGGCGGCAGAGGCGGTGGACTCGGAGCGAACGGCGGCGGCATATTCCTCGGCGGCGGAGACAAAATAACCGGCGGCGGAGAAGCAAGAACAATCTTTTGAACTTGATATACGCGGACAGCAGTTAAACCAGAATCGGACATCAAACTTTTTAGCTCCGTCATCATGGCTATATTATTATACGTGAACAAGTTCACCGTCGTTTGACTGACGCTTCCAAACCAAATGTGTACAATAGCGGTGAGTTCACAAAAGAGGCTCGTCGGAGACGCCGCTCTCGTTTCGGTCACGCGAATGTAATCGTCATCGAGACCAAACTTGTCAGAAACTAACGCAGTTAAACTGCGAACGATAGCTTGACGTTTTGTCCTTCGACCAGTAGTTCCAGCTTGATCGATTTCTTCCAATTTTACGCCGGAAATTTCAAAAATCATTTTATAAATGGTCGAATCGTCTCCCGCAGGAGCGAGCGGCGGCAAATTCGGCGGCGGCGAAGGGGGAGGCTTTGGAGGAGGAAACGGCGGAGGTGCCGGTGGCGGAGATGGTGGTGGAGCAGGTGGTGGTGAAGGTGGGGGCATTGGTGGCGGCGAAGGTGGCGGTGGAGGAGGTGGACTCGGTGGAGGAGGTGGGCTTGGTGGCGGTGGAGGACTTGGAGCGCCCGGCGGTGGGGAAGGCGGCGGCGGCGGAGAAGGCGCGCCCGGTGGCGGAGAAGGTGGTGGCGACGGAGGAGGAGAAGGTGGTGGAGAAGGTGGTGGGGAAGGTGGTGGAGAAGGCGGAGGAGAAGGCGGAGGAGAAGGCGGTGAGGCTGGTCGAGGAGACGGGGGAGGAGACGGGGGAGGACTCGGAGGGGAAGGTGGCGGCGAAGGCGGCGGCGAAGGAGGTGGAGACGGGGGAGAAGGAGGTGGCGCCAGAGAAACGACATCAGCTGGTGGTGTGAGATCCGTGAGCGAATCAAGACCGGCCGAAACTAAGATAGAAGCCATCGCTGTTGGTTCCGTAGCTGTCAGCGCACTCGCCACATCCGCAACCGAAGCTAACGAGGCAACCTCAATTTTAAAATCAACGGTGATTGAACTCGTGGAAGCGAGCGCTGCTCTGCGGCGACGCGCAACGTCCGATACACCGGTGATTGTGACCGCATCTGGAGACACGTTACTGAGAGCCGCAATGCCGGCGGCAAAGGCATTCTGTTCTGTCTCTCCAAACTCAGCCGCCGTGTAACCGCTCAAGCTCATTTGCACTTCAACTGCCGCCTCGGCCGGTGGCGGCGACGGCGGCGGCGACGGCGGCGGCGGTGAAGGTGGCGGACTTGGAGGTGGCAGAGGTGGAGGCGAAGGGGGAGGGGAAGGCGGCGGAGAAGGAGGGGGAGGACTCGGTGGCGGAGAAGGTGGTGGAGAAGGAGGAGGAGACGGGGGAGGTGACGGTGGTGGGGAAGGAGGAGGA